>CACRXD010000004.1_pt1 | contig 74659 bp, 84 predicted proteins | sample 5377101 | NCBI WGS metagenome assembly CACRXD01 (sample SAMEA6061844, study PRJEB28556) | metagenome
GGTTTTGCCGAGGTGCAGGAGGTGTTGGAAGGGATGCTTCGGGAAAGGTATGCCCCCCGTACACAGACGCTTACACATAAATCTTGACACGACCGAAAGTGCCACGTGCGAGCGAAGATCCGCTCCAGTTCCAGGTCGTAGATGTCGGGGTCTGTCAGCAGCCACTGAGGCCAAAGGCCCTGGTCTATCTTCTCCCGTATGCGCCGCAAGTCTTCCTCGCTCAGGCGAAGACGCGCCACAAGATCCTCCGAAAAGCAGCGTCGTGTCTATCAGCGGGAGATAGGCCGGACAGAAATCTATCACCATAATAGAGACGCTATTGAACGCAATGTCAAGCGCTGAGCGGGTGGAGGCGGATAGAATGGGCATGCCGCACTCGTCGGCCCCGTCGGGTCCGGCAGGGGGCCCGCCTGGTGCCGTGGGCGTCGGCGGGGGTGCAGTGTCCCTATGAGGTTGCCGTCGAGAGTGTTGATAGCGCTGCGGCCCTGGTTCCCCGGGCTGGAGCTGGAGCGAGTGCGGGTGGTCTCCGGAGGACCCGTCTGCTGGTTCGTGCGGACAGTCCTGCGAAAAGGGGCCATGACGGTTGCCCCTTTCGTGTTCCTCGGCACCCGCGCCTACGAGCCCGACGATCCGGCATTCCTGGCGCTCTTGGCCCACGAGGTGAAGCACATCGAGCAGTTCCGTCGCTACGGCTACGTGCGCTTCCTAGTCAGGTATTTCTGGGACCTGGGACGGAGCGGCTTCCGGTACTCCCCCCGCCTGCCCCTGGAGGCCGAGGCCTACGAGCTGGAGCGCAAGTTCCTGGCCTCTCTGTCCGCCCAGCGAGGGCCAGGCACAGCCTAGCCTCGCGCCTACCGGCGGGGCGTGGGCGCGCTGGAACGGCTGCTGCTGCGGTTCAGGGTGTCCATGATGTCCTGCCACACAGACTCGGGCACCAACACCTGTCGGTTGACCGACAGCCGCTCCAGCCAGCTCTCGGTGGGCGCGTCATCGGGTACGCCTTTGAGCTGATCGACCTGGCCCGATATCTCCAGCACTTCGCCATCGGGCAGCACCAGCATCATGACGATGGAGCGGATGGTCAGGTCCTGGGGCACCAGGTGCTTCATGCTCAGCCGCAGCAGGGTGGCGATGGCCGAGTTGACCTGCGCCCGAGCGTCCTGCTGTGCCTGGAGCTGGCGGGTGCTGGACGGCGAATCGAAGAATGTCTCGCGGGGCACGGTGATGAGCACCAGGTACTGGGCGCGGGTGCCGTTGTCGTCGGTGACCACCTCGGCGTTGGGCACGGCCACGGCATCGCCGAACTCATTCCTCACCACCGAGGCGATGGAGCGGATGCGTTCGTCGTTGTCGCTGCCGCGGATGCTGAACTCGGGTCGCTCGTAGGAGAGGTCTCGGGTACAGGCCGTGCCCAGAAGGGCCAGCCCCAGGGCGATGAGCGCTGCCGCTCGCTTCACTTCCCCCACCCCTGGTCAGGCGCTGCCGGCGGCCTGGGCGCGGGCGCCATCGGAGTTGCGGTAGAAGGGGTTTTCGGGGGCCACCTCCTCCTCGGGCCAAATGGCCTTGTCGTCGGGGTGGAGCGGCTGCAATTCGAGCGTGTCCCAGAGGCGCTCCAGGTCGCGCCCTACCAGTTCGTCCTTTTCCAGCAACTCCCTGACCACCGGCGGCGCCAGGTCGCGGTTCTTGCGCAGCAGACGGTACACGTCCACGAAGGCCTGGCCCAGGAGTACGCAAACGTCCTCCCTCTTGCGGGGCGAGCCCAGGGTCGAGGCGACGAAGCCGTTGCTCTCCGTAGGCAGCATCGGATGGCTGTTGGCGACCGACAAGATGGACTCGCCGATACGCTGGTAGCGCCGCCGCTCGTCGGGCGTACACCGGCGGGGCACCATGCCGAAAAGTCCCACCATGGCTGCAGCGATGCGGGTGGCGTTCTCCAGGTCTTTGGACACCCCCGGCTCGTTGTCCTGGAAGAAGAGGCGCTCAGCCACGATGGAGCCCACGCTCACCCTGAGGAGGCCCTCCAGCACGTGCTGAGGCTGTGGGTCGTGCTCCTCGATAGGCACATGGGCGACCATGCCCAGGGCCTCGCCCCTGGGCATTATGGAAAGGACGATGGGCCGGTACCACTCCCCGCAGAAGTAGCGCAAAGGCAGGAAGTGGCCGGCGAACTCGTGATAGGCCGTGCGCTCGCGGTTGCGCTCGGTGGTGCGGGTGGGCTTGGCCGTGCCGTGGCGCACCGCCGCCAGCGACTCCATCAGCGCGTCCCAGGTGACCCAGGGCTTGTCCCAGTCGGGCTGGTCCAGTTCGTGCCGGTACCGCTCCCAGAACTTCTGCGAGTCCCTGTCCAGCGGGCGGCCCGCCTCCACCGCCGCCTTTATTTCCTTCAGGCGCTGGATGTGGTCGTGGCGGTAGTTGACCGCATCGCGTATCACCTGCTCGATCTCCGCCGGGCTGAGCCCTACCGTCACCCGGGCGAACTCCTTGCGCCGGTCGGGCTCGTCCAGGCTGGGGTGATGCGCCACCTTCGAGAAGTACAGGGCAGCGATGTCCTCCCGCTCCGCCTCGCCCGGGGTAGCGAAGACCACCGTCTTGCCGAAGCGCCCCGGCCGCCTCATGGCCGGGTCGATGAGGTGCGGCCGGTTGGTGGCGGCAAAGAAATAGATGTTGTGGGCAGGGGGACGGGCCGGGGGCAGGCGCAGGTAGATGGTCGCTCCGCCCAGGCGGATGTAAGGGGGCACGAAGAGCACGTCCAACAGTTCGTTCACCTTGCTGCGCACCAGTCGCGAGAGGAGGGGCGGCGAATCCATGCCGTCCAGCCACACCAGGAACGGGAAGATGGCCAGGGAGAAGCCCCCTGCGCCGCCGAAGAAGGGGAAGGGGACCATCTGGGGGGCCGTCTGTTGACGGGGCGGGAACTTCCGCTCCCAGAACGCCTCCCGTGCCGAGGAATGGTCGAACATTAGCCCGCACGAGGAGATGCACCCGTTGTGGTCGTAGTCGAAGATGCTCCAGATGCTATCCACACGGCTGGTGCCCCCCTGCGTCTGGACGGGCTGCATACCGCCCCGCCGCTGCAGCAGCATCTCCGCCTCGTCGATGAACACGACCACGCGCCCGAACTCACGCGCCAGGCCCTCGGCCCGCAGGCGCATGTACAGCATCACCAGCACGTCGATGGCGAGGAAGGTAGAGAGGAAGGCCGAACCGTTGGTGATGATGATGGGCGCGCTGAGGGTGCTGGCGATGGCCTTGGCGATGAGGGTCTTGCCCGTGCCCGGCGGGCCCACCATGAGTATGCCCCGCTCGGGACGACCGCCCAGCTCCACCAGCCGCTGCCCTTCGGCCGAGGCGAAGATGCGGAGGGCGGTGAGGATCTGCTTCTTGGCCTCCTCCTGGCCCCGCACGTCGTCCATGGAGACGCCCCATGTGGCCTCCCCCGGCCGGATTATCTTGATCTGCATCAGGTTGAAGATGGCCAGCGGGCCGAAGAGGATGAGGAAGTTGAGCACCATGAGCAGCGGGAAGGTCAGGAGATAGGGCAGCAGGAACAGGACGAACTCGGGCCCCAGCCCCAGGGCCATCATGGCCACGGCCACGCCCGCCAGCAGCAGCACCACCAGCAGGAAGCGCGGCAACAGGAGCGCCGCCAGGGCGCCCATAGCCACCAGCACCGGGAAGGGGACGATGAACACCTCCCGCGGGAAGAGGCCGAAGAAGTGCCGCCCCATGGCAGCTATGCCCACTAGCGCCAGGGCGACCAAGGCGGCGTTCTGGTAGAAGACGCGACGGTTCTTCCACGACTGGGCCTGGGCAGCGCGGCGCCGCACCTCCTCCAGCGAGCTCTGGAAGGCGGCCTGCCGCTCCTCCGGCGTCAGTACCGGCGCCCGCTCCAGCAGCGAGTCCAGGTCGGCGCGCTGGTAGAGCAGGCCCAGGCTGAAGAGGAACGCGCAGGCCAGCAAGAAGGAGACCAGGCCATAGACCACGGCCCCGAACAGGGGCGCCTCGAAAGCGTAATAGGTGATGGCGAAGGCGCCGACCCCCACCGACAGCACGAAAGGAATGGCCAGGAAGCGGGCCAGGCCAGTGTACAGCCGCGGGGCCGAGCCGCCTGAAGAGACCGAGTCCGCCACGTCACATACCCCCGCCGATAGGGGCCATTCAGGTGTCTAAGATTATACACCTTCCTTGCCAGTTATGGGCCAGTTGCGGCCCCTCGGGCGCGGGTCTGCCAGCCCCGGTTAGGCCAGGCGGCGGAAGAGCTGCAGGATATCGTAGCCGGTGATGGCCCGCGACTTCTCGGCCATGGCGGTGAGGTACTCTCCGCTGACCTTGCCAGCCTGCACACCCTTGGCCAGCACCATGAGCTTGATCTTGGCCGAGGCCTCGTCCTCGAACTCGTTGGTGACGGGGTTGATCATGGAGCCGCCGCCCAGGCGGTAGTAGGCCTCCAGCGCCTCTTTGGCCTTCTCTATCTCCTGGTCGCTGGGCGTGAAGACCTCGTTGACCACGTCCACCTGGGAGGGGTGGATAACCCAGGCGCCGTCCATGCCCACGCTGGCGGCGATCTGGTTCTTGCGACGCAGCCCCTCGCGGATGCGCTCCGCCTCCTCGGGGGGCGTGTCGCGGCGGACGATGTCCGGGTAGACGCAGTCTATGGCGTGCAGCCCGGCAGCCTTGGCCGCCACCACTACCGCCTGCTTGGCATACAGGAAGTTGGTCTGGTCGCCGCCGAAATCGCCCACTCCCAGGGTGGCGGCGAAGTCAGCGATGCCGAAGATGAGGCCCACCATGCGGTCGGAGGCGGTGGCGATCTCGTACGCGTGCAGCAGCGCCTGGGGGGTCTCGATCAGAACTTCCAACTGCACCCGCGTCGTCCAGCCGCCCTGCTTTTCCAGGGCATCCAGCAGCCGCGAGACGTAGCGGATGTCGTCGGGCCCGTAGACCTTGGGCAGGATGACGCCATGGAAGCGGTCTGGCGCGCCCAGCATCACCGCTTCCAAATCGCCCAAGAAGAAGGGCGAGCGAATGTTGTTGGGACGGACCGTCACCACCTTCTCGCCGAAGTCGACGGTGTTCAGGGCCTCCACCATGACCTTGCGGCTGGGCTCGCCCTTGAACTCGTAGGGGCAGGCGTCCTCGAAGTCGGCCATCACCAGGTCGGCATTGGTGGCGGCAGCGTTCTCGTGCATGCGCATGGTGTGGCAGGGATAGGTGAGCTCGGTGCGCGGTATGACGAAGCGCCCCTGCTTCTCGAGGATGTACATGCCGGCACCTCCTGAGGGTGTAACGACCGGGCCCGCGGCGATGGGCCGGCGGCGCCCGAGTCCTAGTAGAGCACAAGTGGAGCCCCTAGCGCCAGCCGGAGCGGCGGCCCGGCTAGCGGCCCTATATAATGGACGCAAGGTCGGGGCAGGAGGACGCGTTTGGAGTTCAAGGAACTGCTGCTGGAACGGCACGGGGCGGTGGCGCTGCTCCGTCTGAACCGCCCCCACAAGCATAACGCCCTGGGCCGTCAGATGTCCCGAGAGCTCTACCTGGCCCTGCAGGCCCTAGAGGAGGACGAGTCGGTCAAGGCGGTGGTCATCACCGGCGCCGGTGAGCGGGCCTTCTGCGCCGGGGCCGACATGGCCGAGCAGGTGGCCGACCCGACCCTGCCCCAGGTGACGGGCCAGGCTCTCGGCAAGGTGTTGCGCTTCCCCAAGCCGGTCATCGCTGCCGTCAACGGCTACGCCTATGGCGGCGGGGCCTTGCTGGCCATCAACTGCGACCTGCGCCTGGCCTCCCCCGACGCCCGCTTCCGCTTCGTGGGGGTCAGCTATGGCCTGGTGGTCGGTGCGGCCCAGCTCCCCCGCATCGTCGGCCTGCCCGCCGCCAAGGACCTGGTCTTCACTGCCCGGGTGGTGGAGGCGGAAGAGGCCCTGAGGCTGGGACTGGTGGACCGGGTGGTGCCGCGCGAGTCCCTGCTGGAGGAGGCGACGGGGCTGGCCCAGCAAATGGCCGCCCACTCCTTGCGGGCGCTGGTGGCCTCCAAGGAGGTCATGGAGCTGGCACTGGACAACAGCGTCGCCCTGGCCCGCGAGGCAGAGCTGAACCAGGCCTTGCGCCAGGGCGAAGAGCACCGCCAGCTCTTCCGACAGGCAGCGCAACGCGTCACCGGGCACAGCGGCCCGGAGCGGTGACCATCCGTCGCAGCGCGCCCCTGCGGTCGCCCTCCGCAACCTGGGGGGTCTATAATGGAGTCGACAGGGCTAATGGCTAGAGGGGACGTAACGCCATGACCACGGCCGGCATACCGGTCACCGTAGACGACCCCGTCAACGTGGCCATCCTGGCCGTGTCCGAGGACAGGCTGCACGGTTTCCTGCGCGACCCCCTGGGCGAGATCGCGCGGCGGTCCGGCCTGCCCCTGGAGACGGTGGTCGAGCGCATCCGGGCCATGCTGGCGGCGGGCACCATCCGGAGGGTGCGCCAGACGCTGGTGACCACCAACCTGGCCCACGGGGCGCTCATCGCCTGGGAGGTGCCCCAGGACCAGCTTCACGCGGCCTTCGACTTCATGGCCCGCGAAGACCCCTTCAGCGGCCACGTAGTCATCCGCACCACCGATGTGGCCAGCCCTGGTTCCACGTACCGGCTCTGGACGACCCTCAAGGTGCCCCAGGGCTACTCTCTGGTCAAACACTGCCAGTTCTTGGCCCAGCGCGTGGGGGCTGTCCGCTTCCGCATCATGCCTGCCAAGGCCCTGTTCGTGCTGGGCGTGGGACACACGCGACGACGCGGGCTGGAGCCCGGCGCCAAGTCCGAGGCCCCCGCGAGGGTCCAGTGGATCGAGGAGGAGCGGCTCACCGAGCTGGAGTGGCGGGTGCTCGCCGCCCTGAAGCGCGAGTTCCGCCCTGACGAGATCGTCCCCGACATCTGGCGGGCCCGGGCCGAGGAGGCGGGCGTGAGCCTGGAGACCTTTTACGAAGTAGCCGAGTCCCTCGACCGGCGCGGCCTCATCGGCCGCTTCTCCACCTTCCTGGAGCACTACAAGCCGGTGGCTGGCGGACAACGGGTGGCCCGCTACAACGCCCTCTTCCACTGGGCGGTGCCGCCGGGCATGGAGTTGAAGGCGGGGCAGGAGATCGGCCGGCATCACATCCTCACCCATTGCTACTGGCGGGAGGCAGGGCCGGAGTTCCACAACGTGAACCTGATGGCCGTGGCCCACGGCCAGGAGAAGGACTGGCTCCTGGCCCACAAGGCGGCCATCGACCGTCACCTGGCCGAAGTGGGCATCCCTGTCCTGTACACCAACGTCTTCTGGGGCGGGCGCAGCGAGATCAAGCCCTCGGAGATCTTTCCCCTGGCCTACGAGGAGTGGTGTCGCCGCATGGGCCTGGACCCGGCCGCCATGCGGGAATGAGGGCGGCGAGGGAAGGGCAGGGCCGCGGCCATGCAGGTCGGCGCCTTCGAGGTGGTGGAGCCCCTGCCCGAGTTGGAACGGCCCACGGTTATCCTGGCGTTGCAGCCCTGGATCGACGTGGGCTCGGTGGGCACGATGGCCCTGGCCTACCTGGAAGAAAGCTGGGGCGCCCAGCACCTGGCCCAGCTCTCCCGCCCGGGCCACTTCTACGACTTCACTCGCTACCGGCCTAACCTTTACCGGCGCGGCGAACGGCGCGAGGTATCGGTGCCTAACACCTTCGTGCGTTATGCCCGCGCCCAGGAGCGCGACTGGGTGCTGGTGCATGCCCTGGAGCCGCACAGCCACGGCGAGGACTTCGTGGACTCCCTGGTAGAGCTGATGGGGCGCCTGGGGGTGTCGCGGTACTGCCTCATTGGCAGCTACTATGGCCCGGTGCCCCACACCCGGCCACTGGTCATTACCGGCTCCTCCTCCGATGCCACAGCGGCCGCGCACATGCGCCGGGCAGGGGTGCGCGAGAGCCGCTACGAAGGGCCCACCACCATCGTGACGCTGGCCACCGAACAGGCACGCGCCCGCGGCATCGAGTCCCTGTCGTTGCTGGTGCAGGTGCCTGCCTACGCCCAGCTCGAACGCGACTATCGGGGCCTGGTGGAGCTGCTCGAGGCCCTGGCCAGGGTGCTCGACCTGTCCCTGCCCCTCACGCAGCTGTGGCAGGAGGCGGAGAGACAGTACGCCGGCCTCGACGAGCAGGTGCGTCGCGACCCCAGGCTGCGCAGTTGGGTGGAGGACCTAGAGCGCGCCTACGACCAGGAGATGGCGAGCCAGCCCTCACCGGAGCCGCCACCCCTCTCCCCCGAACTGGAGCGGCTGCTGGAGGACATAGAGCGCCGGTGGGAGGGCCCCCAGCCGCCGCAAGACCCATCGCCCTGACCCTTCTGGCGGTTTAGCAAGTTAGAAGTTTAGAAACATTGCCATCTTGTGTCCCGTGCAAGAAATTTGGCACCGCTAACTCTTGACATTAGCATACCCTTATGGTACCAGTTTGGGTGGGTGAATTCAGTCGCGAGGAGGTACCGATGCGTCGCGCCCTCGTCGTCGCCCTCGCCCTGCTCGGCATCTCGGGGCTGCTGGCCGCCGCCTGTGGCGGCGAAGAGGCCCCCGCCGGCGAGGCCAGGCAGAAGGTGGTTGTGGCCGTCCAGCCCACCCTGGCCAGCAGCGAGATGCTAGAGAAAGCCCGCCCCCTAGAGCAGTTCCTCGAGCAGCGCCTGGGCAACGTGGACGTCGAGATCTACGTGCCCACGAGCTACGCCGGTATCGTGGAGGCCCTGCGTTTCGGCCACGCCCAGGTCGCCTTCATGAGTGCCTGGCCGTCGTACCTCGCCACCCAACTGGCCGACGCCGACCTGGTTCTGGCCGAGGTGCGCGAGGTAGTCCACGGCGAACAGAAGGTGGAGGCCCCCTACTATTACTCGTACTGGGTGGTGCGCAAGGACAGCCCCTACAACTCCCTCAGCGATCTCAGGGGCAAGAAGGCCTGCTTCCCCAGCCCGCTCTCCACTTCCGGGTACGTGGGGCCTATGGGCCGTCTGGTGGAGCTGGGGTTGCTGCAGACGCCGTCTTCGGGCCAGGTGGACCCCAAGGCGTTCTTCTCGGACTACATATTCGGCGGCGGCTACCAGCAGTGCTGGCAGGCCCTACGGGCCGGGCAGGTAGACGTGTCCATCATCGCCGGCGACGTGCCCGAGTCCCTGTACCGCGAAGTGCTGGCCAACACCCGCCAGCTGGAGAGCCAGGGGCCGCTTCCCTCCCACGCCGTCGTGTTCGGCAAGACCCTGCAGGAGCCGCTGCGCTCCCGCGTGCTGGAGGCCATCGAGGCCCTGGGCGCCCCCGAGCAGCGCGATCTGATGCGGCAGTTCATCTCGGCCCTGTTTGTGGGCTTCCAGCGCAGCAGCGCCGAAGAGCACCTGGGAGCGCTCCAGCGCTACCTCAGCCTCACCCGCCTCCAGTTCACCGAGTCCCTTTCGGCGGCCAGATAGGGTAAGCTATGCCGTGACTGTCGAAGTAACGATGCGCGACTCCTGCCCGGTACGGGCCCACGACATCTGGTTCGCCTACAGGGGCGAGGACTGGGTATTGAAGGGGGTCAGCCTGGAGGTCCCGCGGGGGACCTTCATGGCTATCATGGGCCCCTCCGGCGCCGGCAAGAGCACGCTGCTGCGGCTGCTGGCCGGTCTGCTGCGTCCGCAGCGCGGCAGCGTGCAGGTGCTGGGCCACGCCGCCCACAACGGCCGCTTGCCCCGGCCCCGAGCACGAGTGGGCTACATACCGCAGCAACTGGGGCTGGTGCGCAACGTGAGCGCCCTGGAGAACGTGCTCATGGGCGCACTGGGGCGGGTGCGAGGCCTGGCGCCCTACCTGGGCCTCTTCCCCAGGGAAGAGGTGGCACGGGCCATGTCCCTGCTCGAGGACCTGGGCATCGGTCACAAGGCGCGCGACAAGGCATTCCAGCTCAGCGGCGGCGAACGGCAGCGCGTGGCCATCGCCCGGGCACTGATGCAACAGCCGGAGATAGTGCTGGCGGACGAGTTCGTCTCCGACCTGGACCTGCCCCGGGCCTCGGAAGTGCTCTCCACCATGCGGGAGCTGGGCCAGGCCCAGGGAGTGACCTTCGTGGTCAATATGCACGAACTGCCCCTGGTGCACGACTACGCCGACCTGGTGACGGTGCTGCGCGACGGCGAAGTGACCTTTCGCGGTCCGGCGCGGGCAGTCACGTGGGCGGAGCTGCAGGAGGCGCCGGCATGAGATGGGAGCTCGTAGGGAAACGCGACCTTCTGTTGTGGCTGGCAGCGGCAGTGCTCCTCTCGCTGGCCCTGCAACGGCTGGGCTTCTTCGATGCCGAACGGCTGGGCCGAGGGGCTGCCAATGTGCTCACCTTCGCCCGCGACGCCGTACCCCCGGACATGGGCGTGCTGCCGCTGGCGGGCCGCGCCCTGTGGGAGACAGTGCAGATGGCGTTCGCCGGCACTCTGTTGGGCTTCCTGCTGGCCCTGCCCCTGGGCTTCATGGGGACGCGGGTACTCTCCCCTCTGCCCCTGGTGCTGCTCTCGCGCCTCATAGTGGCAGCCACGCGGACGGTGCCGGCCCTGCTGTGGGCAGTGCTGTTCGTCATCGTCGTCGGGCTGGGCCCCTTGGCCGGCACCCTGGGCCTGGCCCTGTACACCGTGGGCTACCTGGGGAAGCTCTACTCGGAGCTGTTCGAGGGTACCGACCCGGAAGTGGTGGAGGCGCTGCGGGGCGTGGGGGCCTCGCGCCTTCACCTGGCGCGGTTCGTAATCTGGCCCGAGAGCGCCAATGCCGCCATCAGCCAGCTCCTGTTCATGCTGGAGTACAACGTCCGCGCCTCGTCCATACTGGGGTTCGCCGGCGCCGGCGGCATTGGTTTTTATGTCAACATCTACCTGCAAACGTTGGAGTACACTCGTCTGGCCACCCTAATGCTCCTCATCCTGGCCTTGACGCTGGCGATGGACGCCCTCAGCGCCTGGGTGCGCAGCCGTTATCTGCTCGCCGGCCGATGAGGGCCTAGAGCAGGTCGCCCAGGGCCGATTTCACAGCCCCCTTCTCGCGGTAGGCATCGATGACGTGCCGGGCGATGAAGTCCATATGGACCTCGTCGGCGCCGTCGGCGAGGCGGGCCGCCCGGGCGTGACGCATCATTCGTTCCAGCGGCGTGTCGGTGGAGTAGCCCAGGGCGCCGTGCACCTGTATGGCGCGGTCGATGACACGCCACAGGGTGTTGGCCACATGCACCTTGGCCATGGCCACCTCCTGGCGGAAGGGGAGGCCCTGTTCGATCTTGTAGGCGGCGTGCAGCACCATCAGCTTCCCGGTGTATATCTCCATGGCCGACTCGGCGATCATCCAGCGGATGGCCTGCTTCTCGTGCAGATACGAGCCGTGGGCGTAGCGCTTCAGCGCCCTGTCCACCATCATCTCCAGGGCGAGCTCGGCCTGGCCGATCCAGCGCATGCAGTGGGCCAGGCGGCCGTGGCCGAGGCGGAACTGGCCCAGCAGGTGGCCGTGCCCCCTGGGGCCGAGCATATTGCCGGCCGGCACGCGCACGTTGCGCAGGTAGATCTCGCCGTGGTTGCCCTCTCCGGCCATGGTGCCGATGGTGCGCACCAGCTCCCAGCCCTCGGTGGGGATGTCGACGATGAAGGCCGAGTTGCGCGCCTGGGGCGGGTCGGCGTCGGGGTCGGTGCAGGCGATGACGACGGCGAAGGCGGCACCTTTGGCACCCGAGGCGAACCACTTGTGCCCGTTCAGGACCCAATAGTCGCCTTCCTGCACGGCCCGCGTCTGGATGAGGGTGGGGTCGGAGCCCGCCACCTCGGGCTCGGTCATGGCGAAGCAGGAGCGTATCCGCCCTTCGGCCAGGGGACGCAGGTACTTCTCCTTCTGCTCGTCGGTCCCCCAGTGGAGAAGGGTCTGCATGTTGGGCTCATCGGGCGCCTGGCAGTTGAGGACGAAGGGGCCGATGCCTGCCCGCGCCGCCTCGGCCTGCACGAAGGCCATGGCCACTGGCCGAAGGCCCATGCCACCCCACTCGGGAGGCAGGTGGGGGTTCCACAGGCCCACCTCGCGGGCCCTCTGCCGCAGCCTGCCGATGGCCCGCACCCACTCCTCGCGCGGCGCGCCCTGCAACTCACGCTCCACCGGCGCAACCTCGCCATCGATGAAGGCGCGCACGCGCTGCCGCACCTCCTCCACGTCCGGCGGCAGCGTGAAGTCGATAGCCATGCTTGCACCTCCCGAAGGGTCTATGGCAAAGGGATTCGCCCCAGCTTGGCGACTATTATAATGGTCATGGCCTCTCGGTGGCAGAGGCACGAAAGCGGAGGCAGGTACAGGCATGGGCAAGGACATCCCCGGCATCAAGATCGATAACCTGGTGGCCTGGTTCCGGGCCAATGTGGCCGAGGTGGACGACTTGGAGGCACGCCTCATCGGCCATGGCCGCTCCAACCTGACCTACAAGCTGGAGTCGCCCGATGGCCGCGCCTGGGTGCTCAGGCGGCCGCCCCTCTCCCACGTGCAGCCCACCGCCCACGACATGGCCCGCGAGTTCCGCGTCCTCTCGGCCCTCAAGGACACCGACGTGCCCGTGCCCAGGCCGCTGGCCTTCTGCGATGACAACGAGGTCATCGGCGCCCAGTTCTACATCATGGAGTTCGTGGACGGCTTCGTACCCTCTAGCCCCGAGGAGGTGGCCCGCCGCTACGACGAGTCGCAGCGGCGCCTCATGGCCGAAGAGCTCATCGACAATCTGGTAAGGCTGCACGCCATCCGGCCGGAAGAGGTGGGGCTGGGGGACTTCGGCCGGCCCCAAGGATATCTGGCGCGGCAGGTGCGTCGCTTCAGCGAGCAATGGCAGCGCATAAAGTACCGCGAGGTGCCCGAGCTGGACGAGCTGTGCCGCCGCCTGAACAGCTTCACTATGCCCGAGAGCGACCACTCTATCGTCCATGGCGACTATCGGCTGGACAACGCCATCCTGGACAGCCAGGGCCACATGATAGCCATCCTGGACTGGGAGATGGCCACCCTGGGCGACCCGCTGGCCGATGTAGGGATGCTGCGCATGTACTGGGCCCGGGGCGAGGACGAGGCGCTGCGGGTAGCCGCCGGCGCCCTCACCGCTCTGCCCGGCTTTCCCACCTGGGAGGAAGTAGCCCAGCGCTACGCTCAGAAGAGCGGCCGTGACCTGGTCAACCTGGACTACTACATCGTCCTGGCCCACTTCAAGCTGGCCGTCATCCTCGAGAACATGTACGCCCGCTACCTGGGCGGCGGCACCGTGGGCGAGGGGTTCGAGACGGTGGGCGAGCAGGCCATCAACCTGGCCCGCCGCGGGCTACAGGTGGCCAACCAGTCCAGCCTGCCCCAGCTACGCGGGGCCTAGCGCCCCCTACAACCGCTGAGACGGGTCCCGCTCCAGCTTTATGGCAGGAGGTATCAGGCGGGGCGCGCTGCCCGGCAGCAGCCCCATGGCCTCTCCGTTGAGGGAGTCGTCCCGCACGAAGGTGAGGACTGCCTCGGCCACGTCCTCCGGCTGGAGCTTGGGCATGTTGCGGATATACGTCTCCCAGTAATCCCGCTCCTGCCCCTCCAGCGACTGAATCCCGCGGTATATGAGGGGGGTGTCCACCACGCCCGGGCAGATGCAGTTGACGCGGATGCCCGCCTCGTCCTTCAGGAACACCAGGGCTCGCGTCAGGCCCACCACGCCGTGCTTGGCGGCACAGTAGACGGGGTCGGGCTGATAGCCCATCACCCCGGCTAGCGAGGCTGTGTTGACTATGACTCCACCGCCCCGGCGACGCATGGCCGGAACTACGACCTGGATAGCGGCGATGACCGCCCACAGGTCGATATCCAGGGTGCGCTCCCAGCGCTCGCGGGGCGCATCGGGGAATCTGGGCCGCCCGGTGGCGACGCCGGCGTTGTTGTGCAGGATGTCGACGCCACCGAAGGTCTCCTCGGCGAAGGAGACCATCCGCTCCAGGTCCTCCCAGCGCGTCACGTCCACGGGCACGAAGGCAGCGCGGCCACCCTCGGCCTCGATGAGACGCACCGTCTCCCGTCCGCCGTCCTCGTCCACGTCGGCCACCACCACGGCCGCGCCGGCCCGGGACAGGGTGCAGGCCGTGGCGCGGCCGATGCCCGACCCTCCGCCAGTAACGATGGCTACCTTGCCTTTAGGGTCCACGGTCACCTCCTGGTCAGGGTCTCGCCAGCTCCCGGAGCATCTTGCGCGCCAGCTCGCCGCGCTGGGCCGGGTCGTCGCCAGGGGCTACGAGCTGCAGCACGGGCACGGTTACGCCGTTGCGGCAGTATTCCACTATCTTGTCCACGCACTCCTGCGGGCTGCCGAACACCAGCAAATCCTCCAGCAGGCGGTCGGGCACCATCTCCGCCGCCTGCTGTCGCTCCCCAGCCTGCCATGCCTCCACCACCGGCCGTATCTGTTCGCCGCGCCCCAGCCACTCGTGGAAGGCGGCGTACACCGGCGAAGTCAGGTACACCACCGCCATCCGCTTCCCCACCGCCCGCAGCACGGAGTCCGGCAGGGGAGGCATGACGAATATGCGGCAGGCCACCTCCAGCGCCTCCGGGTCCCGCCCGGCCTGCCTGGCCGCCTCCCGCGCCTCCGCCACCACCCGCGGCACGTCCCCTGGCGCCAGCCAGTTGATGATCACCCCGTCGGCCACCTCGCCCGCCAGCCGCAGCATCCCGCGCCGCAGCGCCGCCACGAAGATGGGCGGCGGCTCGGCCAGCCGCCGCGACAGGCGAAAGCCCTGCACCCCCAACAGCTCGCTGGTGCCCCGCTCCCCGGCCATCACCTGCCGCAGGAAGCGCACCATCTCCCGCACGTAGGCCAGGGGCCGCTCCATCTTGCGCCCGTTCCACCGCTCCACGATGACCTGGGTGCTGGCCCCGATGCCCAGGCAGAAGCGCCCCGGCGCCAGCTCTGACAGGGCCATGGCCGTCTGGGCCAGGATGGCCGGCCCCCGCCCGTAAACGTTAGCGATGGCCGTCCCCACGCGGATGCTCTCGCCCCAGCACAGGGCGGTGGCGGCAGGGACAAAGGCATCGGAGCCGTCCACCTCCGCCGTCCAGGCATCGGTGTAGCCCAGCGACTCAGCCTCCCTCACTACTTCGCGGTGGGCAGACAGAGGCACGCCTTCCAGAGGCAACGTGATACCCCAGCGCATCTCAGACCTCGCAGTGGAATGCGCCCGCCATCGGGGCGGCAGGCTTGGCCCTATTCTAGCAAGGGGCCCGATGGGCGGCAAACGTGGGCCCTGCCACCTGCGCCTGGACGCCCCGCGCCCTCCGGGCGCATAGTAGAGCCGTGGAGGAGGACGCTGGGGTCATCGTAGTCGGCGGGGGCGTCATCGGCTGCGCCATCGCCTACCACCTTGCTCGGTGCGGCGTGCCGGTGACGGTGGTGGAGCGCGGAGAGCTGGCGGGCGAGGCCTCCGGCGCGGCAGCGGGCATGCTGGCCCCCCTGGCCGAGGCCCACGCGCCCGGGCCGTTCCTCGACCTGTGCCTGGCCAGCCTGTCCCTCTTCCCCTCGCTGGCGGCGGAACTGGAAGCGGTCACCGGAATCGGTATCGGTTACGAGCGTACCGGCATCCTGCGCGTCGCCCTGTCGGCCGAGGACGAGGACGCGCTGCGCGAGCGCTATCGCTGGCAGAAAGGCACCGGCCTGCCGCTGGAATGGCTGGGCGGCGACATGGCCCGGGAGCTGGAGCCGGCCCTCTCGCCCAGGGTGCGCTGCGCCGTCCTCTCGCCGGATGAGGGGCAGGTGGACCCGCAGCGCCTCACCATGGCCCTGGCCGGGGCGGCACGGGCCCACGGCGCCCACCTGCTCCTCTCCACACCCGTCGCCGGCATACTGCGGCGGGGCCGGCGGGTCCTGGGCGTGCGCCTGCCGAGCGGCCTCCTGCGCGGCGGACACGTGGTGGTGGCTGCAGGGCCGTGGACAGGGAGGCTGCTGCGCGGCCTCGGCCTCTACCTGGCCACCCCTCCCCGCCGGGGACAGATGCTGGCCTACCACGCCCGGCCGGTGCGCCACATCGTCTGGGGGCCAGACGGGTATCTGGTGCCCAAGGCCGGCGGCGTGACCTACGCCGGCGCCACTGTGGAGTCTGTAGGGTTCCGCCGTCGCACCACGGCCCTGGGGCTGCGCCGCCTGGCGCGGATGGCCCGAGGACTCGTGCCCGCGCTAGGGCACGCGGAGGTAGCCTCGGCCTGGGCCGGCCTGCGCCCGGGCTCGCCCGATGGCCTGCCCATCATCGGCCCCGTTCCGGGCTGGGAGGGCCTGACAGTCGCCACGGGCCACTTCCGCAACGGCATCCTCCTGGCACCGATCACGGGAAGGCTCGTGGCCCAGCGCATCTGCGGCGAAGGCACGGACCTGCCCCTCGGGCCCTTCAGCCCGGCCCGGTTCCTCGACTAGGAGCGAAAACGCGAGGCGAGGAGGCGGGCCGCCGGGCGCGGGTCGGGCGCGGAGGCGACGGCAGCTATGACGGCCACCATGTCAGCGCCCGCCGCCAGGACGTCGTCGATGTTGCTCTGGTCGATGCCGCCGATAGCACAGACAGGGACCTGGACGGCCGCCTTGACGGCCCGCAGCGTGTCTAGCGTGGCCGGGCGCGTGTCCTGCTTGGAGCCGGTGGGAAACAGACGACCGACCGAGACGTAACTGGCGCCAGCGGCCTGGGCGGCCAGGGCCTCCTCGACGTTGTTGGTGGAGCAGCCGACGATGAACTCCGGTGGGACGAGACGCCGCACCTCGGCCACTGGCAGGTCCTTCTGGCCCACGTGCACGCCGTGGGCGCCACAGGCGAGGGCCAGGTCCACATGGTCGTTGACGATGAACAGGGCCTCGCGCTCGCGGCACAGGCGCGCCATCTCCCGGGCGACAGGGAGCTGGAGGCCCTTCTCGCGGGTCTTGTCCCGCAACTGGAGGAGGCGCGCGCCGCCGTCCAGGGCGGCAGCGGCCAGCTCCAGCTCCCGACCCGCCGCGCCCGCAGCCGGATCGACGATGACGTACAGCCCTTGCAGACGGCCGCCCATGGCCGGCAAGTAGAATAGCAGAGGGTGCCCCAGCGGTGAAGGACTTCCTGCGGCGCTACTGGCTCGCTTTCCTCATCCCCTGTCTCGCCGTGGCCCTGGCCGCCTCCCTGTGGCAGGTCCCGGCCTGGAGGCTGTCGGTGCGCACCCTGCTGCTCTACCCCCAGGTGCTCATGCCGCTGCCCGGGCCGGTGCTGGACGCGGCAGGGCCGGCGCCCCGCCTGGACACGGTGACGCTCCGGGCGGGCCAGCCGCCCGAATCCTTCGAGGCCGACATCTACCGACCGCCGGGGGAGGGCCCCCGCGGTGCCGTGCTGGTGGTCATCGGGGCAGCGCCTGCGGCCCGCCGCGACCCGCGGGCAGTGCGACTGGCCGAGGGAGTGGCCCGCTCCGGCCTGGTGGTCATGATGCCGGTGCTGCCGCGCCTCAGCCGCAAGGTCCTCTCCCCCGAGGACGTGGAGGTAGTCGTCCAGTCCTTCCTATACCTGAGACAGCAGCCCTATGTAGACCCCGGCCGGGTGGCCATCCTCGGCTTCTCGGTGGGCGAGGGCATCGCTGTGGCCGCCGCTGCCGACCCACGCATCCGTGACGATGTGCGCGCCCTGGGCTCGTTTGGCGGCTATCACGACGTGCGCGAACTGATCGTCTCGGTGGCTACCGGCACCATCCTGGCGGACGGCGAACGCCAGCCCTGGCAGCCTGACCCGTGGGCGCGCGAGGTGCTGAAGACGAGCCTGCTCTACTTCGTGCCCGACCGCCGCGAACGCGACCTCCTGGCTGCCGCCCTGGACTCGGGCACGCGTGTGCCGGTCGGCGGTCTCTCCGCCACTGCTTCCCTCGTGCAGGCCGTGCTGCTGGAGCGCGACCCGGTCCGGGCCCGCGATCTACTGGCCCAGGCCCCACCGGAGCTGGCGCGCACTCTGGACCTCCTGTCACCCAGATCCTATCTGGACCGGCTGCGGACGGAGGTCTTCATCGTGGCCGACCGGCACGACCCGCTGGTGCCCTACAGCGAGTCGCAACGGCTGCGGGACGATCTGCGTCGACGCGGCCAGGACCCGCGTTACGCCGAGATAGCCATCTTCCGGCACGTGACACCGGCCCTGGAGACGAACCCTGTCTCCTTTCTGGCCGACTTCACGCGCCTGTTCCTACAGACGTACGCTCTGCTAGACCGACTTAGCTAGGCAGCCCGCTGCCGCATCATGCGGATGCGCTCGCGCATCCGCTCCACGGCCGGCTGGGCCCGTTCCCGTAGCCGCTGCCTGACCTCGTACCCGCGCGTGGGGGCGATGAGCATGCCCACCGCCAGCCCGGCGACGGTGCCCAGGAGGAAACCCATCAAGAGCCAGCGCATCATACCCTATCACCTCCTGTGGGCTGATCAGGGCCGCGCGATTCCACCCCCATTGTACCATCTCGCGGGGCGCCCCCACCCACCATCCGCACCACCTCGACCACATCTCCCTCCTCGATGAGGACCTCGTGCCAGCGGTGCCGCGGCACCACCTCCCCGTTCCTGGCTACGGCCACCCAGCGGCGGTTGACCGGCAGGGAGGCCACGTACTCGGCCACCGTCAGCGGGCGCTCCAGCGACTGCTCCTCGCCGTTGATGACCACCCGTATCACGGCCTGCGGCTCACCTCCGCCCAGGCGGCGTCCAGGGCCGAGCGCAGGCCCCTGGCGGCCGCCTCGGGGTCCTCGCTTCCCAATATAGCCGAGATGACGGCCACACCCGATGCCCCCGCCGCCAGCGCCTCGGCGGCCGTCGCCGCCGTCACCCCGCCGATGGCCAGAACCGGCACCCGCACCGCCCTCCGCACCTGACTCAGCAGGCCAGGCCCCGCCGCGGGCGCATCGGGATGGGAGCGGGTGGGGTAGATGGGCCCGACCACGATGTAATCGGCGCCGTCGGCCTCGGCCCTGACCGCCGCGTCGACAGAGTGGACGGAGCGGCCCACCAGTCTCGCTGGCCCGACCAGCCGGCGCGCTTTGGCCACGGGCAGGCCGTCTTCCGGCAGGTGCACGCCATCGGCGCCCGCAGCGAGGGCGACATCGGCCCGGTCGTTGACCACCAGCAGCGCCCGGCCGGCGATGGCGGCGCGGAGCGCGGCGGCCAGGGCAAGGAGGTCGCGGGCGGGCAGGTCCTTCTCCCGCAACTGGACGATGTTGACCCCCCCGGCTACTGCCCGTGCAGCCGCCTGGGGCAGGGGCAGCGGCGCCAGGCTGCGGTCGGTGACCAGCATCAGACAGGGCAGGGGAAAGAAGGGGCGGCCCAGACTAGTCACCCCCCGCCGCCAGGGCCTGGCGTATGCGTGCGGCGTTGGCCTCCAGCTCTTCCCGCGGCGGGCGCTTGGCAGGCCAGGTCAGGCCCACGCCGTCGTCGGTGTGGCGGGGCAAGACGTGGAAATGAAAGTGGAACACTGTCTGCCACGATGCGCGGCCGTTGGCCTGCAGCACCGTCAGCCCCTCGGGGGCGAAGGCCCGGCGCACGGCCTGGGCCACCAGAGCCACGGTGCGGAAGGCTGCGGCGGCCAGGTCGCCGTCGAGCCCGAAGATGTCGGGCACGTGGGGCTTGACCGCCACGATTGTATGCCCCGGGTTCACGTGCCCGATGTCCATGAAGGCGATGGTCGCCTCGTCCTCGTAGACGACGCTGGCCGGCGCCTTTCCGCTCACTATCTGGCAGAAGATGCAGTCCTCCATCGCGCCCCCTTTCTATGAGGCAGTCCTAGCTTCCGCCCCATTTTAGCGGAGGCGCGGTGCGGCTACATGCTGGAGGCGGGCCTGGGTACCCCTTCGGTTGGGCTCGAAGCCTCGGCCAGGGGCTTCTTGGGGATGCGCCCGGCCAGGTAGGCCTTCCGTCCCGCCTCGACGCCCAGGCGGAAGGCCTGGGCCATGAGAGCCGGGTCCTTGGCCTGGGCGATAGCCGTGTTCACCAGCACAGCGTCGGCGCCCACTTCCAGGGCCAGCGAGGCGTCGGAGGGCGCTCCCAGGCCGGCGTCCACCACCACCGGCACTCTGGCATTCTCCACGATGATCTGGATCTCCTCCAGGGTGAAGATGCCGCGGCCGGAGCCGATGGGCGAGCCCAGGGGCATGACGGTGGCGCAGCCGACCTCCTCCAGTTGCCGCGCCAGTACAGGGTCGGCGTGGATGTAGGGCAGTACCACGAAGCCGTCGGCCACCAGCTTCTCGGCCGCTCGCAGGGTGCCGATGGGGTCGGGCAGCAGGTAGCGGGGATCGGGCACCACCTCCAGCTTTATCCAGTTACCGCCCGTTAGCTCGCGGGCGAGCTGGGCAGTGAAGATAGCCTCCTCCGGCGTGCGGCAGCCGGCGGTGTTGGGCAGGATCTGGTAGCGGTCCCAGTCGATATAGTCCATCAGGTTGGGCTCGCCGGGCCGGTCGAGGGGAAGGCGGCGGATGGCCACCGTCACCATCTCGGCGCCGGAGGCCTCTATCGCCGCCACCATCTCCTCCATGCTGCGGAAGCGCCCCGTGCCCACGATGAGGCGGGAGCGGAAGCGCTTGCCTGCGATCTCGAGGTAGTCGTCCATCTCCTGCACCACCCTCTCACGTCTCCAGATAGATGCGGCCCCCGGCCTGACGGAACTCGCGCGCCTTCTCCTGCAGGCCGACCTCTATGGCCTCCTCCAGGCGGATGCCCTTCTTCTCGGCGTATTCGCGCACGTCCTGGGTGATCTTCATGGCGCAGAACTTGGGCCCGCACATGGAACAGAAGTGGGCCAGCTTGGCACCGGGGGCGGGCAGGGTCTCGTCGTGGTAGGCGCGGGCCGTCTCGGGGTCCAGGGCCAGGTTGAACTGGTCCTCCCAGCGGAACTCGAAGCGCGCCTTGGACAGGGCGTCGTCCCAGCGCTGGGCGGCCCGGTGGCCTTTGGCCACGTCGGCGGCATGGGCGGCGATGCGGTAGGCGATGACCCCCTGCTTGACGTCCTCGCGGTTGGGCAGCCCCAGGTGCTCCTTGGGCGTCACGTAGCAGAGCATGGCCGTACCGTACATGCCGATCATGGCCGCGCCGATGGCAGAGGTGATGTGGTCGTACCCCGGGGCAATGTCGGTGACCAGGGGCCCCAGGGTATAGAAGGGCGCCTCGTGGCACAGCTCCATCTGCAGGTCCACGTTCTCCTTGATCTTGTGCATGGGCACGTGGCCGGGACCCTCGATCATCACCTGCACATCGTATTCCCAGGCGATCTCGGTAAGCTCGCCCAGGGTGCGCAGCTCGGCGAACTGGGCCTCGTCGTTGGCATCGGCAATGGAGCCCGGACGCAGGCCATCGCCCAGGGACAGGGAGACGTCGTAGGCGCGGGCGATCTCGCATATCTCGCGGAAGTGGGTGTAGAGGAAGTTCTCCTGGTGGTGGGCCAGGCACCAGGCGGCCATGATGGAGCCGCCGCGGGAGACGATGCCCGTCACCCGCCGCGCCGTCAGGGGGATGTAGCGCAGCAGCACGCCAGCGTGGACGGTCCAGTAGTCCACCCCCTGCTCTGCCTGTTCGATGAGCACGTCGCGGTACACTTCCCAGGAGAGCTCCTCCACGTTGCCGCCCACCCGCTCCAGGGCCTGGTAGATGGGCACCGTGCCCACCGGCACCGGCGAGTTGCGCAGGATCCACTCACGGGTAGTGTGTATGTACTTGCCCGTGGAGAGGTCCATCACCGTGTCGGCGCCCCAGCGGATGGCCCAGACCATCTTTTCCACTTCCTCGGCCACCGAGGAGGAGACGGCCGAGTTGCCGATGTTAGCATTGACTTTCACCAGGAAGTTGCGGCCGATGATCATGGGCTCCAGTTCGGGGTGGTTGATGTTGGCAGGAATGATGGCGCGGCCCCGGGCCACCTCCTGGCGCACGAACTCGGGGTCTACCCCTTCGCGTATGGCGATGAACTCCATCTCCGGCGTGACGATGCCGCGGCGGGCGTAGTGCATCTGGGTCACGGCGCGACCCGCCCGGGCGCGCAGGGGCCGCCGCCGCTGGGGAAGGGGAAAGCGGCGCTCCTCGCCCGGCCGCAGGCCGTCATCGCGAGGGTCGGGGGCGCGGCCGTCGTACTCCTCCACATCGCCGCGCTCCAGTATCCAGGGGCGACGAATGGGGGGCAGGCCGCGAGACACATCTATGTCCGCCTCGGGATCGGTGTAGGGGCCGCTGGTGTCGTAGAGTCGGAGCGGCGGGTTCTCCTCCGGGCCGTCGCGCCCCTGGGTGGGGGACAGCGTCACCTCTCGGAATGGTACGCGGATGTCGGGCCGGGAGCCCTGGACGTAGACCTTGCGGCTGTTGGGGAAGGGCGGGAGGAGGGGCACTCGCACCACTTCGTGCACCTGGGTCACAGCCTTCACCTCCTGTGGGGCCTCCCGGAGCGTGGAGCGGGGAGGGAAGGGGGTTAGCGGTGGGCCGGCCCGCTGCGGGGCCGGTGGTGCCGCCTGCCGTGCCCTTCCCTCCGCTGGCATTACCCAGGTCAGGTTCCGACGGTCGCCCCGATGCGGTCGGGGCCTCTCAGCCCGGCCCCCCCGCGCGTTTTGCGCGGGGACCCCGAGCTCCCGTGCGGGCCTGTCCTCCGGCAGGCCTTGGCTATCTTCGGCGTCTCTACTCTATTGCTCCAGCCCTCGCCTGTCAACCGGCCGGAGGCCCCTCCTCACTCGCGCCTGTGGGCTGTCTCGCTGGCGGCAGGACGAAGCTCCTGTCCCTGGTGGCCCACGAACTGCCCCCGTGCCCAGCGCACCTTGTGGAGGCGGAACAGACGGCGCTCGGTGCCCGCTGTCGACTGCGACTGTGGCATCACCACCGTCAGCACGCCGTTCCCGTAGCTCACGTTGGCCCGCTGCGGGTCGATGGTCTCAGGCAAGGGGACGGTGCGCTCGTGGCTGCCGATCTCCCACTCGCGGGTGATGTACTCCTTGTTGTTCTGCCCGACGCCCCGCACTCGGGTGCGGAAGGTGACCGAATCGGGCGAGACCTCTACCTCGATATCCTCTGGCTCGACCCCCGGCAACGGCGCGGCGACGATGAGGCGACGGTCGCTGCGGTACAGGTTGATGGGCACGTGGGGCTCGCGGAAGACGGCCACGACCTCTCCCCCCTCCTCCACCTCGGCTGCTGGCGACGCCCGCATTGTAGGTGCCCGCCCCGGGGCAGTCAACGCCCGCGCGGCCCATCCTGCGAGCGACCGGCACGGGCTCACGGCAAAACGAAGCCCAGCGCCGGGCCTCTGAAGTCGCCCGGCAGGCAACTTCACGAGGCAGCGCACGCGCTCCGGATCGTGTCCCTGGAAGCCGTCGCTGGCACCCCGTGCGGGGCGAGTCCGTAGCTCAGGCGTCCGGGGGCCGCCAGCGCCAGAAGTGGTCCACCGGGCCGCGGCCCCGGCCGACCGGGTAGGCGCGGCGCAGGGCCTCGGTCAGGTACTCCTTCGCCCTCGCCACCGCCTCCGGCACCTCCAGGCCGCAGGCCAGGCCGGCGGCGATGGCCGAGGCGAAGGTGCAGCCGGTGCCATGGGTGCTGGCCGTCTCGACGCGAGGGGCAGCGAGCCGCTGGAAGGTGCCCCGCCAGTAGAGCAGGTCCACCGCCTCCGGGCCCGGCCGGTGGCCGCCCTTCACCACCACCGCCTCCGCACCCCAGGAAGCGATCTGCCGGGCGGCGGCCTCCAGGTCCTCTTCCGATTCCAGGGAGCGGCCCACCAACACCTCGGCCTCGGGCAGGTTGGGCGTGACCACCGTGGCCAGAGGCAGGAGCTGATGGCGCAAGGCATCGACTGCGTCGGCCCGCAACAGGGGATCGCCGCTCTTGGCCACCATCACGGGGTCCACCACCAGGTTGCGAAGGCCATGGCGCTGCACGCGCTCCGCCACCACGGCGATGATCTCGGCGCTGGCCAGCATGCCGGTCTTGACGGCGTCAGCGCCCATATCCTCCGCGATGGCATCGATCTGGGCCGCCACCATGTCCGCGGGCAGCTCGAAGACGGCCGTCACCCCCAGGGTGTTCTGGGCAGTGACGGCGGTGATGGCCGAGACTCCGTAGACCCCCAACGCGGCAAAGGTCTTGAGATCGGCCTGAATGCCGGCCCCGGCGCCCGAGTCGGAGCCGGCGACAGTCATCACCACGGGTACTCTGCCCATCGCAAGGTCACCTTATGGCACGAGGATAGCCGGTTCAAGGGGGCAGGTGGCCCAGGCGTAGCCCTGTCTATATAATGGCCAGCAGAGGTGACGGCAGTGCGCGCCCAGATCAGGGTGCAGTCCCGCCAGCGCGAGTGCCTGGAGGACATCACCGGGCAGGTGCGAGAAGCCGTGCGCCGCAGCGGAATCGCCGAAGGTCTCTGCCACCTGTACGTGCCCCACACCACCGCCGGCATCGTCATCAACGAGAACGCCGATCCCGACGTCCCGCGGGACATCCTGGAGCGGTTACGGGCGCTGGTCCCGCCCGATGCGTCCTACCGCCACTACGAAGGCAACGCCGATGCCCACATCAAGGCGAGCCTGGTTGGCCAGTGGGCGCTGGTCCCCGTGGCCGCGGGGGAGCTGGCCCTGGGACGGTGGCAGGGCATCTTCCTGGCCGAGTTCGACGGGCCGAGGGAGCGAACGGTGGTCGTCACCGTCCTGCCCTCGGCCGCCTGGCCACAAACGGGGGGAGAAGGCCCATGACCTTGCAGCCCCAGGTCGAAGAGGCCATAGACGAGGCGGCCCGAATCGTGCTGAGCTCCCGCCACGTGGTGGCCCTGGTGGGAGCGGGACTCTCGGTGGAATCGGGCATCCCACCCTTCCGCGGCCCGGGCGGCCTGTGGACGAAGTACGGCGAGCCCGACATGCTGGGCTACCAGCGGTTCCTCCAGGACCCGCTGGGATGGTGGCAGGAGCGCCTGTCGCCTGCCGCCGGCTACAGGGAGCTGGCGGAGGCGCTGGCCCGGGCCCGCCCCAACCCTGGTCACTACGCCCTGAAGGAGATGGAGGACCTGGGTTTCCTTCACCACGTCATCACCCAGAACATCGATAACCTCCATGCGGAGGCAGGCAGCCGGAACGTGACCGAGATCCACGGCAACCGCACCAAGCTGCGCTGCATTGAATGTTGTGCCCGCTGGCACAGCGACCAGTTCCCCATCGACGAGCTACCGCCACGCTGCCCTCACTGCGGAGGGCTGGTGAAGTCCGATACGGTGATGTTCGGCGAGCCCATCCCCCGCGATGCCCTGGAAGAGTGCATCCGCCAGTCAGCCATGTGCGATTGCATGCTGCTCATCGGCACATCGGGGGTGGTCTACCCCGCGGCAGGCTTCCCTGTAGATGTGAAGATGCAGGGCGGCCGTCTCATCGAGTTCAACCCCGACGAGACGGCCCTGACGGAGCTGTGCGATGTGGTGGTGCGCGCCCCGTCAGGCGTGGCGCTGCCCCGGCTGGTCGAGAGGCTCAAGGAGCTTTCGGCCCGATAGGAAGAGCACAGGGGGTCGGAGATGGAGCAGGCGCTCTCGGGCATAACGGTGCTGGACCTGACCTTCTGGCAGCAGGGCCCCATGAGTACGGCCCTGCTGGCCGATTTCGGGGCCAACGTCATCAAGGTAGAGGCCCCGGACAGGCTGGATCCTGGCCGCACGCTGGTGCGCTACGCCCCCCGCCCCGACGCGCCCAACGCTTACTTCGAGACCCATAACCGCAACAAGCGGGGGCTGGTGCTCGACCTGCGCCAGGAGAAAGGGCGCCAGGTCTTCTACCGGCTGGTGGAAAAGGCCGACGTGGTGGTCCAGAACTACCGGCCGGGGGTGGCGCAACGGCTGGGGATCGACTACGAGACGCTGCGGCCGATCAATCCTGGCCTGGTCTACGCCTGTGCCTCTGGGTACGGGCTCAGGGGCCCCGAGGCCGCTCAGCCTGCCCTCGACCCGTTACTGCAGGCCCGCGGCGGCATCATGAGCGTCACCGGCGAGCCCGACAGCCCTCCCTCCCGCACCGTCAACGGGCTGGTGGACCAGGTGGGTGCCTTCCTCCTGGCCCTGGGAGTGATGATGGCCCTTTTCCACCGCCAGCGCACGGGCGAGGGGCAAATGGTGGACGGCTCGCTGCTGCAGGCGTCCATCGCCGTCCAGGCCTGGAACATCAACACTTACCTGCTGACGGGCACGTACAGCGGCCAGCCCATCCCGCGCCTGCCGCGTCGGCTAACGAGCCCACTGTGGAACCACTACCGCTGCGGCGACGGGCGCTGGCTGATGCTGGGCATGGCCCAGATAGGGCGCTACTGGCCTCGCTTCCGCCAGTTCATGCACGAGGTCACCGGCACCCTCCTCTCGCCGGAGGAGCTGACCGTCGACTGGATGCGCTTCCACCCCACGGAGCTGATGGGCCTCATCGACCAGCTGGACCAGCTCTTCGCCACGAGACCGGCCCGCGAGTGGGTCCAGCTCATGCGCCAGCACGACCTGGTGTGCGATGTGGTCCAGGACTACAGCGAGGTGGCCGAAGACCCCCAGGTGCTGGCCAACGGCATGATCGTGGAATTCCAGCACCCCGTCCATGGCCCTATCCGTATGGTGCACACGGGCATCAACCTGAGCCGGACGCCGCCCAGCATCCGGCGACCGGCGCCGGAGTTCGGCCAGCACACGGAGGAGGTGCTGCTGGAATTCGGCTTCACCTGGGAGGAGATCGAGTCCCTCAAGCGTGAGGGAGTGGTGGGGCCGAGAGCGAACGTCTGAGGCCAGCCTTACGGCGCCGGGGGCGGGGTCACTCCCTGCCCTCTTCTGCTTCCATGAGCTGGCGCAGGCGCCGCAACGCCCGGAAGATGATCAGCCGGACGTTGCCCTCGCTGGTGCCGAGCACCTCGGCGATCTCGCGGCTGGACAGGCCGCCATCGAAGCGCAGGGCCAGGGCCTCCTGTTCCCGCGGCGAGAGGCGGGCGAGGAGCCTCAGCAGCCTCTCCGCCTCGTCCTGACGTATGATTTCTTCCTCGGGCGAAGGCGCCATATCGGCCCAGCCTTCGACAGGCGAGTCCTCCAGGGGCAAACCGGTACGAGCGCGGGCGCGCATGTGGCTGACCATGACGTTGTGGGCGATGGAGAAGAGCCAGCCGCCCACAGCGCCTTGGTCGCGCAGCGTGCCCCAACGCAGGTAGGCCTGCTTGAAGGTCTCGGCCACCACATCCTCAGCCAGGTCGCGGTCGCGCAGGCGGCTGGTGGCGTAGGACATGAGCCGAGGGAAGTACTCCTCAAAGATGGCGCTGAACAGCTCGTGGTCGGGGCAGGTGGCGTCGACCTCGACCTGAGGGGCCCCTCTTCTTCTGACCATACCTGCGAGCAAGCCTCCGCTATCGCTTCGTAACTGGCCCCTTTCCGCCATCGTCTAACCCTGGAAGGTGACTTCCCGTTCGGGAAATGGCCTTCCAGCAAGTTTTTTCCGGAATAGTTAGGCCAGATTGATGACACCAGAATCATGCTTCTAGCATTAGCCTGTCAACACTCGCTACGGGCCACGATAGGCGTAGTTTTCCAGATGTTATCCACAGCCTTCCACATTGCTGCAGGCCACGTCCGCCCCTCGTCGGAGGCGAGGTGACGCCTTGGCCCGCCGCTGGCGCCTGCTCAGCAACCACGGGCTTGTGCTTGCCTACATCCTGCGCCATCCCGATGCCACCCTACGGCAGATGGCCTTTGCCAGCGGCCTCACCGAGCGGGCCATCTACCAGATCGTGGCCGACCTGGAGCGGGCCGGCCTCATCGTCAAGCAGAGACAGGGCCGCCGCAACGTGTATATGGTGGACAGGGACAGGCTGCTGGCCCACGACCTCCTCCCCGAACTGACGCTCGAGCGCTTCCTGGCCGACCTGGCCGCGGCCGCCCTGCCCGCCGCCCAGGGGCAAGAGGCAGCGCCAGCCACCACCGAGGAGGCGGTCCCCGAGGAGTCGCCTCCCGACGGCCCTTCAGCCTAGGCGGGCCGGTGCAATGCCGTAACGCTGGCACCCGCCCACGAACACGTACTCCACCACCCCCCAACCCTCCAGACCGTCGCCCCGGAACCGGCAGAGCTGGTCGTAGCCGAAGGCCGCGGCCTCCGCCTGGGCCAGCGCTTCGGCGTCCCCTTCGTCCCAGACAGCAGGCTGGCGGCCCAGGTAGATGCTGGCCGCCTCTTCGGCCACGAGCGATATCTCTTCGCAATCCTCCAGCGCCAGCGAGAGCCGGGCCCGGCGCGGACGACGAGTGCCCGGCCACAGCTCCAGCTCATGCGCCAGCGAGAGCAAGCGCCGCGCCTGGCCGGACTCGGGCACCAGGGCGCCGTCGCAGTATACCGGGTCGCCCAGCGCCGTCTCCCACAGCCAGGCAGTCAGGCAGCCGTTCCGGAACTGCGCCGACACCCATATCCACATGTCCACCAGGGGCATGTTGCGGATGCCCCAAGAGCGGTCGCGCATGCCGGCGAGGCCCTGCAACGGCGTCCCCTCCACTTGCAGGCCGCCGGCGTAACGCCCGGCCTGGGTATAGTGGCACTGATGAACCACCGTGTGCTCCCCCTTGCGCCACTCGATAGGCGAGAACTGGAAGGGCGGACAGCGCCCTTCGAAAACCAGGTGCCCGGAAACGGGGCTCGCCGGGGGAGCGAGTTCCAGGCGCCAGGCACGTAGCGGCTCCATCACAGCGAAAGAAAGCCCGCCGGCCGCCATCTCCTCCCGGTCGCCAGCCAGGGGCCGGGAGACGAAGTGGCTGTAGTGCCGGCCGCGGTGTACGGCCAGCAGGTACCCCTCCATGACGCCGCGGTTGGGAAACGCACCCAGGCCCGTAATGGCCAGGAACTCGCCCCGGTCGTCGTGCAGGTTGAAGTAGAAGCGGTCTTGCCAGTGCGGGTCTGGGGATGATACCTGGGCCAGGGGTGCCACCGCCTGGTGGACAAGGTATTCGTCCATCCTGCCCAACATGGCCATGCCTCGCGGTGCGTTTGCGGGCATAATAACAGGGGGCGGGGAGGTGTTGAAGCCCCGCCAAGGAGGGTAAGGAGATGGACTTCTGGAGCAGGCTGGGCATACCCATGGGCCCAGGACCGCGCATCGCCCTGGTGGAGGTGCACGGCCCTATCATGCAGGGCGCCCGCGTGGCCGAGACGGTCAGGCTCCTGCGCGGCCTGGAGGACAACGAGCGCGTGCGGGCGGTAGTCCTGGACGTGGACTCTCCGGGAGGTTCGGCCGCCCTCTCCGACCTGATCCACCGGGCCGTACTGCGGCTGGGCCGCTCCAAGCCGGTGGTGGCCCACGTCCGCTCTCAGGCGCTCTCGGGCGGCTACGTGGTGGCCTGCGCCGCCCGTCGCATCGTCGCCCCGCCCACTGCTCTGGTGGGGTCCATCGGCGTCATCATCGCTCGCCCGGTGGTGCGCGAACTGCTGGAGAGGCTGGGCGTGAAGATGTTCGTCAGCCGGGTGGGGGAGCACAAGGACATGATGCAGCCCTGGCGCGAGCCCACCCCGGAGGAAGCAGAGAAGATCGCCTCCCTCCGCGACGAATACTACCAGTGGTTCATATCGCTGGTGGCCGAGCGCCGGGGCCTGCCCGAGGAGACGGTGCGCTCCTACGCCACCGGCGAGTTCTTCACCGCTGTCAAGGCCCGCCAGATGGGGCTGGTGGACGAGCTCGGCGACCTGGAAACGGCCCTGGACATGGCCTCGGAGATGGGCCGGGCGCCCCGGCAAGTCGTCTACGTGCGGCCGCGCCGCCCCCTCCTGGAAAGGCTCATGGCGCCCGTGGGCCGCTCCCTGGCCGAGACCGTGCTCGGGGAGCTGGACGCCCGCCTGGGCCTGCAGGTCCTCTACCGCTAGCCCACCAGCCGTGCCCGCCGGATGAGGGGCGCGTTCAGGGCCACGATTACAGTGGAGAGGCTCATGAGCAAGGCACCGACGGCCGGGCTCAGCACCACGCCCAGCGGGGCAGCGACGCCGGCCGCCAGGGGCACAGCTACCACGTTGTAGCCGCTGGCCCAGAGCAGGTTCTGGAACATCTTGCCGTAGGTAGCCCTGGACAGGCGCAGCACTCGCACGACGTCCAGGGGGTCGCTCTCCACCAGGACAACGTCGGCGGACTCGATGGCCACGTTGGTGCCAGCCCCGATGGCCACGCCGAGGTCGGCCTCCAGCAGGGCGGGGGCATCGTTGATGCCGTCACCTACGAAGGCCACCAACCCCCGCTCCTTCAAATGGCGCACCACCTGCGCCTTGTCACCTGGCAGGACGCGCGCGTAGAAGGACCCGATGCCGACCTCGCGGGCCACTTCCCTGGCCACTGCCTCCGCGTCGCCGGTGAGCATGACCACCTCCACGCCCATGGCCATTAACTGCTCTACCGCCCGACGGGCGCTCTCGCGCACACGGTCGGCCAGGGCGAAGACTGCCAGCGCCCGCTCTTCGTCCATGAGCAGCACAGCGCTGGCACCCGTCTCGTCGGCATCGCTCAGGGCTGTCTGCACCCCGTCCAGGGCGATGCCCAGCTCCGCGGCCCATTCGGGGCGACCCACGCGGTACAGCCGGCCGTCCACCTTCCCCTCCACGCCTCGCCCGGGCACGGCGCGGAAGTCAGCCACCTGGCGCAGCGGCAGGCCCCGCTCTCTGGCCGCGTCCACCACGGCCTCCCCCAGGGGATGCTCCGACAACCCCTCCAGGGCAGCAGCGATGGCCAGCGCCTCTCCCTCGTCCAGGCCGGCAGCCTGGACGGCGCGCAGGACGAAGCGCCCTTCGGTCAGGGTGCCCGTCTTGTCGAAGGCGACAGTACGTACGTCCCGCGCTCGCTCGAAGGCCTCCCGTGTGCGGATGAGGATGCCGTTGCGGGCGGCCAGGGCGCTGGCATTCACCACCACCAGGGGAACGGCAAGGCCCAGGGCGTGGGGGCAGGCGATGACCAGGACCGTCACCGCCCGTTCCACTGCCTCGGTGGCGTCGGACAGGAACAGCCAGGCGGTCAGGCTCACGGCCCCTACCATCACGGCGACAAGGGTGAGGAGGGAAGCGGCCCGGTCGGCCAGGGTCTGGTAGCGGCTGGGGGACGCCTGGGCCTCCCGCACCAGCCGGATCATCTGCCCGAGGGCCGTCTCCTCGCCCGTCTTCTCCACCCGCACGCGCAGCGCGCCCTCGTTGTTGACCGCCCCTGCCGCCACGGCGGAGCCTGGCCCCTTCGGCACAGGCCGCGACTCGCCCGTCAGAAAGGCCTCGTTCATGCTGGACGAGCCGTCCACCACCGTGCCGTCGGCCGGCACCTGCTCTCCTGGCCTCACCAGGACGATGTCGCCGGGCTGCAGTTCGCTGATGGCCACGTCCTCCATCCGCCCATCGCGCAGGCGGTGGGCCAAAGGTGGCATGAGGGAGGCAAGGTGTTCCAGGGCACGCCCCGCCCCCTGCACAGAGAGCATTTCCAGCCAGTGGCCGAGAAGCATCACTACGATCAGGGTGGCCAGCTCCCAGTAGAAGCCGCGCTGGGCCACGCCGAAGCTTGTGGCCAGGCTGTAGGCATAGGCCGCGGTAGTAGCCATCGCCACCAGGATCATCATTCCGGGCGTGCGCGCCCGCAGCTCGCGCAGGGCGCCCACCAGGAAGGGGCCGGCGCCATAGAAGTAGATGATGGACCCCAGCACGGGCTCCACCCAATCGCTGCCGGGGAAGTCGGCGGGGCCGAAGCCGAACCAGCCACGCACGTCCTCCGACACGAAGAGGACGGGAACGGTCAGGACGAGGCAGACGAAGAAGCGGTCGCGGAACATCTCCGGGCGGTGGCCGGCGTGACGGTCGTGGACTCGCTCCCCTCGGTGAGGGGCTGCAGCCGGCGGGTGCTCGCCGTGGCCGCCGTGACTCGATGCCGTGTGGTGGCCTCGATGTGCCTCCACGACCCATCCGCCCGGAGACCGGAAGGTATTAACAGTTTATCAGGCCCGCGTCGCACCCGGCAACATCTGACAGCCATTACTCGGGGCGAGCAGGTATTAACAGTTTATCAGGCCCGCGTCTCACGCGAGGCCCCCGGGGCTGGCCCCCGCCCCTGCCATGACTGCGAGCGCGCGCCCGCAGCTGGCGGACGCGCTACTGGACGAAGACGGTGTCGATGGCGGCCGAGGCGTCGAAGAAGAACTGCAGCGACTGGTTGAACCGGTAGAAGGCGTCGCGGCGCAGGCCGTCGTGGGAACGGGCGAAGCCCTCCGGGTCCTCCAGGTCGAGGGTGTTCAGGGTGTGGTGGAGGTCGGCCTTGCCGTTGGCCCGGATGTTCTGGAGCATCTCCTTCCAGCGGGCGTAGGGGGCCTCCAGCCAGAAGTCGCAGTCCTCCACCTCGTCCTCGGTGGCCTCGCGCACGTCGGCCACCTCAAAGGCCTCGAAGGTCACCACGTAATACTTCTGCAGGTCGGGTATCTTGATGCCCATGGTGGTGTCGCAGGTGCCGATGCGCCGGTAGGCCTCCTGCCCGTTGACGATGTCCTTGAGCGCCTGGAACCACTCCAGCGACGGGAAGGTGGCGCGGATGGTGGTCGTCTCCTGGGCCATAGCCTGCCTCCTGGTTGCGAAATGGCCTGCATCCCGGCCGGCGCGACCACGCCGGCGCCTGCCTCCATTGTACGCCCCCGGCCAGGGGCAGCGCGTGCCTAACGGGCCGCAGCCGGCGCCGGTGCCCACTGGCGCAAGTAGGGGAAGAGCCGGTCGCGGCGCTCGGGCAGGCCCGCCGCCTCCAGCCGGCGCAGGTAGTCGCGTAGCCACCGGCGCCGGAAGTAGTTCAGGAGGGCCCAGCCCCGCTTCAGCTCTTCCTCAGTCAGCCCACCTCCCAGGAGCACTATGAGCGCCTCCTGGAGGGTGGGGTCCTTGTCGTCCTCGTAGGCGAAGAGAGACTCGGCACGCTGCAGGCAGGTGTGCACCTCCTCGCGGTTCTCGGGCTTGCGCATCAGGAAGTACTGCAGGTGTTTGACGCCGTACGCCGTCTGGCGGGCCAGGTCCTGCATGGCCAGGCGAAAGATGAGGGCGTCGCCCTCGCTGCCAGCGGCGTAGTAGCCCAGCTGGCACAGGTGCAGGACGTAGCTGCTGTTGAAGATGAACAGCAGGGTCGCAGCCTCGGTCCAGCGCCTCGCGTCCTTGATGACCCGCAGGTAATAGCCCGGGCTCTGCCTGCCCATGCCGATGCCGTTCAGGTAGGCCCGCTTGCGGAAGACATCGAAGTGGCGGGCGTAGTCGAACCCGGCCGTGGCCATGTACACCTTAACCTCGTGGTAGCCGTAGGACATCTCCTTCAGCCAACGGCCGATGACATCGGAGCAGACCAGCGCGTTCTGGCACAGGTAGGTGCAAAGCTGGGCCAATGCGCGCTCCTGAACCTCGGGCAGCGCGGCGATATCGTCCCACGGGATGGCCGTTGCCGGCTTCCACTGGCGCTGGATGGCCTCCTCGTAGAGGTCGGCGGCGTTGTCGGCCCACAGCTCCGCCTTCTCGTAGATGGTGTAGCCCATGGGCGGCGCGCCCGGGTTGTGATAGGCCCCCCTGGGCATCTCTGTCTGGTACGGCCAGTAGTCGGGCACATCGCCGTAGGTGCCCACGTTGAGGGAGCCCAGGGTGAGGCCCTTCTTGCCCGGCCTCACCCGCACTCCCCACTCGGTGCGCACGTTCATCCACGGCAGCTCGGTGCGGCGCTGCCGGCCCTCGCCCCCCTCTCGCTGCCGCTCCTGAGAGCGCTCCCTGATGATGACCAGCCGTTCGGCCTGGTCGAAGCGGAGGCCGGCCTCCAGCATGGCCCGCACCTCGCTCAGACGGAAGCCTGCCCTGAGGGCGCGCTGCACCAGCCCCGCCGGCCAGCGGCGCTTGCGGGCCATCTGGGTGATCTCCTCCGGTACCTCCACCTCTTCCCCGGCGCGGAGGCGCTCCTGCTGGGCGAGGAACTCCTCCGCCTCCTGCGGGCTAATGCCGCGCAAGAGCTGGGCGCGGACGGCGCCGGGCGAAAAGCCGAGGGCGAGGGCCCGCCGCACCAGGTCCAGCGGAAAGTCTCTCTCCTGGGCCAGGCGCGCTAGCTCTTCCGGCACCTCCGTGGTCTGCTGGCTCATGTGTATCTCCTCCAGGGTCTCGGGCGGGGGCCGCCGGGCCCCCCGCCGACGGTGGCCATGTGCGGCCGCGGTCTAGGTCTCGATGAAGGCGCGCAGGACGGGGTTCATACGATAGCGCCGCTCGGGCAGGCCCGCCACCTCAAGGCGGTGCAGGTACTCCAGCACCTGGCGGCGGCGCAGGTTCATGAGGAAGTCGAACCCCTTGTCGATGTTCTTGCGGCCCCCTCCCGCCAGCACCATGATGGCCTCGTCAAACAGGGGCGCGTTAGCCGAAGCACCAGACTGCATGTCCAGGGACAGGGGACCCTCGATCTTGTCCAAGTAGTAATGGATCTCCTCGCGCCGCCAGGGCTGCGTCTCCAGGATGTGCTTCAGGTGCATAACGCCGAAGGCGATATGGCGCGACTCGTCCTGGGCGCAGAGGCGGAAGATGGCCTTTTCGGCCTCGTTGTAGGCCAGGGCCTCGCCGGAGCGGAAGAGCGTCTGCACCAGCGCCTCGGCGAAGACGTGCATGATGGCCGAGAACTCGCTGAAGTCCTGGCACTCCAGGATGATGCGTAGTCCCCCGCCGCCGCTCTCCTGCAGCAGGCCGCCCCCGTTGGCAAGGGCCCGCTTGCGGAACACGTCCAGGTGGCGGGCCTCGTCCATGATCTGGGTGAGGAGGAAGAGCTTGACCTCGTACCACTCGGGATTGATGCGCTCCAGCCACTGTCCGGGGGTATCGCCGGCGATGAACTCGACCTCGGTCAGGAAGGTGGCGAACTGGCACCAGGCCCGCTCGACGTCGTCGGGTAGCGGCCTCAGGGTATGCCAGGGGATATCGGTAGCCGAGGACCACTGCCGCTGGACGGCCTCCTCGTAGAGCAGGCGGACGTTGTCGGACCAGGTCTCGTGGCGCAGGGGGTAGTACAGGTGGTGGCGGGCAGCAGCGGGGTGACGCTCGGCCCCGCGCGGCCGGGCCGTGTAGTCGTCGGAGGCGTCCGGCAGATCCTGGCCGGCCTCCAGGGTGTCCAGGGTCAGGCCCTTGCGGCCGGGCCGGAGACGGGTGGCCTCCACCCGCGCGCGGTCTTCAGGTCGGAGCCAGCTCAGGTCGAGCTCGGGCAGGTCCTCCTGAGTGGAGAGCCGGTGGAGCATGTCCTGGTCGATGGCCATAGCCTACGCCCCCCTTTTGCAGCCTCGCGGGTAACCTTAGCGCCTGCTCAGATTAGTTCTGCCTAGATTATACGCGCCGCTGGGCCCGTGTCAAGCGCCCCGCAGGTATCCCGACCAACGAGTGGCGCGCGTGGCAGCGTGCGCAGCCTGCCGGACGAAGGAGGCGATGGGCACCCTATCGATATCTCGCGAAATCTGTTGCGTGGTCAGTCCTCGCTCGCTAAAATGATGGCATCAGTAACTACTCGAAAAGGGGCGGAGATGAAGGTACGGACCTGGCTGTTCATGGCTATAGTCACGGTCGCAGTGCTCGGCCTCGAGCTGACGAGCCGCGCTAGCGGCGAGCCGCCAACGCCGGAGCCGCCTCTTTCGCTGGCAGCCTCCGATGTCGAGAAGCCACCGCCTGGCCTGCAGACATCCCTGTACCACCGTTGGCGCCTGGCCACAGAGGTCCCGGCAGTGCCGGCAGCCGACGCGTCCGTATCCGCCCAGTATCTGTCGCCTGTGCAGGTAGAAATCCTAGCCGCGAAGGACAAGGTGGCAGAGGCCATCGCTGCCGTGGAAAGGCAAGGCGGCAGTATTCAGCTCACCTTCGAGAACCTCATCCAGGCCGTGGTGCCTCCCCAGACGCTACTTGGGCTGTCGCAGGAGCCGTCCATCCTGGCGGTACGCGAGCCGGCGCGCCTCGAGCCGCTGGTGACGACGGAAGGGGCAGGCGTCATAGGCACGGCCGGCTGGCACCAGGCGGGGATCACTGGCCAGGGCGTCAAGGTAGGTGTGATCGACAGTTTCGCCGGCTACCAGACGTTGCTGGGGACAGAGCTCCCCCCCAGTGAGCAGAGTATCGTACCGTAACTTTAGTGCGTCCCCAGGGGCTAGCGAGCATGGCACGGCGGTGGCTGAAATAATCTATGACCTGGCACCCGGTGTGCACCTGTACCTCGCTGAGCCCCGTACCGCCCTTGAATTTGGCCAAGCAGTGGACTGGCTGATTTCCCAGGGTGTCTCCGTCGTCAATTTTTCGGGCGGTTTCTTGTCCGTCCCACCATATGGAAGCTCTGGGTCTTACCCTGATCCAGTCGGTGCAGCCGTCGACCGGGCCGCCCAGGCAGGCGTCCTATGGGTCAACGCTGCCGGCAACCATGCGCGACACCACTGGAGCGGGGCATGGTCAGATGCCGACCGAGATCAGTACTTGGAGTTCGCTCCAGGCGATGAGCTCAACGCTGCTGCCCTCATAGATGGCCTGGCCCGCGCCGGAACGCAGTTCTTCCTGACATGGGACGACCCCTGGGGAGGCGCGTGCAACGACTACGACTTGGAGCTATATTATGTGGACCTTTTCCTGGGATGGATGCCCCTGGACTTCAGCTACGACCGTCAGATGTGCGGGCCGGGCGACATACCTCTCGAGATCGTGATCGTGCCGTCGGACGTGATCCCCGCCGATGGCAACCTATACCTGGCCGTGCGACGTGCGCCCACCGCCCAGCCCAAGCGTTTAAGGCTCCTCGCTTCCCATGCGGAGGTTGCGCATCTGGAACGCTTCGTCGTCCAGGGAAGCCTCCCCCCGCCTGCTGACCGCCCCTCCGCCTTCTCCGTAGGGGCGGTGGCCTGGAACAGCCCCAACGTCATCGAGCCTTATTCTTCCCAGGGGCCCACATGGGATGGTCGGACCAAGCCTGACATCGTGGCCCCTGCCAGGGTGTCGACAGCGTCTTACGGCCCCCAGGGCTTTGCTGGCACTTCGGCAGCGGCGCCGCACGTGGCCGGGGCCGCGGCCCTGGTCAAGCAGGCGAACCCTTCTTGGGGCCCGACTCAGATCAGGCAGTTCCTCGAGGCCAGAGCGGTGGACCTCGGCGCGCCGGGGAAGGACAACGTCTTCGGTGCGGGCAGGCTATCCCTGGGGCAGCCGGGCACAAGCCCCACTCCTACTCCGAGCCCGACCCCGAGCCCCACACCGCCTCCGCCGACACCCACAGCGCCGCCATCCCCGCCAGCCCTGGTCTCCATACAGCCTCATGACCTGCAGCGGGCCAGAGTCACCTGGTTCCAACCCCAGGGCGTGACCTTCTACCGCCTGTGCGCCGACTTTAGCTTCCAGTTCGACTCGCCATTCATGAGCTGCCGCGACATCCCTGCCGGTGAGGCGCCCGGGGAGCTATTCGTCGGTGTGCCGTGGTGGGACCTGGGCGTGGTGTACTACCGGCTCCAGGCCTGTAACCAATTGGGCTGTTCGCCGCAGGTGCGGGCCGGGGCAGTGGCCCGGCGGATCTGGCCCGGCCAGAACGACTGGAACTTTTACATGACAGCCATCGACACGTTCGGCTTCAGCAAGGTGGCTGCCATGAATGCCAGCCCCGTGGCGGGCAAGGTTTCCGACCTGGCCGTATGGGACGGCCTGGCAGGCTTGGGCGGAGTGATAGTCAACGCCTGCCGCAACGTGGCGCCGGGCGGCACGTGCGGCCCGTTCACCTTCCCGTCGGGCTCATGGTTCGCCTCCGCCAGCCAGGAGTTCCCGCCCTATGGCTCCGTAGGGGTGGGCGTGCAGGTGAGGTAGGCGTACTGTGGTGCTCTGGCGGCAGCCGGGTGCAGCCCGCTGCCGGCACTGCGAAGCGCGCCGCAGCGCCCGACCGGGCTCGCTGCCCGAGCCGTGCAGGCCGTAGGGCCCCGCAGCCGTCAGTCCCAGAAGTCCCAGCGCTGGACGAGGCGCGAACGGCGCTTGGGGCGGAAAACCAGTACGATCAGGAAGCCGGTCACGAAGCCGCCTATGTGGGCCCAGAAGGCGATGCCCTGCTCCACCCCCACCGCCGGCGCACCGAGAGAGGCCACGCCGCTGAATAGCTGCAGCAGGAACCAAAAGCCGATGAGCACCACCGCCGGCATGGGCACGAAGCCGAAAAACCAGAAGAACGGCACCAGCACCGATACGGTCGCGGTGGGATACAGGAACATGTAGGCCCCCAGCACGCCCGAAATGGCGCCGCTAGCCCCCACCATCGGTATGCGGGCGTCCATGTCCACGGCCACCTGCATGGCCACCGCCCCGATGCCCGAGACCAGGTAGAACAGCAGGTACTTCACGTGGCCCAGGGCGTCCTCCACGTTGTCCCCGAACACCCACAGGTAGAGCATGTTGCCGATGAGGTGCAGCCATCCGCCATGCAGGAACATGCTGGTGAACACAGTGGCCGGCTCTTCCCAGCCGGACGGCGCCTTCAGCCAGTCCACCAGTCGTTGGGAGATGACGCCCCAGTCGAAGAAGAGCTGCTGCAGGCCCCGCTGGTCCAGGCTCAGCTCGTAAAAGAAAACGAGGACGTTGATAGCGATGAGGCCCAGGTTCACCCAGGGGAAGGCGCGGCTGCGGGGCTCGTCGCCGACGGGGATCACGCCAGACCTCGCAGGTGACAGGTGTCGTTGTAGTGCAGGAGCAGCGGCTGTGACGGAGCCCCGTCGTCCTCGAACACCGTCAGGGAGGCGTAGTCCAGCCTGTAGGCGACGCGACCCCACGCCTCCAGCGGGAGCCCCAGCAGGAGGTGCACCAGCACCGCCAGCACGCCCGAATGAGCCACCAGCAGCAAGTCGCCATCGGCGTGCCTGGCGCGCAGGTCGGCCAGCAAGCCCTGAACACGAACGGCCACCTGGCCGGCGTGCTCGCCTCCGGGCGGCGAGAAGTGCGGGTCGCGGGCCATCTGCGTCCAGTCGCTGCCGAAAAGCGAGAGCACCTCGTCGGGCCTGAGGCCATTCCACTGTCCGGCGTCCCACTCCCGCAGCCGCTCGTCCACCACAGGCTCCAGCTCCAGCGATTCTCCCAGGACGTGCGCTGTCTCCAGGGCCCGTCGGTAGGGGCTGGTATAGAGCGCCCGCACTGGTGCCCCCTCCAGCCGCCCGGCCAGGGCGCGGGCTTGCTGCCAGCCCGTCTCGCTCAGGGGCAGGTGCGGCTCGCCGATGCGACGGGGCCGCTCGGGAGCAGCGTGCCTGACCAGCAGGAGCCGACGGGGCATATCAGCGGCCCTGCCAGGGCGTTTCCTGGCGGCCTTCGGCCTTGTTGACGTAGCGGGCCAGTACGAACAGGAGGTCGGAGAGGCGGTTCAGGTAGGCCAGCACGTGGGCGCCCACCTCCTCCTGCCGGGAGAGGGCCACCGCCTCCCGCTCGGCACGCCGGCACAGCGCCCGCGCCAGGTGGAGAAAGGAGGCCGCTGGAGCGCCCCCCGGCAGGACGAAGCTCTTCAGCGGCTCCACCCTGGCATCGTATTCGTCGATGGCCTGCTCCAGCCACGACACCCGCTCGACGGGCAGGCGGAAGCGGTCGGAGCCCGGGCTGGCCAGCTCCGCGCCCAACTGGAAGAGGTCGGCCTGGACCTGGCGCAGCAGGGCGGCTACGCGCCGCTGGCGCAGGAAGGCCAGGGCCACGCCCAGGGCGGAGTTGAGCTCGTCAAGGGCGCCGTAGGTCGCCACCCGCGGATGGTCCTTCGCCACCCGCTGCCCGCCGAACAGGGAGGTCTCGCCCCGGTCGCCGGCGCGGGTATAGATGGGGGACTTGCGCAAGGCCCTGGCCATGGTCCGTTCGGCAGGAGACCGAAGGGGTCTCGAGGCCATTATACTGCCCCCATTGACCCGAGGAAGGCAGGGGTTAGCATACGAGGCGGGCCCTGTGCTCGCGCCCCCGCACAGGCCCCGACGACGTCGAGGAGGCAGAGAGATGGACCTGGGTCTCGGCGGCAGGGCAGCTATCGTCGGCGGCGCCAGCAAGGGCATCGGCCGCGCCATAGCTTTGGGGCTGGCGCGAGAGGGGTGTCGGGTCGCCCTGGCCGCCCGCGGCCGCCAGGCGCTGGACGAGGCGGCCAGGGCCATCGCCGAGGAGACGGGTGTCCAGGTCCTGGCCGTGCCGTGCGATATGGCCCGTTACGACGATATCCGTAGGCTGGTGGCCGAAGCGGTGGCAGCCTTCGGGCGGCTGGACATCGTGGTGGCCAACGCGGGCGGGCCCCCCGCCGGCCTGTTCGAGGAGCTGGGCGAGGAGGCCTGGCAACGGGCCATCGACCAGAACCTGCTCTCGGCCGTGCGACTGGTGCGCGAGGCGCTGCCCCATCTCAAGCGCTCCGGCAGCGGGCGTATCGTGGCCATCACCTCTGCCGCCGTGAAGCAGCCCAGGGACTACCTCGTGCTTTCCAACACGGCCCGCCTGGGGGTGGTGGGGTTGGCCAAGACGCTCTCCCGCGAACTGGCAGCCTACAACATCACCGTCAACACTGTCTGCCCGGGCAACATCGCCACCGAGCGCCTCATGTTCCTGCTCGAGGAGAGGGCGCGCCGCACCGGCCGCACCCTGGAGCAGGTGGTCTCGGAGGAGGAGTCCCGCATACCCCTGGGCTATCTGGGGGAGGCCGAAGACGTGGCCAACCTGGTGCTCTTCCTCTGCTCCGACAAGGCCCGCTACATCACCGGCACCACCATCCAGGTGGACGGCGGCAGCACGGTGTCCGTGTTCTAGCCGCCCGACGGCCGGCCGCGGAAGGAAGGGTGGCCGGAGTCGAGCCAGGCGTCCACCAGGAAGTAGGACGTGCCGAAGAAGACCAGCGGCCGGAAGCCGCGATAGTAGGGCCAGGCCACCCACAGCTCCACCGGGCTGGCCATGTCCAGCCTGGCCAGGACCCTGTCCAGCAGGTAGCGCTGGACCTGCCAGCCCAGCTCGCGGCGACGGTCGCGGTCGAACTCACGTCTCTGGGCTTCCAGGAGCGAGTCGAGCTGCGGGTCGCGCAGGCCGAAGGTGTTCTTGGTGCCGCGGCTGTGGAAGTAGGGATACAGCCAGTCGTCCAGGTCGATCCAGCCGTTGTCGTAGGCGAAGCTGAAGGCGATGGTGCCCTGCCGGTGCCCTTCGGAGATGTCGTTCTGGGACACCACGCGCACCTCCACCTGGCCTCCCAGGGCCTGCTGGAGCTGGCGCTGGTACTGGGGGGCGTAGCTCGCCAGGCCGGGAGGGATGTTGGAGAAGGTGACCTCGATGGCCGGGCGTCCCGCCGCCTCGTACAGCCGCCGTGCCTCGGCTACGTCCTCTTCGCGCTGGCGCCGCCCGGTGCGGTACCCGGGCAGGGACGACAGCTCCTCCTCGGGCAGGGCCCAGTGCACGAGGGGGCTCACCGGCCCGTGCATGCGCCCGTAGCCCTGCCAGACAGCGTCGATGATCTGCTGGCGGTCTGTGGCCAGGTGCACTGCCTTACGCACCCGGAAGTCGTTGAAGGGGGGCCGGTCGGTCCGCAGGCGGGCGTTGACCCAGGCAGCGAGCCCCACGTCTACCGCCTGCAGCTCCGGGTTCTCCTGCCGCAGCCGCACCACCCACTGGGGATTGGCCTGGTATAGAGCAACGTCCACCCTCTTCTCGCGGAAGGCGGCTTCGATGACGGCGTCCTCGAAGGCGAAGATGGAGGTGTAACCGTCCAGATACGGCCGCTGCAGCTCGGGGCGGTCCCAGCCGAACCAGTCGGGGTTGCGGACGAAACGCGACTGCTGCAGCACCTCCAGCCTGTCCCAGATGAACGGGCCGGTGCCGATCATGGCCTCCTGCCGGTTCATCTCGTCGCCGGCGTCTACCAGTTCCCGCGCCACGATGAAGGCGTTGGTGTCGGCCAGGTAGTGCAGGAAGGGGGCCACCGGCTCCCTGGTGCGGATGCGCAGCGTGTACCTGTCCACTACCTGGATGGAGTCGATGACCTTGTACTGATAGGCGCGGTAGTAGAAGGGCCAGCGGGGGCTGCGCTCGTTCATCTGGCGCTCGAAGGAGTACTTCACGTCCTCGGCCGTAAGCTCGCGACCGCCCAGCGCCTGCTCCTCGCGGGAGGGCGAACGGCCGAGGACGGCGCCGGGCCGCTGGAAGCGCACACCCGGGCGCAGACGGACGACGTACTCCAGGGGAGGGTCGCCGATGACCTCCGGCATTCTCTCGGCCAGGTCGGGGGCGATCACACCCTGGAGGGGGTCTTCGTAGCGCAGGACCTTACTGAAGACAGCCGAATGAGAGCTGTATATGGGCCCGAACTGGGTCTGATGTGGGTCCAGGGTGTCCAGGACCGCCGCCTCGTAGCCGGGCAGGCGCAGGACGCCGCCGCGCACCGGCGTCACCGGCTCCTGCGGCGCCGATGGTGGGAGCCCTTCCCTGAGCTGTCTGCCGCCGCACCCTGCCAGAGTCGCCGCCAGCCCCGCCGCCGCTCCCAGGAACTGCCGCCTGGTGAGGCGACGGCCAGCCGGACTGGGCAGGGGTCTCACCCCCTCCTGGGCCGGATCCGCGGCCCTGGGCGAATTATAGCGCCCGTGGCCCCGCGGGTCGACTCTACCCCAGGCTAGAGGACGCGCAGCCGCGGGTCCAGGACGTCCCGCAAGGCGTCGCCGGCCAGGTTGAAGGCCAGCACCGCCCCAGCGATGGCTCCCCCCGCTGCCAGGACCACGTGGGGATGCTCGAACATGTAGGCGCGACCCTCGGCCAGCATGATGCCCCAGGAGGCAGACTGCGGCACGGTGGACGGGTCCACGAACGATATGGCCGCCTCCGCCAGCACCGCCGAGCCCAGCCCCACCGAGAAAACCGTCAGGACCGGGGCCATGACGTTGGGCAGGACGTGCCGCAGCATCGTGCGGAGGTGGGAGGCGCCCAGGGCGCGAGCCGCCAGCACGTACGGCTCTTCCCGCACCGCCAGCACCACGCTGCGGACCACTCGCTGCACGCTCGGCAGGGCCACCACCGCCAGAGCGAACGCCAGCACCCTCAGGCTGGGCTCGGTCAGGGTCACCACCAGCATCAGCACCAGAAGGGGCGGGAACGACTGCAGGCCGTCCATGAGCCGCTGCACCAGCATGTCAACCCACCCCAGGAAATAGGCCGAGGCCAGGCCCACGGCGGTGCCGCCGACGGTGGCCAGGACGAGGGCCCACAGGGCGAAGAACAGGGACCTCCTGGTGCCCCAGACCAGGCGCGCCCACACGTCCCGACCCTTGTCGTCGGTGCCCAGCCAGTGGCGACCGCTGGGCGGCTGGAACCGGGCCAGACGGCCCGAGTCGTCGCGAAAGAAGTCCTCGGGGCCGTACCGGGCCAGGAAGGGCCTGCCCATCTGGAAGCCCAGGGGGCGGTCGGGGAGGTTGGGCAGGCCGAAACGGGGTTCCGGCGGGCCCAGCGAGGCCGCCAGCATGGCCAGGGCAACCGCCACGCCCAGCGCGCCAAGGGGCCGGCGCCGCAGGAACCGGCCGACGGCGCGGGGGACACCTGGTCCGGGCGCTGGCCCGGACAAGGCGTCGGCCGCAGGCACCGGGACGACCCCGCCGGTGGCTGCCTCGTCAGGCATAGCGGACGCGGGGGTCGAGCCAGGCATAGGCCAGGTCCGTCAGCAGGTTCACGAAGACCAGAAATGACGCCACCAGCACCGTCATGCCCTGCACGACCGGGAAGTCGTTCTGGCGGACTCCGTTGACGGCGTACAGCCCCAGCCCCGGTATGAGAAAGATGGACTCCAGGACCACGTTGCCCGCCGCCAGCGTTCCCAGGGCCAGCCCGGCGAGGGTCAGCACCGGCAGCAGGGCGTTGCGCAGGGCGTGGCGCAGCACCACCAGCCTGCCCGGCAGGCCTTTGGCCAGGGCCATGCGCACGTAGTCCTGGCGCAGGACCTCCAGCATCTGGGCGCGCAGGAAGCGCATGACGATGGCCGCGGTGCCCAGGCCGCCGATCAGGGCCGGCAACGCCATCACCTGCAGGTTCAGCCAGGGGTCCTCCGGGGCCGGCGTATCGAAGGGGGGCAAGGGCGCCAGGTCCCGGTAGGTAGTGATGGGCGGCGTCCACCCCAGATAGCGCGCCGAGAAGAGCAGCACGAAGATGGCCAGCACGAAGGAGGGCACACCCAGGAACAGGACGGCCGTCACGCGCAACACGTAGTCGGGCCAGGTGTCACGGCGGACGGCCGTGACCACCCCCAATGGCACCCCTACCAGCAGCGCCACCGCCAGTTGCAGCAGCCCCAGCTCGAGGGAGGGGCCGATCCGCTCGCGGATTTCCTGCGCCACCGGCGACCGGGTCCGGAAGGAGTCTCCCAGTTCGCCGCGGGCGAGTCCGCTCATGTAGTCCCAGTACTGCTCCCACAGGGGCCGGTCCAGGCCCAGGGAGCGGCGGGCAGCCTGGCGGGCCTGTTCGGGGTCGCCCTGCACGCCCTGCGATGCCGCCTCCAGCGCGCCACCCGGGCTGAGGCGCAAGGCGAGGAAGACCAGCGAGGCCACCGCCAGCAGGACCAGGAGGTTCAGGAGCAGCCGCGCCAGGATGTAACGCCCCATGTCCCGTCCTTTGGGGGAAAGTAAATGCGTATTTTAGCAGTGTCAAGGGTGCTGTTGTTGACAGGCCGGTCGATGGAGGGTAGAATGTTACCGAGGTCACAAGCCCGCAGGGCTGTGGCCCCGCCTAATCCGCCGAATGGCGGACCGGGGGACAGGCTCTCTTGGGGTGAATCTCGCCCCCAGGGGCGAGTAGGGCTAAGCCTTTCGGCCCGAACCCGTCAACTAACCTCGGAGGCGTCGGAAAGGCCTTGGTCAGCCAGTGCTGACGGAGGCTTTTTTGTTGACTTGAGGAGGGCCAGGGAAGATGGTCACGACCACCAAGCCCAAGGTCTGCCCCCGGTGCCGCGGCTCCCTCGTGTTCGAGGAGGACTGGTACGGCGCCTACGCCTCCTGCCTCATGTGCGGCTACGTCTACGAGGTGGGGGCCATCCCCGTGGAGGAGATCGAGCGCGAGCTGGCCGGCGACGGCCGGCAGCGGCGCCGGCAGCCCTCCCACGGTAAGCTCCGCCTTTAGGCCCATCTTGATAGGCGTCGCCTCCGGCGCTAAACTGGCGCTACTCCAGGCCCAATACAGCCACGGGGGTAGCGACCATGGCCTACATACGTGTATCGCTGATGCGAGCGGCGCCGGGGCACGAAGGTGAGGTGGAGCGCCTCAACCGCGAGCTGGTGGCCTACTACCGGCGCTTCCCCGGTTGCCTCGGCACCTACTACGTACGGGCAGCCGACGGCTCGGGAGAGGTGGGGCGCGTCTCCATCTGGGAGAGCGACGATGCCGCCGACAGGGCGGCCAACGACGACCACTCCATGGCCGTCCGCTCCCAACTGCACTTGCTGATCCAGCCGGGGCACCAGGACAGGTCCTTCCAGGCCGAAGCGCCTTAAGGGTGGTTGTAACGGAATATCCGATGGGATATCCTACTGGTGGGAGGTGGACGATATGGAGCCCGGCCTGGAGGGCAGGCAGGAACTGGGGAGGACCCAGGCAGGGGAGGGGCGCTACTCCGGCCTGCAGGTCTACTTCCTGAACAGGCTGGAACACTTGCTCCGACAGCGCTACCACCACCGGGACCTCCTGGCCCCCGAGGCCATCCGCCTCCTGGACAGGGCCATCTACTCCACGTACTGCGACTGTCTCGACCTGGGCGTGGGCAGCGAGGCGCAGCGTCTTCTGCGCCAGTTCGCCGTCCCCTCGGCGGGCAGCCGCGCCCCCGAGAGCTGATCCGAGCCCGAACAGTACGAACAGGGGTGGCCATGGCCACCCCTGTTCTCTTTCCGTCCTGTCCCGGCTACGACGCGCCCGGGCTAGAAGGCGAGCTGGATATGGCGGAAGCGCTCGTGGTAGCGCCCGTCCTCACCCCTCAGGCGCTCCCGCAGGGTCTCCATCAACCGCTCGGCCTCGTGGATCTGGCTGCGGTGGCAGAGTAGGGCCTGCATCTTGAGCTCCAGCACGTCGGTGATGTCCACAGCGAAGTTGGGCTCGCCGCTGTTCCAAAGGTAGACTTCTCCCACGCGATGGGGCTCCAGCCCCTCGGCGGTCAGGTCGGGGAAGGCGGGCCGGGTGCGGGCCATGGGGTAGACGGCGTCCAGAGTGGCCTCGCCCACGGCACGATGGTCGGGGTGGTTTATGGCCCGGTTGGCGATGATCTGCGACGGCTCGTGAGTGAAGACGGCGTGGGGACGGACCAGGCGTATATAGCGCACGATGTCCCGCACCAGCTGGCGGGAATAGGCCAGCTCACCGTCCACGTAGTCCAGGAAGAAGACCTCTCGCACGCCCAGGAGGCGGGCTGCCTCTCGCTGCTCACGCCGACGGGTGGCGATGAGACGCTCGATGACCAGTTCGGGGTCGTTGGAGCCCTTGGAGCCGTCGGTGCAGACCAGATAGTAGAACTCCCAGCCGTTGCGGCCCCACAGGGCGGCGGTGCCGGCGCAACCGAATTCGGCATCGTCGGGATGGGCTGCCACCACCAGCGCCCGCTTGGGGCCCGTCTCCTCGGCGTCGGCCATGTGCGCCTCCTCTGCCCCCATTCTAGCAACGCGCCCTGGCAGGGGCCAGGCTTGCGGGCTTACACGGAACCGTGTAAGATGGTGCTGTCATGGGCACCAAGGGGCCAGAATGGGACGCCCGGCAGGTGCGCCGGCTGCGGCGCTACCTCGGCCTCAGCCAGGCGGAACTTGCCCGAGAGCTGGGCGTCCGCCAGCAGACCGTCAGCGACTGGGAGACGGCCCGCTACCGGCCCCGCGGCGCGTCGGCGCGACTGCTGACCCTCGTGGCCGAGCGCGCCGGCTTCCCCTACCGTGCGGACGCTGCCGATGATAGGGAGCGCGGCAGCCCCTGACGCCCTCCCCAGCGGGGAACGGGCCCTGGCCCGCGTCTGGCAGGGGCTTCGCTTCCCGGCCCGGGCCCTGCGCACCCGCGACGGCCAGCCCCTGCGAGTGGTCTTCCGGGGCCTGCCCAACGCTGGCCCGGGGCCGGACTTCCGCCACGCGGTCATCCTCACGCCAACGGGCCCCGTCCGGGGCGACGTAGAGGTGCACGTGCTGGCCAGCGACTTCCGCCGTCACGGACACCACCGTGACCCGGCCTACGACGGTCTCGTCCTGCACGTGGTGCTCCGGGACGATACTGGCGAGGACACCCTCCTCGCCTGCGGACGACGGGTGCCGGTGGTGGCCCTGGGCCCTCACCTGTCCGGCGCAGAGAGCACGCCGTGGCAGGAGCCCTGTCGCACCGCCGTCCACCGCCTGGGCGCCGACGAGGTGGGCCGCCTCCTGGACAAGATGGGCGAGATGCGCCTGCGCCAGAAGGCCCACCGCCTGCGTCGCTCCGCCCTGGCGGTAGGATGGGAGGAAGCCCTCTACCGCACCCTGGTCGAGGCCTGCGGCTACGGGGGCAACGAGGGGCTCTTCGGCGCTCTGGCCGCAGCCGTCCCCTGGCAGGAGCTGCGCCGGACGGTGGCGGGCGCCCACGAAGCGCAGGCGCCGGCCGTGGCCCTGCACCTTCTCGCCCGGGGAGTAGCGGCAGGGGTCGGCCGGGGACGGCCTGGCCGGCCCGCAAACCGGCCCCAGCGCCGTCTGGCCGCTCTGGCCTGCCTGCTCGCGCGGCTGGCCGGCCCAGGCCTCCTCGCCGCTCTGCTGCCCTCGGTGAGGGCAGGGGACGTCCGCCGCCTCCTGGACACCCTGTCGGTGCGGGGGCACCGGGGCAGCATCGGCCGGAGCAGAGCGGTAGAGCTGGCCGTCAACGCCGTACTGCCACTCGCCTTGGCCCTGGCCGAGGAGGCGCGCAACCGCGACTTGGAGGCGGCCTGTCTGTCCCTTTACCGCCGCCTGCCCCGCCCCGGCCCGTACGGTTGCACCCGCCACCTGGACGAGGCCCTGTCGCCGGGGCGGGTCACGGTCGGCGCCCAGCGCCAGCAGGGCATGCTCTATCTGTACCGCCAGTACTGCACGCGGGGCGGCTGCGGCCGCTGCCCTCTGTCCTAGACATGGCCCGGGCCAAGGGCAGCCGCCGGCGCAAGGCCCCCTTCAAGGCCGGGGCAGTGGCCATCGTCGGGCGGCCCAACGTGGGCAAGTCCACCCTGCTGAACCAGCTCCTGCAGTTCAAGGTGTCGGCGGTGGCCCCCAAGCCCCAGACCACCCGCGAGAACGTGCGCGGGATCCTGACCGGAGACGGCTACCAGGTGGTCCTGCTGGACACCCCGGGCTACCTCGGGCGACCCGCCCACCTGCTCGACCAGCAGATGGTGCGCCTGGCGCGCGACGCCATCGTCGAGGCCGACCTGGTAGTGCTCATGGTCGAGCCGCGGCCGCCGGGCGACATCGAGGAGAACATCCTCCGTCTGTTGGAGCAGGAGTCGAAGCCGGCCCTACTGGCCATAAACAAGGTGGACACGGTGCGCAACAAGGCCGAGCTGCTGCCGGTCATGGACGAGTACGCCCGCCGATTCCCCTTCCGCGAGATCGTGCCCATCAGCGCCCTCAGGGCCGACGGGGTAGGCTTGCTGCTCCAGCTGGTGGTGCGTCACCTGCCGGAGGGCGAGCCCCTCTACCCGCCCGACGAGGTGACCGACCGTAGCGAACGGGCCCTGGCGGCCGATATCGTGCGGGAAGAGGTGTACCGCCTCTACCGGCAAGAGGTGCCCTACGCCGTGGCCGTGGCCATCGACGAGTTCAGGGAGCAGGACGCTGAGCACGGGGGCAAGGACTACATCCGCGCCCTGGTGTTCGTGGAACGCGAAGGACAGAAGGGCATCCTCATCGGGAGGGGCGGCCAGGCCCTGAAGCAGGTGGGCAGCCGGGCCCGCGAGCAACTGGAGCACCTGCTGGGCCGGCCCATCTACCTGGAGCTTTGGGTGAAGGTCAGGCCGGGCTGGCGTAAGGACCCCCAGTTCCTGCGCTGGCTGCAGGAGACCAACCAGTGAGCCACCTACGGTCGTGGTAAGATAGGGGCCGGGGACTTTCGCGTTCCGCCCCGCTGGTCGCTCGTCCCTTTCCTCCCCTCGGACCGCTCCCGATGCCCGAGACCGACCTGGTAGGACTGCTGGCCATAGTGCTGGCGGCAGCGCTGGCCGGCGGCGCCCTGGCGCACGTGCTGGGCCTGCCGCCGGTGCTGGGCTATCTGCTGGCCGGGCTGCTGCTGGGCCCCTACACGCCCGGCCCCGTGGCCGATGTGGGGCCGGTGCAGCGCCTGGCCGACGTCGGCGTGGCCCTGCTCATGTTCGGCCTGGGGCTGCAGCTCAGCCTGCGGGGGCTGCGGGAGGTGGGGCCGGTGGCCGTCGGCGGCGGCCTGGTGCAGGTGGGGGCGGTCATCGGCCTGGGGATGCTCATCGGCCGGGCCCTGGGGCTGGGGACGACCGCTTCCCTGGTAGCGGGGTGGGCGGTGGCCAGCTCCAGCACCACCATCGCCCTGCGGCTGCTGGAGGACCGCGGCGAGGTGGACAGCGTCCACGGACGCGTGGCCGTGGGCGTCTCGATGGTGCAGGACCTGAGCCTGGTGCCACTGCTGGTGGCCATGCCGGTTCTCGGCGGCAACGAAGAATCCTTAGGCCTCACGCTGGGCCTCACGGCGGCCAAGGCGGCCGGCTTCCTGGCCGTGACCTATTTCCTCGCCACCAGGATCGCCCCCAAGGCCCTGTCCCTCCTCGCCCTGCGAGGCTCGCGCGAGATGTTCCTGCTGGGCACCCTGGTGTTGGCCCTGGGCGGAACGGCCCTGGGAGCGGTGACCGGCCTCTCTCCGGCCTTCGGCGCCTTCCTGGCCGGGCTGGTGCTGGCCGAATCGGAGCACGCCCAGCAGGGGCTGGCCGAAGTGGTGCCCCTGCGTAGCGCCTTCGCCGCCCTCTTCTTCGTCTCCATGGGCATGCTCATGGACCCGCGAACGCTGGTGGAGGCCCCTGCGGAGGTGCTGGCCCTCACCGCCCTGGGGACCGTGGGCAAGCTAGCCATCGTCGGCGGGCTGGCCCTGGCCTTCGGCTATCTGCCCCGAACCGCGCTGCTCTCGGGGCTGCTGCTCGCCCAGACGGGCGAGTTCGCCTTCCTGGCCGTGTCGATAGCCGGCGACGAAGGGGTCCTGGACGAGCGCACGTCCTCGGCGCTGCTGGGCTCAGCCTTCCTGAGCCTGCTGCTGGCCCCCTTCGCCCTCCGCTGGGGAGCCGCCCTGGCCGACTCCTTGCTGCGGGCATCGCCGCCGGCAGCGGTGGAGGTCCCGGCCGGCGAGACGCTGGTCAACCATGTAGTGGTCTGCGGGCTGGGCGAGGCCGGCTCCGAACTGGTCGCCGCCCTCCGCCGCCGCGGCTTCCGCTGCCTCGTCATCGAGCAGGACCCGGTGGCGGTGCGCTGGCTGCGGGAGCAGGGCATCCCCTACGTCCACGGCGAGCCCACCAGCCCGCTGGTGCTGGAACAGGCCCAGCTGACCCGGGCGCGGGTGCTGGCCATAACCCAGGCCGACCCCGCCTCTGCCCAGGCCATCGTGGCCACGGCCAAGAGGCTGGCCCCGGAGGTGGACGTCATCGCCCGCGGGGCGGGGCCCGAGACGCACCGCGCCCTGCGCGAGCTGGGGGCCAACGAGGTGGTGCACCCGGGGTTCGAGGCGGGGCTGGAGTTCGTGCGGCACACACTGCACCGGCTGGGGGTCTCCTCGGCCGAGGTACAGGCCTATCTGCAGCGCCGCCGCCGCGACTACTACGTCAGCGAGTGACCGGCGGGCCGCCCCTGTCCCGCCGGGCCGCAGCGCCGCCATATACTCTGCAGTAGGAGGCACGACATGGAGGTCCGGTCCAGACAGCAGAGCAGCAAGGGCCCGACGCGCATGTTCACCGGCGACGTGTGGATCGATGCCCTGGTAGGCAACGGGGACTACCAGCGGATGCGCGTCAGCCTCGTCCGCTTTTCGCCGGGCGCCCGCACCGCCTGGCACTCGCACCCCCGGGGCCAGACGCTGTACATCGTCGAAGGGCGGGGGCTGGTGCAGTCCCGTGGCGGACAGGTCGTCGAGGTGCGGGCGGGCGACGTGGTCTACACCCCGCCAGGCGAGGAGCACTGGCACGGGGCCGCCCCGGACCGGTTCATGGCCCACATCGCCATGTGGGAGGTAGACGACGCCGGCACCGGCGCCATCTGGGGCCCCCACGTCACCGACATCGAGTACCACGGCCAGGCCCCGGCGGGCTGAGGGAGGCCGTCAGGCCAGGCGCAGGCCCGGCCGCACGTCCACGTCCAGCGGGGCCACGTCCCCGAAAAGCGTCAGCCTGAACCAGGCGCAGGCCGCCACCATGGCGCCGTTGTCGGTGCACAGGGCAGGGGGCGGCACCCTCACGGGCAGCGGACAGCGACGGGAGAGCTCCTCCCGCAGCAGGCGGTTGGCGGCTACGCCTCCCACCACTATCACTTCGGCCACCTCGTGCTCCTCGGCCGCCCGCAACACCCTGGCCACCAGCGCGTCCACGACTGCCTCCTGAAAGGCAGCCGCCAGCTCCGGAGCGGGCGGCGCCTGGCCCCGCTCCCCCCTGACCAGCCGCAGGACGTGGGTCTTGAGGCCGCTGAAGCTGAAATCATAGGCGCCACGGGTGCGGGCCCGGGGCAGGCGCAGGCGGGGCCGCCCCTGTCCCGCCGCAATCCGCTCGATGGCCGGGCCGCCAGGGAAGCCGAGACCCAGCAGCCGCGCCGCCTTGTCGAAGGCCTCGCCGGCGGCGTCGTCCAGCGTCCTCCCCAGCAGGCGATACCGGCCGTGGTCCTCCATCATCACCAGCTCGGTGTGCCCGCCCGAGACCACCAGGCACAGGGCGGGAAAGCGCGGAGGGTCGCCCGGCAACAGCCAGTTGGCGTAGATGTGCGCCTCCAGGTGGTTGACAGCCACCAGGGGGCGCTCCCATGCGTAGGACAGTGCCTTGGCCAGGTTCGCCCCCACCAGCAGCGAGCCCGCCAGCCCCGGGCCAATCGTCACGCCGATGGCGTCCAGGTCGGCGGGGCGGCAGTGTGCCTGCCGGAGCGCCTCCTCCAGCACGGGCAGCAGCAGCTCCACGTGCCGCCGAGAGGCTACCTCGGGCACCACTCCGCCGTAGGGGGCGTGGAAGGACGCCTGGGAGGCTACTACATTGGCCAGGAGACGGCGACCGTCCTCCACCACGCCCACCGCCGTCTCGTCGCAGGAGGTCTCGATGCCAAGCACCTTCACGGCGTCATCTCCTGGTCGAGCACGGCCACCAGCAATGCGCCGAACCAGGGCAGGCCGCGGGCAGCCTGGTATATGGCCGGCAGGCACTCGTCGGGCCGGCCCGCCAGCAGGCCCTCCAGCGACCTGGCCGGGACTATGTTCTCCAGACTGGTAGAGGCGAGCAGCGCCGCGTCCCCGGAAGCCAGCTCTACGCGGTAGAAATGGGGATACACCTGCGGGCTGAGGCCCAGCGGGCCCTGGGCCTCGGGTATGCCGGGGCGGAAAGAGAGCAGATCATCGCCGCAGCGGACGTAGGCCAGGGCCGGTCCCACCTGCGCCAGATAGGCCTCGGCGCCGCGCACGGCCAGGGCCGATATGCCCACTGCCACCCACTGGTCGCGCAGGCTGCGGCTGTTCCAGCCCCTCAGATCGGCATGGGCCGCCTGGATGGCCCGCAGCAGGCCGCCCGTCACCGACAGGCGGTAGCGGTGAAAGGACTCCCCCACCAGGTTGGCCACATCGTTGCAGTACTCCTCGCTGCCGGGTAGCGCCGGCTCCACCAGCAAGTAGAGGTCGCAGGCATCGTCGCCGCTGCCTCGCTCGGGAAAGGCGCCCGTGAAGGGCCCGTCCTCGAAGGTCTGGCCGGCCACGGTGTTGAACTGGAGCACCCAGAGCCCCATAGCCCTTCCTCGCGGCGCAGGTTGAGGGGGAACGCTCTTAAGAGGATACGCCTCTCGTGGCGAGAAGGCGAGAGGCGTCAGTTGGCCGCTGTCTCCACTTGCGCCTGAGGCCGGACGCGATAGGTGCAGGCCCTCTGCCCGCGCAGGAGGCTCTGGGCCAGGCGAGTGTCGGCGCCCACCAGCAGCCGCACCAGCTCCACGTGCAAAGCACATACAGCGGGGTCGTGCTGGGCCACCTTGGTGAAGGGGCAGGTGTACTCGTCGATAAAGAACTGGTCGCCCTCCTGACGCCATTCCACCAGGCAGCCCTGCTCCTGCATTATGCGCACCGTCTCCTCCACCCGCTCGGGCACCGGCCGACCCTCCACCCGCGACTGGTAATGGGCGGCCATCCGCGCCGCCACGCGCCGCAGGAGCTGGTGCAGGCGCTCGTTGCCCTCGCTGGCCCTCACCTCCTCCAAAAGGGCCAGGGCCAGCTCGTCGTAACGCTTCGGGAACAGGGCCTCGGCGGCCTCGGTCAGGGAGTATACTAGGGTGGGACGGCCCACCCGGCCGCGCTCCTCGCGCGCCGTGACCAGGCCGTCCCGCTCCAGCACCGTCAGGTGCTGGCGGATGCCGGTAGACGTGAGGCCGAGGGCCTGGCCCAGCTCCTTCACGGTGGCCCTGCCGGCCCGCTGCAGGTAGTTGATGATGCCCTGGCGAGTGGACTGCAACGGCAGGTTACCGCTCATGCCGGCTATCAGTATAGCAACTTTACACAATTATCGCAAATGCTTCTTGTTAAATTGACGCTGCCATGGACCGTTTCGACCCCCTGGAGTTGAAGGCCGAGGCCGACGAGACCCTCGAGCGGACGGCCCGCCGGCTCCGCCAGCTTCTGCGAGAGGCGGCCTCCCGGCTGGACCCCTTTCCCCCTTTCCCGGGGGCCTTCTTCACCTACGGCATCGAGGTGGAGGAGCCCCTGGCCGAAGACGTGGGCAGGGGCTGCATAGTCCTGGCGCCCGACGGCGAGCTGTACGAGCTGGTCATCGGCGAGGAGCTGCCCCTGTTCCCCGAAGAAGCGGCCGACCCCGTCGCCACACGCAAGGAGGAGCTGAAACCCCTGGACCTGCACCCGCGGGACTACGTGCTCTACGCCTACCGCGCCCTGACCAGGGTGGTGGAGCTCCTGCTGGAGCGGCAGGCCACCCAGGGCTAGTCTTCCAGGACGATGTCGCCGCTCTTGCCGCCCGTCTTCCGGGCCAGACGGATGTCCGAGATACGGGCGCCCCGGTCCACCGCCTTGACCATGTCGTAGACGGTCAGGGCAGCCACCGCCACCGCCACCAGCGCCTCCATCTCCACCCCCGTGCGGCCGGTGGTGCGCGCCCGGGCCTCGATGTCGAGGCAGGCAGAGGCCATGTCGGGCCGGATGTCCACCTCCACGTCGGTCAGGAGCAGGGGGTGGCAGAGCGGGACCAATTCGTGGGTCCGCTTGGCGGCCATGATGCCCGCCAGCCGCGCCGTGGCCAGGACATCGCCCTTGGGTACCTGACCAGAGGCGATGAGGCGCAGCGTCTCGGGCCGCAGGTGGATGCGGCCGCGGGCCACCGCCTCCCGCATGGTCTCGGCCTTGGCGGTGACGTCCACCATGCGTGGCCGCCCCGCTTCGTCCAGGTGAGTGAGGGGTCCCCGGTCGGCCACCTTAGCCCCCGATCTGGACCATCTTGCGCCAGCGAGGCCGGTTGCCGTCCCAAAGGTGGTGGGCGTCGGGCTTGGTGCGCAGGGCCAGCAGGATGGCCCCCTTCAGCGCCTCGTCGTCGGCGCCCGAGCGCAGCACCCCCTTCAGGTCCACCTCGTGGTCGGTGAGCAGGCAGGGGCGTATCTTGCCGTCGGCGGTCAGGCGCATGCGGTTGCAGGTGGCGCAGAAGTGCGTCTCGGTGAGGGGGCTGATGAAGCCCACCAGGCCCATCGCGCCGGGCAGGCGGTAGTAGCGGGCGGGGCCGGCGCCGCTGCCGCTCTCGGCCGGCTCCAGGGGGCCGAGGGCGGCCTCGATGCGCCGTTTCACCTCTCGTGTGGGCACGAACTGCAGGTCGAAGGTGCTCTCGCCCTTAGCGCACGAGACCTCCTCGTCCAGGAAAGGCATGAGCTCGATGAATCGCACTTCCCAGTCCTCGTCCATGGTAGTGCGGGCGAAGTCCACCACCTCGTCATCGTTGATGCCGCGCATCACCACCACGTTCAGCTTGATGGGGCGCAGGCCTGCCCGCCGCGCCGCCTCGATGCCAGCGAACACGTCGCCGATATCTCCCCAGCGGGTAATAGCCCGGAAGCGCTCAGGGCGCAGGGTGTCCAGGGAGATGTTCACTCGCCGCAGGCCAGCCCGGGCCAGGTCCGCTGCCATGCCGGCCAGGGCGATGCCGTTGGTGGTCATGGCCACGTCCTCGATGCCGGGGGTGGAGGCGATCCACCGCACCAGGTCTACCAGGCCGCGGCGCACCGTGGGCTCGCCGCCGGTCAACCGCACCCGTCGCAGCCCCATCTGGGCCGCCACCCGCACCACCCGGGCGATCTCTTCCAACGTGAGGACCTCCTCCTTGGGCAGCCAGGGCACGCCCTCCTCGGGCATGCAGTAGACGCAGCGCAGGTTGCAGCGGTCGGTGACGGAGATGCGCAGGTAGCTGATGCTGCGCCCGACCGGGTCTATCAATCCCTGCCCGCCTGCCAGGGGAAGATCGGCAGGGCGCGCGGTGACGCTGGTCAGGGGGATGAGCTCACCGTCGGGTACGTTCATGCAACAGCTCCTTCAGGACCTGGCGCACCTGCCAGGCCGCCCGCGCACGGTGGCTGACGACGTTCTTCTGGTGCGGGGGCAGCTCGGCCATGGTGGCCATCAGGGCGGGAAGGTAGAAGATGGGGTCGTAGCCGAAGCCGCCCGTGCCCCTGGGCTCGCGGGCGATGATGCCCTCGCAGACTCCCTCCACCGTCCACGTCCTGCCCGTATCGGGCTCCGCCACGGCCATCAGGCAGCGGAAGCGCGCCGTGCGCCTGGAGTCGGGCAGCCCCTCCAGCCTGCCCAGGATGTAGCGGAAGCGCTCCTCGTAGGTCGCCTCCGGGCCCAGGAACACGGCCGAGATAGGGCCAGGCGCCCCGTCCAGGGCGTCCACCTCCAGCCCCGAGTCCTCCCCTAGGCAGACCAGCCCGCTGAAGCGGGCCCCCGCCTGCGCCTTAAGTATAGCATTGTCCCGGTAGGAGTCCTCTCCTTCCGGGGGGAAGTGCTCCGGCCCCATGCCCACTTCGGCCGGGGAGACGAGCTGCCAGCCGCAGCCGTCCAGCAGCTCCCTCAGCTCGCGGAGCTTGCCCTGGTTGCTGGTGGCCAGCAGGAGCCTGGCGATTCTCCCACCTACTCCAGGGGCTGCCAGCGCTCGGCCAGCTTGGCCGCCACCATAGGCATGGTCGTGTATTCCATCTCGTCCAGGGGCAGGCGGTGCGGCTCGAAGGGCCCCAGAGAGCGGAAGTAGTTGGCGACCTCGTTGGCCTTGCGCCGGGCCTCGTCGAAGCCCGGGTCGTCGAACATGTCCCGCGGGCCCACCAGCTTGCCGTTGGCAAGCTGGAAGCCCAGGCATACCAGCCGTGACGGGCCGTCGAACCGGCTGGGGTGGGCGTCCTTGAGGGATACCGGCATCAGGGGCCCCTGGTGGGAGCCGCGCATCCAGCCCTCGACGATGAACGGGTTGGTGAAGGGCTCCAGCACCTCGCCCACGGCCGGGAACTCGCCCTGGGCCCGCACGATCATGGTGGGGTCGTCCTTGCCCACGTACCGGCCAGCGATGAGCGACAGCTTGTCGGTGCTGGACACGGCAGCGATGTTGCCTGTGGAGCGGTTGAACACGCGCTTCACGGCATAGCGCGAAGGCGCCCCCAGGAAAATGAGCATGTCGTACAGGTCGTCGGGCGCGTTGAGGACTATCTTCTTGTGCTCCTTGACGTCGTGGATCTCGAAGGCGAAGCCGTGGTGGAGCGGGTCGCTGATGACCAGGCCGGGGGTGTTGAAGGGGTCTGCGAACATCTTGTACAGGGGCAGGTTGAAGGCTCCGGCCGAGGTCTTGTCGCCCATGAACACCAGGATGGGCTCCGAGGGCCGCTCGTCGATGGTCATCTCTGCCGAGCCTGGCCCGGCCCCGCGGATGTTGCCAGAGAAGGCATCGGCCAGGAGGTCCTGGCCGGCGCCGTACAGCTTCAGCTTCTTGGCCACATCGGTGGCCTTTATGAATGTGTCCCAGGCCAGGCGGTGGATCTCTTCGTTGTCCTCGCCCCGGTCATGGGTCATGATGAGGAACATGTCATCGCCGCAGTAGCTGACGTGGTAATCGGTCAGGAGGCCACGCTGCTTGGCGCGCTCCAGCTCTTCGCGTCCCGTGTCGAGGACATCGGGATGGGAGGCCGAATGGCCCACGAAACCGCCCACATCGGCCTTGATAACGCTCACGGTGACCATTTTTGCCACACCTCCCTGCTTGATTCCTGCCTGCCCCGCAGGCTCCACCCGCACCGTCCCTCATGTTAGGCCCCGTAGCTGACGGGCGTCAAGGAAAGCGGCGGCCCAGCAGGGCCAGGGCCCGCCTCCCCAGGCGTGCGGCCGTCCTCGTCTCCTCGGCCCTGCCCCCACGGGCAGGTCGCGAAAGGGCCTCGCGTATGGCCTCGGCCAGGGCGCGGGCCCGCTGGCGGGCCGTTTCGTCGTCCAGGGGCTTGAATCCCTGCAGCTTGCGCGGCCCCTCGCGGCCGCCCTCGGGGATGTACCAGTCGCGGAAGGAGAGGCAGCCCGCCGCCAGGAGGGCATAGCCCAGGGGCGTGCAGGGGGGAGGGTAGCCTCTGGACAGAATGCGGGCGGTGAGGGCATGCTCGGGCGAGTCGTACTCCACCATCAGGCTGCCACCCGGCGGCACGAGGGAGGAGAGCAGCCGGAAGAGCCTCTCCTCTCGGCCCCGCTCTCCCAGGCGGACTTCCCGCCCATCGAAGCGGGCACGCGGCAGATAGCGTACCAGCTCCACCCAGTTGTAGGCGGGGAATCGGCCAGCGTTGAACAGGCCCAGGGCCACCGCCTGGGCGCTGGGCCGGCCGTCCCCGTCCAGCAGCCAGAGCTGGAAGTAGCGCGAACCGACAGCGCTCGTCGGGCCCAGGAACACGGCCAGGCGCAGGCCAGCGATGGCCTTGCCTTGCAACGACGCCAGCGGGTGTCCCTCCGCCCATGTCCACTTCGGGCCCAGGGCCTCTTCCAGCCTGCGCCTCGCCTCTGCCTGCCCTCCGACCATACAGGCATGTATTATAGTCTCCGCGGGTGCAGGTTCCAGAAAGGGGGAAGCCATGGCCTATCAGGAAGTGACCGTCGAGAAGCGAGGGAGGGTGGGCATCGTGACCCTGAATCGCCCCCACCGCCTGAATTCTCTGGGCCGGCCTATGACCGATGAGATGCGCCAGGCCCTGGAGGAGTTCAATCGCGACCCCGAGGTGGGGGCCATAGTCCTCACCGGCACCGGCCGGGCCTTCTGTTCCGGCGCCGACTTCGAGAGCTTCCGGGCGGTGGCCGAGGGCGGCGAGCGCTTCGGCGTGAGCGGCCTGGCCAACTGGGTAGGATTCGTCCAGCAGTCCAAGCCCATCGTCTGCGCCATAAACGGCTACGCTGTCGGCGCCGGCCTGACCCTGACGCTGCCCTGTGACGTGCGCATCGCTTCCGACCAGGCCCGCCTGTCCATGCGCTTCGTGCGCCTGGGCCTGCTGCCGGAGCTCGCCAGCACCAAGCTACTGGCCCACATCGTGGGCCTGACCAACGCCCTAGAGATGATGCTCACCGGCCGCTTCGTGGAGGCGGAGGAGGCCTACCACATGGGCCTGGTGAACAAGGTGGTGCCCCATGACCGTTTGCTGGACGCGGCCGTGGAGAAGGCAGCCGAGATCGCCTTCAACCCGGACGAATGCCTGGCAGCGGTGAAGCGCCTGGTCTGGGCCAACCTCACCGAGCCCGACCTGGAGGCCGTGCAGCGGCGGGAGATGAGCGAGTTCGCCACCGCCCTGCAGGGCGACGCCTTCCGCGAGGCGGTGCGGGCCTTCTTCGAAAAACGGGAGCCCAGGTTCCACGGGTAGTTCTCGCCCTTGGACTATCAGCAGGCCGTAGCCCGCCTCCTGGCCTACGCTGACTTCGAGCGTTCGGGCCGCTTCGCCGACCGGCCCGACGTGGCGCCGGTCCTGGCCCTGCTCTCCCGCCTCGGCGACCCGCATCTGGGCCGGCCGACGGTGCACATCACCGGCAGCAAGGGCAAGGGCAGCGTCGCCGCCATGCTGGAGTCCGTCCTCCGCCACGCCGGCCTGCGCACCGGCCTCTACACCAGCCCGCACCTCGACTCGTACTGCGAACGGGTGCGCATCGACGGCGAACCTATCGCCGAGGCGGAGTTCGCCTGCCATGCCGAGGCGGCCCTGGCAGCCGCCGAGGAAACAGCGGCCTCCCTCGCCGGTCGACAACTGGTAACGTTCGACCTGCTCACGGCCATCGGCTTCCTGGCCTTCCGCGCACACCGTGTGCAGGTGCAGGTGGTGGAGGTGGGACTGGGGGGCAGGGTGGACAGCACCAACGTCTTCCCGCGCAAGGACGCGTCGGTCATCACGCCCATCAGCCTGGAGCACACCGCCATCCTGGGAGACACGCCCGCTGCCATCGCCCGCGAGAAGGCGGCCATCGTCCGGCCGCCGGGGCCCTTGATCCTAGCGCCCCAGGGGTATGCCGAGGCGAAGGAGGTCTGCGTGCAGGCAGCGGCGGCCGCCGGCGTGGAGGTGGTGGACGTGGCGGCCCGCTATCGCTGGCAGACGCTGGCGAAAGGGCCCGAGGGCCAGCAAGTGCGACTGCAGTGGGGCGATGAGTCCCTGGAGGTCTTCCTGCCCCTACTGGGCGCCCACCAGGCCGAGAACGCGGCCACGGCCGTCGCCTCCGCCCACGCCCTGGCTGGTCAGGGCCTTCCGGTCACCGCCCAGGCCATCGTCCGCGGGCTCTCGGCGGTACGCTGGCCCGGTCGGATGGAGGTCCTGGCCCGGCAGCCGCTGGTGGTGGTCGACGGCGCGCACAACCGCGATTCGGCCCGACGCCTGCGCGAGGCCCTGGAGGAGTACTTCCCTGGGCAACGGGCCGTGCTGGTGGTGGGCACCCTGGCCGATAAGGACATCGCCGGCATGGCCCTGGAGCTGGCGCCTGTAGCATTGCACGTCGTCGCTGTCCCCTTCGCGCACCCGCGGGCGATGCCGGCGGAAGGGGTGGCGAGGGCCTTCGCCGCTGCCGGCTGCCCCACGTCCCTGGCGCGAGATATAGAAGATGCCCTGGGACAGGCATTGGCCATAAGCGGGGGGCAGGCTTTAATATGTCTCACAGGCTCGCTGGCCTTCGTGGCCGAGGGCCGGAGGCTTTGGCTGGCAAACAGAGCGAGGTGAAAGCATGGTACGTGACGAGAGGCGCCGGGTGGTGGTCACGGGCATGGGCGCCATCACCCCCCTCGGCAACTCGGTGGAAGAGTTCTGGCAGGGATGCCTGGAAGGGCGCTCGGGCATCGACTACCTGACCCAGTTCGACGCCTCCACTTATCCTGTGCGTATCGCGGGCGAGGTGAAGGGCTTCGACCCCGACGACTACATGGAACGCCGGGAAGCGCGGCGCATGGCCCGGTTCTCCCAGTTCGCGGTGGCCGCCGCCCGTCAGGCCATCGAGAGCTCGGGGCTCAAGCCGGAGCGCGAAGACCGCGAGCGCATCGGCGTGCTGCTGGGCGTGGGCATCGGCGGCTTCCCTAACGTGGACGAGGGCATGCGTACTGTGGTCAGCAAGGGCGGCATGAGGCTCGACCCCTTTTTCGTCGCCAAGATGCTGCCCAACATGGCCGCCGCCCACGTGGCCATGCAGTTCGGCCTGCGCGGCTACAACAACACCGTCACCACCGCCTGCGCCGCCGCCACCCAGGCCATGGGCGATGCCCTGGAGCTGATCCGCAGCGGCCGCGCCGACGTGGTCATCAGCGGCGGGGCCGAGGCGGCCCTGTGCGAGCTGGGCCTGGCCGGCTTCGCCGTCATGCGCGCCCTCTCCACCCAGAACGAGCCGCCCCAGAAGGCCAGCCGCCCCTTCGACGCCAAACGGGATGGCTTCGTGGCTGCCGAGGGCGCGGCCATCTTCGTGCTGGAGAGCCTCGAGCACGCCATGGCCCGGGGCGCGCCCATCCTGGCCGAACTGGCGGGCTACGCCGCCACCGCCGACGCCTACCACATCGTCGCCCCGTGCGCCGACGGCGACGGCGCCGTCCGCTGCATGCGTCTGGCCCTGCAGGACGCAGGCGTCGCGCCCGACGAAGTGGACTACATCAACGCCCACGGCACTTCCACCCCCCTCAACGATGCCATCGAGACGCTGGCCATAAAGACCGTCTTCGGGGAGCGGGCCTATCGCATCCCGGTCAGCTCCACCAAGTCCATGATCGGGCACTGCTTCGGGGCAGCGGGCGCTGTGGAGTGCGTCGCCGTCATCAAGAGCATCGAGACGGGGTGGGTCCACCCCACCATCAACTACGAGTACCCGGACCCCGACTGCGACCTGGACTATGTGCCCAACCAGCCGCGACGGTCCGAGGTGCGGGTAGTCCTCAAGAACTCGTTCGGCTTCGGGGGCCAGAACGCCTGCCTGGTGTTCAAGCGCTTCGAGGGATAGGGGGCTGGCATGAGGGTGCTGGTGGTGGGCGGGGCAGGATACGTAGGCTCCTTCGCCGTGGACGAGTTGCTGGCACAGGGGCACGAGGTCATCGTCCTGGACTCCCTGGTGAGCGGGCACTCGGCTGCCGTGCCTCACGAGGCGGAGCTAGTGGTGGCCGATGCCCGCGACGACGAGGCCCTGGGCAAGCTCTTCGCCTCGCGCCGGATCGACGCGGCCATGCACTTCGGGGCCTACACCGTGGCCAGCGAGTCGGTGCTCCACCCGGGCCGTTACTTCGCCAACAACGTGGGCAGCGCTATCTCTCTGCTGAACGCCTGCGTCGCCTACGATGTGGGGCTCCTAGTGTTCAGCTCCAGCGCCGCCGTCTACGGCACCCCCGATTCGGTCCCCATCACCGAGGACGCGCCGCTGCGGCCCATCAACCCCTACGGCGAGTCCAAGGCCGTGGTGGAGCGGCTGCTGCCCTGGTACGGGGCCGCTCACGGCCTGCGCTACATGGCCCTGCGCTACTTCAACGCTGCCGGCGCCGCGGGCGACCTGGGCGAGGACCACAGGCCGGAGACACACCTCATACCGCGGGTGCTGCAGGTGGCCATGGGCCAGATGGACGCGCTGCCCATCTACGGCGCCGAGTACCCCACCGCCGACGGCACCTGCGTCCGCGACTACGTGCACGTCCGCGACCTGGCCCGCGCCCACGTGCTGGCCCTCGAGCACCTGGCGCGGGGCGGCGAGAGCGGCGCCCTCAACCTGGGCACGGGGCGCGGCTTCTCCAACCTGGAGGTGGTGGAAGTGGCGCGGGAGGTCACCGGCCACCCCATACCCGTCCGCTGGGAGCCCCAACGCCCCGGCGACCCGCCAGTGCTGGTGGCCTCGGCCGAGCGGGCGCGGGAGGTTCTGGGCTGGCAGCCGCGGCACACCTCGCTGGAGGAAATCGTGGCCTCGGCCTGGGAGTGGCACCGCAGCCACCCCCAGGGCTATCCGGACTGAGGGCTCAGAAGACCTTGCTGACCAGGGGCCACACCAGCCCTTCCCAGATGCCGCCCACCACCAGGCCCGTCCAGAGCAGGGAGTGGGGCAGCGAACCCCCGATGCCGATGACATAGGCGCTGGGCCGCCCCAGGCGCATCAGGACCAGCACCACCGCGCGCCAGAAAGGCCCCAGCCAGAGCAGGCACAGCGGCACCGCCACCAGCCACACCAGCCAGGGAGCGGGCGGGTCCTCGGCCAGCGGCCGGGCCCACTCCCTCTCCGTGGCCCAGTGGCGCAGGCTGGCGAACACCTCCTCGCCGTCCAGCAAGAACAGGAAGAGAGCGCAGAGAGCGCCGGTGAAGGCGGCCATCGCCAGGGCGCCGGGCCAGCGGCCCAGCGTGGCCACCAGCACGAAGGGCAAGGGGGCCGCCAGCCACGCCTCCAGCCGCCATATGGTAAGGGCAGCAACCACCCGCGGCGTCAGGTTCTGGCGAAGCAGGGCCAGCAGGGAGGGACGCGCCCCTCCCTTAACCGCCGTCGGCCTAGGCGAGGGCAAAGGCCGCCACCCGTTCATAGACCGCGCCCGAGGGTCGCAGATGACTCCGCATCAGGCATAGCTCCGATAAGGACATTGTAACCGCGGGCACCGCGGCCTTCGCCACGGCGCGCTCCACCAGCGGAGCGCAGCGACGCATCTCCTCCTCGGGCACCCGGGCGAGGGTCAGGTGGGGACTGAACGGGCGCCCCTCCCGAGGGTAGCCGAGGCGGGACATGGCCTCCTCCACCCGCTCTTGCAGGCGCGACAGACGCTCCAGGTCGCCCGCCAGACCGACCCACAGCACCCGCGGGCCGCGACGGTTGCCGAAGGTGCCCAGGCCGTCCAGCGCCAGAGCGATGGCGCCGGTGCCGGTGGCAGCCTCCCGCAGCGCATCGGCAATGCCCTGGACCCTGGCGGCGGGCGTTTCGCCCAGGAACTTGAGCGTCAGGTGTATTCCCTCTGGCCGTACCCAGCGCAGCCGGCCCAGGCCCTGGGAACGGAGGTCGTCCTGCAGCGTCGCCAGCCCCTCCTTCACCTGCGCCGGCAACTCCAGGGCGACGAAAAGCCTCCAGCGCTCTCGGCCCACCTCGCTCATAGGCGCCGCCTCGAGGACATTTTCGCCCCTCGGCGCACCGAGCGCCAGCACTCACCCACGGGCGCAAGCCAGTAGCCGCAGCGCGTTCTCGGACCAGCGGCGGGCCAGGGACGGGTCGGGCAGCGAGGCCAGGGCCCTTTCCTGCTCGAGCAGGGGATAATCGCTGCCGAAGAGGAGCTTCTCCTGAGGCACGGAAGCGTAGGCCTCCGGGCCGTAAAGAAAGGGCACGGCGGCGGTGTCGAAGTACAGCCGACCTACCGTTTCGCGCACCTCGGGCATGGCAACGAAGAAGGGCAGGCCGCCGCCCAGGTGCGCCCCCACGATGGCCAGGTCCTGGTGGGCGGCGGCGAAGCGATAGAAGGAGGCGAGCGACAGCCCTTCCTTGCCCCGGTACCGGTGCCCCACCGGCTCGCTGACGTGGAAGAGGAGTACGAGCCGCAGCCGCCGCGCGAGCTCTGCCAGCACCTCCCCTTCTGGCCCCACGAGGTCCCAGCCCTGGCTCTCGGGCCGGAGCTCGCCCAGGCCACGGGCCCCGGCGCGGGCGCACCGCTCCACCTCGACCACCGCTCCCGGGGCGGCCAGGTTCACGGTGCAGAACGGGACCAGCCGCCCGCCGCTCCTGGCCGCCCAGTCCAGCAGATAGTCGTTGTGGCGGCGGCACAGGTCCTGGTCACGCCAAGCGAAGCCCAGTACAATACTTATGTCGACTCCTGCTCGCTCCATGCTGGCCAGCAGGTCCGGTGCGGTGGCCAGGCGCGCCCTGGGGCTCGCGTACATCTCGCCGAAGGTGGAGTCGCTCCGCAGCAGATCGTGGCGCGCCTCGATGACCTGCGGCGGGAAGATGTGGGTGTGGAAATCGACGATCATCCAGGGGCAGTTTATCCATCACTGGCCCAGGCAGCCAGAAGGACGCTCGCTCGGGTCGGGTGCGTTGTAGCTTGCATCGGGCGGCCATATAATGGCTAGTGCCGGGAAGAGGACGGCCTCTACAGCCTTGGCATCGCTCACTGCAGATAGGCTGAAAGCGCTGGAGGCGGTAGCGCGGCGGATGCGGCGGCACATCATCCGGATGACCGCCGCCGCCGGCTCCGGCCACCCGGGAGGCTCCCTGTCCTGTGTCGAGATCCTGGTGGCCCTGTACTTCCACGCCTTGCGCCACGACCCCGCCAACCCCTACTGGCCGCAACGCGACCGCTTCGTGCTGAGCAAGGGGCATGCCACCCCGGCCTACTACGCCGTACTGGCGGAGGCGGGCTATTTCCCGCCCGAAGAGCTGCTCACTTTCAGGCGACTGGGCAGCCGCCTCCAGGGCCACACGGTGATGGGCTGCCCGCCGGGGGTGGAGATGTCGGCCGGGGCGCTGGGTATGGGCCTCTCCTTTGCCGTGGGGCTCGCCCTGGGTGCGAGGCTCGACGGCGCGGACTGGCGGGTCTACTGCCTGCTGTCCGATGGCGACTGCAACGAGGGCCAGACCTGGGAGGCAGCCATGGCTGCCGCTCACCACCGCCTGGACGGGCTCACCGCCATCGTGGACTACAACCGCATCCAGAACGACGGCTTCTCCGACTACGCCCATTACCGGGGGGACGACAACCGTGGCCGCACGGGCGGCTGGGTGAGCCCCGACGGCTATACGGTGAACATCATGTCTCTGGAGCCCTTTGCCGACAAGTGGCGGGCCTTCGGCTGGCACGTGCTGGAGTGCGACGGGCACGACCTGCGCCAGATGGCGGCGGCCCTGGACGAGGCGAAGGGAGTGCATGGCCGGCCGACGGTCGTCATCTGCCACACCGTCAAGGGTAAGGGTGTCAGCTTCATGGAGCATAACCCCGCCTTCCACGGCAAAGCGCCGACGGCCGAGCAGGCGGAGCAGGCGCTACGGGAGCTGGAGGGTTAGCAAATGGTCCAGACAGGGCGTACGGCCGCCACCCGCGAGGCCCTGGGGCCCACACTGGTCAGGTTGGCCAGGGAGGGGCTGGACATCGTGGTGGTGGACGCCGACCTGGGCGTTTCCACCACGGCCGCCCAGTTCGGGCGCGAGTTCCCCGAGCGCTTCTTCACTATGGGCGTGGCTGAGCAGAACGCTGTCGGGGTAGCCGCTGGCCTGGCCGCCACCGGCAAGGTAGCCTTCGTCAGCTCCTTCGCCGTCTTCATCCCCGGCCACTGCTACGACCAGGTGCGCATGGCCGTGGCCCAGCCCAACCTGAACGTCAAAATAGCCGCCTCCCACGGCGGCATCGTCACCGGCGAGGACGGCGCCTCGGCCCAGTCCCTGGAGGACCTGGCCCTGATGCTCGCCCTGCCCACCTTCCGCGTCTTCGTACCCGCCGACGTGGTGGAATGCGCCCAGGCCATCGAGGAGGCGGCCCGGCGCTATGGCCCCTTCTACATCCGCATGGTGCGGCCCAAGGTGCCGGTCATTTACGACGAGTCCTACCGCTTTCAGCTCGGCAAGGCCCACCGCCTGCGGGAGGGCGAGGACGTCACCATCATGGCCATCGGCGTCATGGTGCCGGCGGCCCTGGAGGCGGCGGAGATACTGGCCCGGGAGGGCATCGGCTGCCGCGTCCTGAATATGGCCTCTCTGCGCCCGCTGGACGAGGAGGCCATCGTAGCCGCGGCCCGCGAGACGGGGGGCATTGTCACCGCTGAAGACCACAGCGTGCACGGCGGCCTGGGCAGCCTGGTGACCAGGGTAACGGCGCGCGAATGCCCCGTGCCAGTGGCCTGCGTGGGCATGGAGACCTTCGGCACCAGCGGCCGCTGGGACGAACTGCTGCAGCACTTCGAGCTGACGCCGCAACGGCTGGCCGCAGAGGCGCGGCGACTGGTAGAGCGCAAGCGGGGCGAGGGCTAGTTGTTGTTGTTCAGGTACCCGTCGCCCTCGAACTCTTCTTCCTCCTCGTCGCCCTCTTCGGAATAGACGCCTTCTTCCCGCCCCACCCACACCGTCACCACGAAGTCCTCGCGCATGGGGTCCATGGTCAGCACCAGGCGCTCGTCGATCTCGCCGATGAGCTCCCGGATCTCGTCCTGGGTCAGCCGTTCGGTCACTACCAGGGTAGCGTACACCACGCTGGTGCCGTAATGGATGTCCACCCGGCCCACCTCGTCCTCGTCCAGCTCGATGGTGTAGCACTCGGAGTAAGGGGTGCGGCATTCCCGTTCGAAATGGAAGCCTCCCATCAGATGCCTCCTTCCGCCCGGACTAGGGACGCACGTGCCCGTTGCCCAGGACGATCCACTTGTAGGTGGTGATCTCCCGCAGGCCCACCGGGCCGCGGGCGATGGTCTTCTGCGTGGAGTCGATGATCTCGGCGCCCAGACCGAACTGGGCCCCGTCGGTGAACTGGGTGCTGGCGTTCACGTACACCACCGCCGTGTCCACCTCGTCCAGAAAGCGCATGGCCGCCGAGTAGTCCTCGGTGACAATGGCGTCGGAGTGGCCGGTGCCGTAGCGGTCGATGTGCTCCAGCGCCTCGTCCAGTGAGCCCACTACCTTCACGGCGGCCACTGGGGCCAGGAATTCCTTGCCGAAGTCGTCAGGGCCGGCGGGGACCAGCTTCAGGCCACCTATCTCCTGGGCCTCCAGGACGGCCAGGGCCTGAGGATCGCAGCGCATCTCGATGCCCTTCTCGGCCCACACGCGGGCGATAAGGGGCAGGAAGGCCGGGGCAATGTCGCGGTGCACCAGCAGGGTGTCCAGGGCGTTGCAGATGGACCAGCGGCGGGTCTTGGCGTTGTCCACGACCCGCACCGCCTTTTCCAGGTCAGCGGCCCGGTCGACGTAGGTGTGGCAGACGCCGATGCCGCCCACCAGCACCGGCATGGTGGCGTTCTCGGCCACGAAGCGGATCAGCTCCGCCCCGCCCCGGGGCACCATAAGGTCGATGTACTCCCGCATCTTCAGGAGCTGGCCCACGAGGGCCCGGTCCGTGTTCTCCACCAGTTGCACGGCGTCGGCCGGCACGCCCACGTCGCTGATGGCCTCACGGATGAGGCGCGCTAGCGCCCGGTTGGAATTGATAGCCTCCTTGCCACCCCGCAGGATGCAGGCGTTGCCGGACTTGAGGCACAGGGACGCGATATCCACGGTGACGTTGGGGCGGCTCTCGTACACAGCAGCGATGACTCCCAGCGGTACGCGCTTGCGCCCCACCTGCATGCCGTTGGGCAGGGTGCGCATGTCGATGACCTCGCCCACCGGGTCGGGAAGGCGGGACACGGTGCGGACGTCAGCAGCGATAGCCCTCAGCTTGTCGGGTGAGAGGGCGAGCCGGTCCAGCACCGCCTCCGAGAGCCCCATGCGCCGCCCCTCTTCCAGGTCCAGGCGGTTGGCGGCCAGGACTTCTTCCTGCGCCTCCTCCAGCCGCCGGGCGATGCCCTCCAGGGCCCGGTCCTTGACGGCGGAGGAGAGCCGGGCCAGGGCCTTGGCCGCCTGACGGGCAGCCCTGGCCATAGCCTCGAGCTCCTGCGCTACAGCGGTCATGGAGGCACCTCGTACGCCATGCTCGTGCCGCTCCTGCACCGGGGCCGTGCGCCGGGCGGCCCGCCCGGGACGGCGACGGCCCCTCGCCCCCAGTATACCCCCTGCCCGCGCTATCGGGCCCGGGGGCGCGCTAGCGGGCGCCGCTTCCGGTGGGCCGGGGACGCGGCACGCGGATGCAGCTCCGGCCCGAGAGGCCCAGGAGCAGGCGCGCCCTGGACTCCATCTCTACCGGGACCCAGACCTCGAAGCCGGCCTTTCCCTGTCGCAGGCGAGCGGGTATTCCCTGTCGCCTCAGGGTCTGGAGGCATCGCTCCGCCTCGGCGCGGGTCGGCGCCCCGGCCACCACCAGCTCGTCGCCGCGGCGGCCGCGGCCCGGTCGCCAGGGGAGCCGCTTGGGGGCCAGCCATCGTCCTAACAAGGTTCGGCCCCTCCTTCCGTCACCGGCAGCCCTACTTGTGCCGGCGCTGCCAGCGAGTCCTCTTCCGCAGCTTCTTGTACTTGTGGCGCCGTATCTTGCGGCGCCGCCACTTCAGCACCGAGCCCATAGCTCCTCCCTAAGTCTCCTTCCGCGGTCGGAACTTGACCAGCGTTATCTCCTCCGTCGCCGGCTCGAACACCGCCTCCACCGGCATGCCGATGCGGACCTCCTCCGGCGCCACGCCGACGATGTTGGTGGTGAGCCGGGGACCCTCCTCCAGCTCCACGATGGCCAGCACGTAGGGAACCTCGTCCCGGAAGCCGGGGTGGGCAGGCCGACGGACCACGGTATAAGTGTACACGTGTCCGCGCCCGCTCGCCGTCGTCCATCCCAGCTCCGGGGACAAGCAGTGCGGGCACAGGGAGCGCGGGTAGAAGACGTACTCGCCGCACGAGCGGCAGCGCTGCAACCTCAGCTCGCCCCGGCGTGCCCCCTCCCAGAAGGGGCGGCTGGTCTCGGTGGGCTGGGGCAGCGGCTTGCGGTACTCCTGGGCCATGCCTAGTCCGCCCCCAGCACCAGAGAGACCTCTTCGCTCATGATGCCGCCGTTGCCGTTGACGAAGGCCAGTTCGCAGTTGCGCACCTGCCGCTGCCCGGCCCGGCCCTGGAGCTGGCGTGCGGCCTCGGTCACGTGGGACATGCCTCCCGCCAGCCCCGCTTGCCCGAAGGAAAGCTGGCCGCCGTGGGTGTTCAGGGGCAGGTCGCCGCGGTAGGTCAGGTCATGCTCCTCCACGAAGGGCCCGCCCCGCCCCTTAGGGCAGAAGCCCGCGTCCTCCAGGGTCACGACGACGGTGATGGTATAGCAGTCGTAGACCGATACCAGGTCGATGTCCTGCGGAGTGACGCCTGCCATCTCGAAGGCCCTGGGCGCTGTATAGGCGATGGGGGAGGTGGTGAGGGACGGCGCCTGGGCCAGCGACATGTGGGTGAGCTTCTCCGCCGCCCCCAGCAGCCAGACGGGCCGATGCGGGCCGCGACGGGCTATCTCCGGGGCGGCCACCAGCACAGCAGCCGCGCCGGTGCAGGGCATGACGATCTCGTACAGGTGCAGGGGGTCGCAGACCAGGGGCGAGGCCAGAACCTCCTCGATGGTCAGCGGACGGTCGAAGAACAGGGCATCGGGGTTAGCATTCGCATTGATGCGCTGGTCCACCGCCACCTTGGCCAGCTGGCGGCTGGTAGTGCCGAACTCATACATGTGGCGCATGGCGATCATGGCGTACCCCGAGTTGGCCCCCATCGGCCCGAAGGGGCTCTCGAACTCGCGCCCCGGCACCCGGGCTGGCCGTCCGCCGCGGGGGCCGTAGAAGGAATCGGGGTCCAGGACGTCGCCTGTCACGCAGACGGCCGCCCGGCACAGGCCTGCCCGGATGGCCGCCGCCGCCCGCCAGACCATGCCGCAGGCGGAGGCGCCACCCAGGTCCACCGTCTCGGCGAAGGTCGGGTGCATCCGCAAGTATTCGGCCAGTACGGTGGGCCACATCAGGGAATGTTCGGCCAGGGGAGGCGCCACCAGCAGGCCGTCCACGTCCCCTTTCTCCAGGCCGGCGTCGGCGATGGCCAGCCTCGTCACCTCGGCCAGCAGTTCCAGCACCGGCCGGCCGTCGGGGTGCCGACTGGGCCTCAGCTCGCCGATGCCGACGATGGCCGCAGACCGTCGCAGCTCCATCAGTCGTCCCTCAGCAGGACGAGGTTGTCGCGGTGGACGACCTCCTGGCCGTAGGCATAGCCCAGCGCCTCTTCGATGCGGTCGGAGCGCAGGCCACGGATGGCGTCCACCTCGCGGGCGCCGTAGTTGGCGATGCCGCAGGCGATGCGTCGCCCCCGCTCGTCCAGAACGGCGACCACATCGCCGCGTTGGAACTGTCCCTCCACCGCCTTGACGCCGGCGGGCAAGAGACTGGCCCGGCCGCTACGCAGGGCCCGGGCCGCCCCCTCGTCCACGACGATGCTACCACGCAGGGAGAGGCCGGCCAACAGCCAGCGCTTGCGACCCTCCAGGCGGTCCACCGTCGCCGGGAAAAAGGTGCCCAGCTCCTCGCCCGTGGCCAGCCGGAGGAGCACGTCCCGCTCGCGCCCGTGGGCGATGACCACGTCGGTGCCGGAGGCTGTAGCGAGGCGGGCCGCCTGCAGCTTGGTCACCATGCCACCCCGGCCCTGACCGTGGGACTCCCGGGCCAGTCGCTCGACCTCCTCGTCGATGCGTTCCACGCGCCGCACCAGCCGCGCTTCGGGGTGCAGGTAAGGGTCCGCGGTGTACAGGCCTTCGGTGTCCGTCAGCAGGACGAGCAGGTCAGCGTCCACCAGGTTGGCCACCAGCGCCGACAGGTTATCGTTGTCGCCGATGGTGGCCCCCTCGATCTCCTCCACCGCCACCACATCGTTCTCGTTGACGATGGGCACTACTCCCAGCTCGATGAGGGCCAGCAGGGTATTGCGCGCGTTCAGATAGCCCTGCCGGTCGGCCAGGTCGCGGCGCGTGAGGAGGGTCTGAGCGACGGTAATGTCGTGCCAAGCGAAGAGTTGCTGGTAGGCGTTCATCAGGTCGGACTGCCCCACCGCCGCCAGCACCTGTCGCATGGGGATATCGCGCCGGTCGCGGCCCAGGCCGAGGCGGTGGCGCCCGGCGGCGATGGCGCCGGAGCTGACGATGATGACTTCCCCTCCCAGCCGCTGTATACGCGCCACCTGTCCGACCAGGGCAGCCATGACCTCCAGGTCCAGCCGGTCGCCGCCAGCGGTGAGCACGTTGGTACCGAGCTTGGCCACCAGGCGCCGATAGCGCAACGAGGGAAAGTCCGCGGCACGGCCTTCCCGCAACGAGGACACGCTGGGCTCCACCCGCATCCTTCGCACAGGCGCCCGCCGGCGAACGCGCCTGCGGGCGCCTCTTTTCTTCGGCAATCATGTTAACACTTGGTACCGTCCGAAGGAAGGCTGTCGCTAAAGACGCTGCCGTGCTAGAATTCTGGCTTCGGAGGCGAGAGATGCAGCGAGCCGTGAAGCTGAGTGTAGCCGCCCTGTCCGTCCTGGCAGCCCTGGCCTTCCTCCCCGCCCTGGCCGATGCGCAGCCACGCCTGCTGGAAAGCACTCCCAAAGAGGGGGCTAAGCTCGGCCGCCCTCCCCAGGTAATGCTCCTCTGCTTCAACGAGCCTATCGCCGCTGCTACTCCTAACGACTACAGCCTGACCCTCGCCCGGGCCGGCGGGGCCACGGTGCCCGTGACCGCCACTCCCGTCCGCGGCAATACCTGCCTCGAGGCGCGGGCGAACTGGCCTGAGGACGCCACTGGCAGCTACGCCCTCTCCTGGCGGGTGCGCCAGCAGCAGGGTGGGCAGGCCCTCAGCGGCACCCTCACCTTCAGCATCGCCCCGCCCTCGCCGCCGGACGTGCTGAGACTGGCGCTAATCACCATCGCAGCGGTGGGCGGCGCTGCCCTGCTGGCGCTGGTCCTGACCCTGTTCCGCCACAGCATCGGCTTCGAGCCCCACCGCCCGCCTGCGGAAACGGAGTCCGAGTCCCTGGTCGGGCATCACTAGGGCAGAAAGGAGCGGCCATGCCCTTGCAGGTCGGCGACCCGGCTCCGGAGTTCGTCCTTACCGATCCCCAGCGCCAGCAGGTGCGCCTGTCCGACTTCCTGGGCAGGAAGCATGTGGTGCTGGCCTTCTACCTGCTCGCCTTCACGCCTGGCTGAACCCGGGAGCTGTGCTGCTTCCGCGACCTCTCGCAGGAGTTCGCGGAGGCCAACGCCCAGGTCCTGGGCGTGAGTGTAGACCCCTTCCCCAGCCAGGGAGCCTTCGCCCGCGAACTGGGCCTGCCTTTTCCCCTCCTGAGCGACTGGCCCCGATACGAGACCTGTCGCGCCTACGGAGTGTGGCGAGACGACCGGCCCGTCCCCTCTCGGGTGACCTACGTCATCGACAAGCAGGGCGTCATCCGAGGCGTCATCGAGAGCGAGACGGACATGGAAGTGCACGCGCGGGAGGCGCTGCGTATACTCCAGGAGCTGGCAGCCAGCGAGAAGGCCACGGGTTAGGACGCCTTGTGGACGGGCGCGCCTGTCGCCGCTATAATGGCGCTAGCACAGATATTCGACACCGGCCGGACACGCACCGACGGGCCGGCACGAAGCAGTGACGGAGCGCGCCGTCTCCCCCAGCGAGCAGGCCGAGGACTCGGCACTGGATGCCACCCTGCGGCCCAAGCGCCTGGCCGACTTCGTGGGCCAGGACCACATCCGCGAGAACCTGTCCATCGCCATCGCGGCCGCCCGAGCTCGCGGCGAGCCTCTCGACCATGTCCTGCTGTTCGGGCCGCCAGGCCTCGGCAAGACGACCCTGGCCCATATCATCGCTCAGGAGATGGAGGTGGCCATCCGCGTCACCTCGGGGCCGGCCATCGAGCGCCCGGGAGACCTGGCCGCCATCCTGACGGGCCTCCAGGCGGGCGATGTGCTGTTCATCGACGAGGTCCACCGCCTGCCCAAAGCGGCCGAAGAGCTCCTTTACCCGGCGCTGGAAGACTTCCAGCTCGACATCGTGCTGGGGAAAGGCCCCGCCGCCCGCTCCATCCGCCTCAGGCTGGCGCCTTTCACGCTGGTGGCCGCCACCACCCGCTACGCCCTGCTCAGCGCACCCCTGCGCGACCGCTTCGGCGTCGTCTACCGGCTCGACTTCTACGCCGAGGAGGAGCTGGCGGCCATAGTGCGGCGGAACGCCGGCGTGCTGGGGGTCGAGATCGACGAAGAAGGGACGCTGGAGATCGCCCGCCGCGCTCGGGGCACGCCGCGCATCGCCAACCGCCTGCTGCGCCGCGCCCGCGACTACGCCCAGGTGCGGGCGGGAGGCATCATCACCGGCCAGGTCGCCCGTGAGGCCCTGGAGCAGATGCGGGTGGACCCTCTGGGCCTGGACGAGGTGGACCACAAGCTGCTGCGCACCATCGTGGAGAAGTTCGCCGGCGGGCCCGTGGGCATCGAGACCATCGCCGCCGCCATCTCCGAGGACCCCGACACCATCATGGAGGTCTACGAGCCGTACCTGATGCAGGCGGGGCTGCTGCAGCGCACCCCCCGCGGGCGGGTGGCTACCCCCCTGGCCTACCGCCACCTGGGGCTGGTCACCCCGGACGCCCTCCAGCGCCCGCTCTTCGAGTGACTGCCCCGGGAGAGGATGCGTAATGAACCGCGCGCGCGACTGGCTCTCTCAGGCTCAGCGCGACCTGGAACAGGCCGAGGACTCCCTCCGGGCTGGCCGCCACGAGTGGGCATGCTTCGCCTCCCATCAGGCAGCGGAAAAGGCAGTGAAGGCCCTTCACCTCTGGCTAGGACAGGACGCCTGGGGACACTCGGTGGCGCGGCTTCTGGAGGAGGTCTCGTCGCGAGTGGCCGTGCCCGATGAGTTGGTAGATAAGGGACGGGTGCTGGACACGTTCTACGTTCCCACTCGCTATCCCAACAGCCACCCCGAAGGGGCGCCCTACGAGCACTACGGTCCGTTGCAGAGTCGTGAGGCGCTGCGCTATGCCCGTGAGGTCGTCGAATTCGTTCGTGCTCAGATGGCCGGGGCGTGAGGAGGTGCTGGCCGCCTTCCGCCGCTGGGCGCACGAACAGGCGGCGCGCCATCCCCACGTGCTGCGCATCGGCTGCTTCGGGTCGTACGCCCGCGGCGACTGGGGGCCGGGCAGCGACCTGGACATCGTGGTCATCGTCGCCCGGTCGGACGAGCCCTTTATCGGCCGCGCCCTCGCCTGGGACACCCTCTCCCTGCCCGTGCCCGCCGATGTGCTGGTCTACACGGCCGAGGAGTGGGAGCGAATGCAGCAGACGCCCTTCGGGCGGAGGATCGCGCGGGAGGCTATCTGGGCCTACGGCTGAGGCCCCAGCAATTCGTCCACCCTCAGCGTCAGGTCGGGGAAGGCCAGGGGCGACAGCCCTTCGCCCCGGCCCAGCGTCCGCACCTCCCCATAGCCCTCGCCGCC
>CACRXD010000007.1_pt1 | contig 48168 bp, 53 predicted proteins | sample 5377101 | NCBI WGS metagenome assembly CACRXD01 (sample SAMEA6061844, study PRJEB28556) | metagenome
GGAGGTGGCGGCGGCCTACCTGGTGGGGCTGAAGGAGGGGGGCTACGAGGCCAGGGCCGTCAGCCTCCCCTTGGCCCAGGAGGGGTTCCTGGGCGCCCTCTCCCTGTGGCGGGCCCTCGGGGGTGAGCTGCTGCGGTGAAGCCCTGCCCCCGCTGCCGCTTCGGCGAGGGGCGCTACGGGAGATGGCGGGAGGCAGGCCTGCTACAGGACTGGGGCGAGCTGGCCTGCCCCCTCTGCGCCTACAGGGAGCGCCTGCCCGAAGAGAGGCCTACCCTGGGCAAGATTGCCCGCCTGAGGATAGGCAGACACACCTATCTCCCCGGCGACCAGCTCCCCCTCTTCCTCGAAGGGCCATAGGAGGCCAGGAAATTGCTAAGGGTGAATTCAATTTGCGGCCCCTTGTGGCCCGCTGCGCTGCGGTCTCGGGGGGGCCAGCCTACAGCGATTGCAGGCTCCCTACCCCTCACAGGAGGCCCCACCGGGCCCCTTTTTAGGGCCCAGTTAGGGCCGATTTAGGGGGCCTTTAGGGCCTGTACTTCTGCGGCTTTGGGGGTGCCAGGGATGGCTGAGGCGAGCTGGAAGCGTCACGAGCGGCAGGTGGCGAGGCTGCTTTGGGGGGAGAGGCAGCCCAACACCGGCCGCCGGGGCGCTGACGTGCTGACGGCTAGGTGGGCCATCGAGGTGAAGGCGAGGCGGGAGCTGCCCCGCTGGCTGCTAAAGGCCCTGGCCCAGGCCGAGGGCTCGGCTAGGGCCACAGGGAGGCTCCCCCTCCTGGTGCTGGTCCATGCCCCGGGGCGGGGGCGGAAGGTGAGGTGCTATGCCCTCCTCCCCCTCCAGGACTTAACATCGCTAGTGGACACGAGGGGCGGCCCCACCTGAGGGCGCTGCTGGGCGGGTGGCGGGAAAGGGGGCGATGGGCTGGGGGATGGACGTAAATGGACGTAAATGGACGTTTGTGAATGCGTATGGTGGGAAATCCCCTCTGCCGCCCTCGCAGGGGCGGCGGCGACCCCAATTATAGCGCCATTTCCCCCCATTTTCAGGGCCATTTCCGCCCCTTCTGGGCCCGCCTCCTGCAGTCCTCGCTGCAGTAGAGGGCCCCTTGCCTGCGCCAGGGAGGGATGGGGCGGGAGCAGAGGCGGCAGGGGCGGCCGCCCGCAGGCCTGGGGAGGTAGGCCTGCCTGGCCCTCTCCTTGGCCATCTCCAGGGCCTGGTACACCTCGGCCCGCACCTCGGGGCGGGCAAGCACGTGGCGGACGCTGCCGTAGGTGTAGCCCAGGAGGGAGGCTATCCGGCGCTGGGGGACGCCCAGCAGGCAGTAGATGGCCGCCAGGCGCCAGCGGAGGGGCTTGCGCCTGCCCATGGGCCGAGAAGGGCCCCCTGCGGCCACACTATGCCTCCCCCTCCTGCTGGGCCTTCTTGCGGCGCCTGTAGGCCTCCCGCTTGCGCCGCAGGACTTCCTCGTGGTGGCGCTGACGGTAAGCTTTCTGAGCGCAGGAGAGACTACAATACCGACGGCGGGTAGTGCCCTCGAAGGGCCTCTTACACCAGGCACATTTGCCTTCCACTATTCGGCGCCGGGCAGCTAGTTCCCTGGCTAGCCCTTGCCGCATTATCTCGCTCAGCTTCCTTCGAACATCCTCCGGCATCATCTCGCCCCAAGCTTACAGCCGAAGTGGGACTAAGGCAACGAGCATAAATCGTCCCGATAGCCGCTGCCCCTAGGGCCAGGAAAATTCGAACGAAAATTGCCTCGCTACCCTCTTGACAGGACTATTCAAGCGCCGCTACATTAGTGCCAGAGACACAGGAAGGAGGCAGGTGGCGATGACGCAGGCGACCTTGGAGAAGGCGAAGGCCCTGGCCGAGTCGGGCCTGGTGTGGGAGCTGGGCAGGGGGGCCTGGGCCGTCCAGGCCATGACCAGCTTCCACGGCTCCTACACCGTCCAGGACATGGGCGGGCGCCTCACCTGCGAGTGCAAGGGCTACCACTACCGGGGCCGCTGCAAGCACATCGAGGCCGTGCGCCTGACCATCGGTGACGAAGACGGCTACTTCGAGCCGGAAGGGGAAGGAGGTGAGACTTGCCACAAGTGCGGCCGGCCCGCTACCTGCGAAGTCCTGGGCAGGCCGGTATGTGAGGACCACATCCTGGCCTAGAAGGGAAGGGGCCAGGTGGGGTGGCGGCCCCACCAGGCCCCACGCCACCGAAAGGAGGCAAGGCGATGATGGCACGGACAGGCACAAGGTCGCAAGCGGTGGCAAGGGCCTTCCTGCCTGGGGCGGAGGTGGCCTTCCACGACGACGGCACGGCCACCTGGACGGCCGCCATGACTGCGGAGTGCCCTTGGTGCGGCACGTGCAACGACCTGGTAGGCGAGAGCATCACCCTAGCGCCGAACGAGGCCTGGGGCCTCTTGCAGGCCGTCCGCCGGCACCTAGATAGCGAGGGCTGGCGAGAGGCCACGAGGGCTATTATGGCTGCCATGGACGGGCCAGAACACTAGACCACAGGGTGAAGGGAGGCGAAGGCGGTGCAGACCATCACCATCACCAGGACGGAGACCAGGCAGGGGGCCAAGGGGGCCTACACCCTGGCCCACCTGGAGGGGGGCAAGAGGGCCTACGTCTGGGACCGGGAGCTGGCCCAGGCCCTGGCCCCTGGGGTATGGGAGGCGGAGCTGGAGGAGAGGGGCGGCGTCCTCAGGCTCAGGAGCGCTAGGCCCGTGGCCAGCACCAACGGGGCCCAGCGTGAGGCCCAGGGGCGAGAGCTTCCGTTGGCGACGGCCCAGGAGCGGTTGGAGGCGCTCAAGCTGGCCATGGCCGCCATCGGCCAGGTGCGCCCGCAGGACGTGCCCGAGGTCATCCGGGCTGCCCAGGCTATCTTGGCGTGGCTCCGGCAGGGGGAGGGCTAGCATTCCCTCCCCTTGCCTCAACTGCCGCCAGCCCCTCGTGTTCGTCAGCGGCCGTGGCTACCGACACCATTGGCGGCAGCGTTGTCGAGTGGTGCCCCTGGACCTATGCCCTGGAACGGTTACAATGAACCGAGATGACAGGGCTACCTGTAGTATCGGTCTTCAGCGGCGCCGGCGGGCTTGATTTGGGCCTGGAGAGGGCAGGCCTCCCCCTCGCAGTCGCCGTTGACTGCGACAAGTGGGCTATTAAGACCGTTGCTCACAACTGGCGCAACTCCTTCGCCCGCGACGTCCACGTAGTGTGTGCCAAGGTGGAGGACGTAAATTGCCGGGAGCTGCTGGAGGCTGTTGGCCTGCGCCCCGGGGATGACTTTGTCCTGGCTGGGGCGCCGCCATGTGAACCGTTCTCGACTGCCGGGCGCAGGCGGGGCGTTAGCGACCACCGGGGGAGGGGGCTCCTGGAGTTCGTGCGCTTAGTGCATGAGGGCAGGCCGCGCTTCTTTATCGTCGAACAAGTGCCTGGGGTGCTGTCGGCGGCCAAGCGTCACATGCCCTACTATGAGCGCATCAGGCTGCGGCCGGAGGACGTCCCTCCTGACTGCCGCCCTGGCTCGCTGTGGCCGGAGCTGTGGGCGCTCTTGGAGTCGACGGGCTACCGCCTCTGCTGGGGCATTCTCAATGCCGCCGACTATGGGGCGCCCCAGATCCGGAAGAGGCTGATTGTCATAGGCTCCCGTGACCATGAGGAAGTAGCGTTCCCTCCGCCCCGCTCCCACTCCAGCGACGGGAGGGACGGTCTCCCCCGCTGGCGCACGCTACGGGATGCCCTCGCCGGGCTCGAGGACCCATGCCCGGAGTACCTGCCGTTCCCGCGGTCGTGGGGGCACCTGATGGCCCTGGTGCCAGCTGGCGGCTGCTGGCGCGACCTCCCCCAAGACCTGTGGCGAGAGGCGTTGGGCGGCGCCTTCGGCGGGCCGGAGAAAGGGGGCAGGACGGGGTTCCTCCGGCGCCTTTCCTGGGACAGGCCGGCGCCCACCTTGACAGATAGGCCGAACCATCGGTCAGGGACGTTATGCCACCCAGGGGCAGACCGGCCCCTCACCGCCAGGGAGTATGCTCGCCTACAGGGCTTCCCCGACCACTGGGAGTTCCAAGGGGCCATCGCCACCCGCTACCGGCTTATCGGGCAGGCCACGCCGGTCCCTCTCGCCGAGGCCGTGGGGCGGGCCATATCTGCAGCCGGAACAAAACACGTCTCTGCGGCCGACGAGATGGCCCTGTGTTAAGGCTTAGTGACGCGGCCTCTTGACAGGGCCCGACAACGGGGCTATACTTCAGCCAAAAACACCATCAGGAGGGGTGCCATGCTGCAAGTCAAGGCCATCCGCATCGAGCAACGGGGGCAGTCCGCGGAACAGGGGCCCACCACCCTGTTCGTGACAGCGCTCCCCGCTGGGGAGCTCCTGAGCCGAGCACGGGTAGACGCGTGGAGCGAGGGCAACCCTGAGGGCTATCAGCGTCCGCTGAATGAGGCCCGGCTGCGGGACGTAGAGCACTATCTCAGGCAGGAGGAGGGGGTCTTCCCCACATCGATTCTGCTGGCCATCCGAGAGAAGGACGTGGAGCGAACCAAGTTCATGCCCGAGGGCAAGGTGGACGGTGCCGGCGAGTGGGGCACCCTGGTCATCCCTGAGGGTGTCACCCTGTGGGTCGTGGACGGCCAGCACCGGCTGTTCGGGCTTGAGCGCACTCTTACCGCCACAGGTGACGACTGGCTACGGGCCTATCCCCTGGCGGTTACCATCGTCCATGGTGTTGACGCCTTCCGGGAGATGAGGCACTTTTATATCATCAACACTCGGCAGAAGGGTGTTGAGACAGACATAGTCGACCAGCACATCCTTCGGATGCGGCGCGAACTGGGGGCCGATATGATGCCAATGGTGGGGCGTCGCCTCACTCGGCAGCAGAAGGAATACCTGAGGGCGATTGCCGTCGAGGTGGTCCACCTGCTGAACCAGCTGGACAGTCCTTGGAGGGGCGCCATTGCCCTGCCCGGGCAGAAGATGCTTGGCAAGCGCCAGCGTTTCCACGCCGTCGTCGCATCGCTTGAGCCTGTCCTGCGGGACCACTACCTAGCCATGCTGGCGCCTAAAGACCTGGCCCGCCTCCTGGCCAACTATTGGAGTGCCCTCTCTAACGTCTGGCCCGAGGCCTTTGGGGATCCTGACAACTACCGTGTGCAGGAGACGCCCGGTCTCTATTCGCTCCACATTGTGTTCCCGGACATTGTCGCGCGTTGTCGGGAGCGGGGCGACTTCTCAGTGGCAACGATGGCCGACATCGTCCGGGCTACCGGCATCGACTCCATGTTCTGGCACAAGGTGAACGGGCACAGGCTCACGGTCGGCACGGGGATGGGCTCCATTCGGCTCCTCGCCCACTATATTAGGGAGCGGCTGCCCCGGCTCACCCTCCCTGGTCTGGGCTAGGTTCAGGGCCCGGGGAGGAGGAGGCCATTAGTGTAGGCCCTGGGCCAGCCCCCACACCGTAGGTGGAGGTAGGCCTGGGGCCGCCCCGCCCCCGTGGAGTTGCGAGGAGGCTAGCAATGGGGTGTAGGGCCTACATGGCGGCCATCGCACAGGGTGACGCGACGCTCTACGTGGGGGTGATGCCCGCTGGTCAGGTGCTGCGGCATGCCACCGTCGATTACTGGGCCCCAGGGACGGCCACCGGCTACCAACGCCCCCTTGTGGCCAAGCGCGTACGCGAGGTCGCCAACTACCTCGTTGAAGGGCGAGCAGTTATGCCCACGAGCATTGTCCTGTCAGTAAGGCACGATGGAGACCTCGCCTTCCAGCCCCAAGACGCGTCTAGCGGCACGCGGTGGGGGCTGGTGGCCATCGGCGAGGGGGCCCAGCTGTGGGTGGTGGACGGTCAGCATAGGCTGGAAGGCCTGCGTCATGCCATAGAGGACGGCCACGGCGACCTAAGCGAGTTCCAACTCCCCACAACAATCCTGGTAGGCGCAACGCCGCTAGACGAGCTTGTGCTCTTTTACACCATTAACACCAAGCAGCGACGCATCCCAAGCGATATCATTAACCAGCACCTGGCCATCCTGAAGCGGCGGTATGGCGAGGAGTTCGTTACCGAGTTTGGGATAAGCGCCGAACTACGGGCGCGAGCCAGCACCATCGTTGACCATCTCAACGAGATGGAAGGCCCATGGCGCGGCAAAGTAATGGTGCCGGGGGTACCAGGTAGAGAGGCGGGCCTGGTGCGGCACAACACGCTGGTAGCGTCCTTGAGGGACGTGTTGGCAGACCCTGCCTTGAACGCGTACTCCGAACAGAGTGTGGCTGCTTTGCTAATTGGCTACTGGGAAGCGCTCAGGCGGCTAATGCCCGACGCTTTCCAGACGCCCGGTGACTACACCGTCCAAGCGGCCACGGGGATATACGCGTTCCACATAGTCTTTCGGAGGGTCTTTGACCTCGCCCGCAAGGCCAAGAGGACTGACAGCGAGACCATGGAAAGGGCCTTGCGCTACGCTGGGGAATTTGTCACTTCTAGGTTCTGGCACCGCGTCCACGGGAATGACATGGCCCGGGCCACAGGGATGCAGTCCATACGCAACCTGGCCGCCCGTATCGTTGGTAAGCTGCCCGGGCCCGACCTGTTGTCCTGCTGACTTTGGGTGAGCGGCCCTTAGGGGCTTGACCGAGGAGAGTGCACTCAGTAGGGACTGCTTCAGGAGGTGCCTGGTGGGCACCGAGTGCGAGGGAGAACTGCTAGCAATAGTCTCACGGCGATCCAGCATTATACCAGCCAAGCTGGTCGAGTGGTTCCGCACCCATGGCCGGCACTACCCCTGGAGGGCAGATGGGTCCACCCCCTATGAGGTGCTTGTCGCAGAGATCCTGCTGAAGAGGACGACCGCCCGTGCGGCGGCAAGGTTGTACCAGGCCTTCCTGAGTAAGTACCCCGACTTCAGGTCTATCGCAGAGGCCTCTGAGGAGGCGATGGCCGAAGACCTAGCGCCTGTAGGACTGGCGCGCCAGCGGGCCCGTTCGCTAAAGGCCATGGCACGGCACCTAATGGACCAGGAAGGGGCGCAAGTCCCCAGCTCACTAGACACGCTGCGCCAGGTCCCAGGGGTGGGCGATTACACCGCCCGGGCTGTACTGTCATTCGGCTATGGGCGCCCCTTTGCCGTAGTGGACTCAAACGTCGCTAGGGTCTTGACGAGGTTGTTCTACCAGCACCTGGGCCCAAGGCCTTCGCCAGCAACGTTGCAGATGGTCGCAGATGCCCTACTGCCTAGGGAGCTCCACAAGGAATTCAACTGGGCGCTACTTGACCTTGCCTCGTCGGTCTGTCGCTACGACCGGCCTAGGCATGACGACTGCCCTTTGAAGGAGGCGTGCGACTACCTCCGCATGGGGCCTGAAGCACGGCCGCCGGCAGGGCATGCCCACGCCAGTTGGGTGCGCCAGCTGCGCCTTGGGCGTGGGATGACGCTGGCACAGCTGGCGAGGGCGGCTGGCATCTCTAAGGCGACCCTTGTTGCCCTCGAGGCCGGGAGGACATCGCCAACGAGGCGGACGCTGGCCAAGGTCGCACAGGCGCTTGGAGTGTCTCTCCACGGATCCGATACTGCGAAGGGGCCTGACCAGCGGCCCGCACCCAATGCGCCAGAGTGATTATGAGGGGCGTACTAGGCAGTAGCGGCTGAGCAGGGACTGTTTCCCGAACACATGTCGTATGGACGCTAAGGCTGAAAAGTGGCATCATGGCCCCTGCCTGGGGAGGCTGGCGGGAAGGGAGGGCGCTAAATGGTGCCCGAAAGGTGCCACAGATAGGGGGCCTAGATAGCGTATCCGGCTTGGAAGGCCGGTGCTCTGCCACTGAGCTACGCCCGCCCGCTACCACCCTCTAGTATAGCGTGGGGCGGGGAGGACTACTCCAGTAAATAGCCGTGGCGATGGAGGGTGCGAACGTGGACTTCGCCGGCGCTGGCCTGCCGCAGCTTGATACGCAGGTTGCGCATGTGGGCGCGCACGGTGCCGGCCGGCCCCTCACCAGCCGGGAAGCCCCATACCTGCTCCAGCAACTCTGTCACGGGCACCACCCGGCCGCGCCGACGGGCCAGGTACTCCAGCAGATGGGCCTCGGTGGCAGTGAGGGCGACCACGCCGCCCACCCCCCGCAGCTCCCGAGAGGGGCGGTGCAGGTGGGCAGGGCCGATCTGCACGAAATCGCCCTCGGCCCGTTGCAGCAGGCGGGCCACCGCCTGAGCTACCTCGTGACCGGCGCAGGGGCGCACCAGCACTTCGTCCAGTCCCGGCCGCCGGGGAAGGGCCCCCGCCGTCCAGCGCTCGTCCAGGGTGGCGAGGAAGAGGACAGGCACAGCCGGCTCCTGTCCGGCTACCAGCAGGGCGAGCTCCCGCACGCCCCTCAGGCCCAGGTCCGTAGAGAGGACTAGGGCCTCGGCCCTCAGTGAGTGGAGGGAGCGCCGCGCCGACTCCAGGTCGGCGGCCATTACGGCCTCGTGCCGGCGCGCATACAGGGCCGCGGCCACCGCCTCGCGCGTAGCGGCGTCCCGGGCCGCCACCAGCACCGTCACCATCAGCGTAGCGACTCCAGCTCGAATACGTGCGTGCCGTTGTCGTATCGCACCACCGGGCGCTGGGGTGTGTCGGCTATCCAAACGGTCTGGTGCTGGCCGCCGCTGCGGGCCTCTACTCGCCAGGCCTCGAACGCGCCGGCAGGGACCACCACCGGCTCCTTGGTGATGACTTCCAATACCATAAGGGAATGTCCAGGTTTGCGCAACAGGCATGTCCCGATGTCGTTGTACGCCCCCCGATAGGAGCGCTCCAGCGGCGCCGCCCGCCACAGGAACAGATCGGCCCAGGACTCGTAGGCGTGGCCCGGCAGCGACAGCTCATCCGTGCGCGACTCCCCTTCCGATTCCTGCCGCACCACTACCCTGTCGCCCTGGTACTGGGCGTGGCAGCGCCTCTCTCCTTCCCCTTCGCGGGCGATGGTGCGCTCGATCTCGCGAGGCTTCAGGGTGGCCGCGTCCACCACCACGCGTATAGTGTCGGTCAGGGGCTGCTGGGTTGAGCGGAAGGCCTGGACGAGGACGTAGGCATCGCCCTGACGCTCCACCGTGAGGACGGCCGTGCCGCTGAGCTGGTCGCCGCGCCGGATGCGATACTGGGCCTCCTCCCGCACGCCCCATGGTACCTGTACGGGAACGTCGGCAGGGGGCACCTGGGGCTGGGCCTCGCTCTGGCCGGCGCAGGCGGCCAGCGCCAGGAGCAGCGCGGGCGCAGTCCACCCCAGAAGTCGTCTCGATAGCATGGGCATCCTCGCTCAGGCGTGGGCGGCCAGGACCCGCCGCAGGCGCTCCACCGCCTCCTCTACCTGGGGCCGACCGATGTGGCGGTGGGTGACCATGCGCACCCTGCGCCCTTCCGTCAGGCAGAGGACTCCTGCCTGGGAGCACCGGCGCACCAGGTCGGCTGCGTCCCAGCCGTCTACCGTGAAATAGACGATGTTGGTCTGCGGCGGGGGCGAGAGGCGCACTCCTGGCAGGGTGGCCAGCCCCTCGGCCAGCAGGCGAGCGTTCTCGTGGTCCTCGGCCAGCCGCTCCACCATAGCGTCCAGGGCCACCAGGCCACAGGCGGCGATGATGCCCGCCTGCCTCATGCCGCCGCCGACCATCTTGCGGAAGTGGCGGGCGCGGTCGATGAACTCGCGGCTGCCGCACAGCACGGAGCCGATAGGGCAGGAGAGCCCCTTGCTGAGGCTGAAGCACACCGAATCGGCCGGCCGGGCGAGCCGCTCGGCAGGCACCCCCAGGGCGACGGCGGCATTGAAGATGCGGGCGCCATCCAGGTGCACGGGCACTCCGTGGCGGTGGGCCACCGCAGCCGCCGCGGCCGTATCCTGCTCGGTGAGCACTGTGCCGCCGCAACGGTTATGGGTGTTCTCGAGGCAAACCAGGCCGGTGGGCGGCTGGTATGGGCTCCGTGGGCGGATGGCCGCTTCCAGCGCGGCCGGGTCGAGGCGGCCCTGTTCGTCGTTGGGGATGGTGCGCAGTCCCAGGCCGCCCAGGGCGAAGGCCCCGCCTACCTCGTGATGGAGAATGTGGGCCTCTGAGCCGACGATGACCTCGTCCCCGCGCTGGCAGTGGGCCAGCATGGCCACCAGGTTGCTCATGGTGCCCGAGGCGGTAAGGAGGCCAGCCTCCTTGCCCAGCAGACGCGCCGCTTTCTCCTCCAGCCGGCGGACGGTGGGGTCGTCTCCCAGCACGTCGTCCCCCAGCTCCGCGCAAGCCATGGCCTCGTACATGGCTGGGGTGGGCCGGGTAACGGTATCGCTGCGCAGGTCGATGGTGTCCACGGGGACTAGCGGGGCCGCTCCCAGAGGGAGTGATACGACTCGCCGCCGCGGATGGCGGCCACCAGTTCTTGCCGCTCCTCTTCTAACAGGCGGTGGTAGGCCTCTTCCATCCGTTGGGCCATCTCGGGTCCGCCCAGGGAGACGAGGCGCTCCACCATGCGCTGCCAGATGGGGGACGCATACAGCGTCGCCACGTTGGTGCGCGGCCACATGAAGGCCACTATGCGGTCAGGCAAAGGAAAGCGGGGACGCATGCGCTTGAGGCTCTTGTAGCGCTCTTCCAATGATTCGGCCCTGGGCACCACCGCCACCATGGGCCCCTCGGTGGGGCTGGTGCGGAAGTCGATGAGCAGGCGCTTGGATAGGATGGCGAAGCGCACCACCAGCACTTCGGCCATGTCGATGGCCTTGAGGGCCTCCTCGATGTCGATGCCGTAGTCGTCCACGCTCTCGCCCCGGCCTTCCCAGGGCCATTGTCCCACAGGCGCGAGTAGGCGTAAAGGCGACGGTCAGGAGTAGCGCTCTTCCTTCCAGGGGTCGCCCCGGATATGATAGCCGTACGTCTCCCAGAAGCCGGGCCGGTCTTCGGGCAGGAACTCCAGGCCCCGCACCCACTTGGCGCTCTTCCAGAAGTACAGGTGAGGCACCACCAGGCGCAGGGGCCAGCCGTGCTCGGGGGTCAAGTCCTGCCCGTTGTGACGGTAGGCCAGGAGCACATCGTCACGCAGCAAGTCGTCCAGCAACACATTGGTGGTGTAACCGCCGTAGCAGTGCACCATGACCGACTTGGCGGCGGGACGGAGGCGCACATGCTTCAGCAACTCCTTGACCAGGACACCCTCCCACTCGTTGTCCATCTTGCTCCAGCCGGTCACGCAGTGCACATCTGAGCGGACGGTGACCCGGGGCAGGGCCAGGAACTCCTGCCAGGTGAACTCCTTCTCCTCCTCCACTTCGCCGAAGAGGCGCAGGCGCCACTTCTCCAGGTCTATGCGGGGCGTCGCGCCGTAGGTGAGCACGGGCCAGTCGTCCACCACCTTCTGGTTGGGCGGCAGACGGTCGCCGTAGAGCTCACGGTCGCGCTGGCGGCGACGGTAGATGTCGAACAGCGACATAGCCCTCTGCTCCCCTCCGCGATTGGGGAAAGTTTCACAACCCTCGTATGTTCAGCATATCAGGGAGTGGCGCTGGCGGTCAAAAGGCAGCTATCATCGGGGCAGGGGTGAGGGGACTGAAGCGTCGGGAGTTGCCCTTCCTGGCGGCGGCGGCGACCGTGCTGGGCCTGGACCAGCTCACCAAGGCGGTGGTCAGCCGCACCATGGAAGTGGGCCAGTACTTCCCCAGCGATGACTGGCCTCTGCGCCTGCACTACGTCACCAATACCGGCGCCGCCTTCGGCATACTGCAGGACCAGACGGCGTTCCTCATCGTCACCTCCATCATCGGCATCGCCGCCATCGTCTACTACTGGCTCAGCCAGCGCCAGCCCTGGCCCACGGCCCTGGCCCTGGGGATGATGCTGGGAGGCGCCGCCGGCAACCTGCTGGACAGGGTGCGGCTGGGCCACGTGGTGGACTTCCTCTCCTTCCCCCACTACCCTTCCTTCAACGTAGCCGACTCGTCCATCGTGGTGGCCTTCGTGGTGCTCATCGCTTACCACCTGCTGTGGGAGGAGAAGGAGCGCCAGAAGGTCCCGGAAGGGGTGGGCCGTGAGGACCCTGGAGCTGACGGCTGACCAGGGCGGCGAACGGCTGGACGTCTTCCTCGCCCGACGGGTGGAAGGCATCTCTCGCAGCCAGGCCCAGCGCCTCATCGAGCGAGGGCTGGTGACCGTGGAGGGGGCGCCGGCCAGGGCATCGCGCATCGTACGTCCGGGCGAGGCGGTGGCGGTGGTTCTGCCAGATCCCGAGCCTGTATCGGTGGAACCCGAGCCCCTGCCCCTGACCGTCCTATATCAGGACGAAGAGGTCATCGTGGTGGACAAGCCGGCGGGGATGCCGGTGCACCCCGGCCCTGGGCACCCTCGCGGCACCCTGGTGAACGCTCTCCTAGCCCGCTTCCCCGAGCTGCGGCAGGTGGGAGAGGCCTTCCGCCCGGGCATCGTGCACCGGCTAGACAAGGACACCTCCGGCCTCATGGTGGTGGCCAAGACGCCCCGCGCGCACCGGCACCTGGTGGAGCAGTTGAAGGAGCGCCAGGTGCGCAAGACCTACCTGGCCCTGGTGTACGGCGTCCCCGACCCGGAGCGCGGGGTCATCGAGGCCCCTATCGGCCGCCACCCTCGTCACCGCAAGCGCATGGCGGTGGTGGACGAGGGCCGCCAGGCTGTGACCCGCTACCGAGTGCTGGAGGCCATCGGCGGCTACGCCTTGCTGGAGGTGGAGCCCGTGACCGGCCGCACCCACCAGATACGGGTGCATATGGCCGCCATCGGTCATCCGCTGGTGGGGGATGCGGTCTACGGGCGGCGCTCGCCGTTGCTGCCCCGGCAGTTCCTGCACGCGCACCGCCTGGCCTTCATACTGCCGGGGCGGGAGCGGGCCGTGGAGTTCGAGTCGCCCCTGCCGGCTGACCTCCGGCAGGCCCTGGAGGCGGTACGCCGCGGCGAGCGGGCCTAAAGCCCGGGCGCCTTGCCCATGCCGATGGGGCGGATGCCCGTGGCGTACAGGTACAGCCTGTCCCAGTGGTGGGAGGTGGGGAAGTTGCGCCCGGGCGGGAAGTAGGCCACCAGCACCTTCTTGCCCTCGGCCTCTAGCTGTCGCACCGCCTTGAGCAGGGCGGGGGCGTAGCCGCGCAGGGGGAAAGTCTTGTAAAAGAAGTACTCTTCGCCGTCCAGGACGAGCTTCACCGCAGGCTGGCGGCGGTGGAACTCCACATAGGGCAGTTCGCGCCCGTCCACCTCCAGCACTTCTATGCGGTCCTCGGGCACCGCGATCTCGCTGACCATCGTGGCCCCCAAGCACGAAGATACAAGCACTACGGCCCACCGGGCAAGGCGCCCACACCCTAAGGGCGCCCCCTGCTAGAATGGGTTTCGACATGAGCGTGCGGGTGCGTTTTCCGCCCTCGCCCACGGGCGAACCTCATGTGGGCAACCTGCGCACCGCCCTGTTCAACTGGCTCTTCGCCCGCCACCACGGCGGCGCCTTCGTCCTGCGCATCGAGGACACCGACCGCGAGCGGCTGGTGCCGGGGGCGGTGGAGGCCATCATGGACGCCCTCCTCTGGCTGGGCCTGGAGTGGGACGAGGGCCCCGATCCTCGCGACCCCTCGCGGGACGTAGGGCCTTACGGCCCCTATGTGCAGTCGCGCCGGCTGGAGCTGTACCAGCGGGAGGCGCGCCGCCTGGTGGAGGCCGGCCATGCCTACTACTGCTACTGCTCGCCCGAGCGGCTGGAGCAGGTGCGACGGGAGCAGATGGCCCGCCGGGAGCCACCCCGGTACGACCGCCGCTGCCGCGACCTCTCCGAGGGCGAGCGGCGCGAGATGGAGGCCCAGGGCGTAACGCCGGTGGTGCGCTTCCGCACGCCCCTTTCGGGCGAGACCAGCTTCCACGACCTCATCCGCGGCGAGATCGTCGTGCGCAACGACACCCTGGACGACTTCGTGCTGCTCAAGTCCGACGGCTACCCGGTCTACCACCTGGCCAGCGTGGTGGACGACCACCACATGCGCATCACTCACGTTCTGAGGGGCGAGGAGTGGATACCATCCACTCCCCGGCACGTGCTGCTGTACGATGCCTTCGGCTGGGAGCCGCCCCAGTTCGCCCACCTGCCCATGATCCTCGGCCCCGACCGGTCGAAGCTCTCCAAGCGCCACGGCGACATGTCGGTGAGGGAGCTGCGCGAGCGGGGCTACCTGCCCGAGGCGCTGTTCAACTTCCTGGGCCTGCTGGGCTGGTCCCTGGACGACCACACCGAGATCATCGACCGCGAGACCTTCATACGCCACTTCGACCTGGACCGCGTCTCGCCCAGTCCGGCCATCTTCAACCAGGAGAAGCTGGACTGGATGAACGGGGTCTACATCCGCTCCCTGCCGCCGGAAGAGCTGGCAACGCGCCTGCTCCCGTACCTGGAACGGAGCTTCGGGCGGGTAGACCGGGGGCTGGTGGCGCGCGCCGTGCCCCTCCTGCAAGAGCGCATCCGCACCCTGGCCGAGGCGGCCGATATGGCGGGCTTCCTGTTCGCGGAGCGGGTGGAGCCTTCCCTGGGCGACCTGTTGGGCAAGAAGTTCGCGGGAACGCCCGGGGAGGCCGGGCGAGCGCTATTGGCGGCCCTGGAGAGGCTGCAAGGGCTGGAGGAGTGGACAGCCCAGGCGCTGGAAGGGGCCTTGCGGCCCCTGGCCGCCGAACTGGGCCTGAAGACGGGCGACCTGTTCATGCTCTTGCGGGTGGCTGTAACCGGGCGGACCGTGTCGCCGCCTCTCTTCCAGAGCATGGAACTGCTGGGGAGGGAACGGACGCTGGGCCGGCTGGAGGCCGCGCTGGGCCGCCTGCGGGCGGAAACGGGATAAAATAGTTCCGAGACAGGTGACGGGAGGAGGCAGGGGGTCGTGACTAGGCAGTTCCACGAGCACCAGCACGACGAGATGGTCCACAGCCACGAGCATGTGCATATCGTCCACCACGTGAAGGGTGGCCCTGGCGGCGAGGTGGAGCACCTGGTAGCTGTGCACACCCACGAGCACAACCACCCGGCGGTGTCCCATGCCCACGCCCCGCACGAGAACCCTCAGCGGGAGCACGAGCACGAGGGGCACATACACGACCACGCCCACCCGTCGGCCAGCTAGCGAGGGCAGCCTGCGAGTCCCTTGACCGCCCCTCGGAGCCTACCTAGACTGGGACTTGACGCCGGGGTAGCTCAGCGGTAGAGCACGCGGCTGAAAACCGCGGTGTCGGCGGTTCGACTCCGCCCCCCGGCACCACCCCACCGGTGTCACGCCAGCGGCAGGCGCTGGCCCACCACTCCCCTGGGGCCGTTCACCGAGCGCGCGGGCGGCGTGTCAGCGGCCCTGCCGAGGGCTGCAGCCGCCCTGGCCTAGGCCTTGCGCAGGGACTTTATGGCCTCGTCCAGCACGTGCCAGGCGAGGGTGGCGCACTTGACCCGCACCGGGAACTTGCGCACCCCCGAGAGGGCCTCCAGGTCGCCCAGCTCCGCCGGGTCCACCGTCTCGTCGCCGGTCATCAGGCGGTGGAAGCGGTCGTACAGGGCCTCCGCTTCGTCTAGGCTGAGGCCCCGCACGGCTTCGGTCAGCATGGAGGCCGAAGCCTGGGATATGGAGCAGCCCTGCCCCTGGAAGCGGGCCTCCTTGATGACACCGTCCTCCACCAGCAGGTCCAGATAGACCTCGTCGCCGCATAGGGGGTTCTGGCCGTCGCGGCTGACGGTGGGCGAGGGCAGGCGGCCGCGGTTGCGGGGGCTGCGGTAGTACTCCAGTATGATGTCGCGGTAGAGGTCGTCCAGGGACTGCTCCTGGCGCCTCAGCTCTTCTCTGTCCAGCATAGCTATCAACCCCAGTGTGGCACGGGCCGGCAGGGCTGGCAAGCTCAGCGGTCGCGGAAGTAGGCCCGGGCGGCGGCCAGCGCCTCGGCCAGGGCGTCCACCTCTTCGCGGGTGTTGTAGATGTAGAAGCTGGCGCGGGCAGTACCCCACACCCCCAGGCGGCGCATGAGGGGCTGGTTGCAGTGGTGGCCGGTGCGTATAGCTATGCCGTAACGGTCGAGGATGGTGCCCAGGTCGTGGGGGTGGATGTCGGGGAAGTTGAACGAGACCACTCCCCCTCGCCGCTGTCCGTCAGGGGGGCCGTAGATAACCAGCTCCTCGAACTGGCGCAGGCGCGAAAGGGCGTAGTCCGTCAGCTCCACTTCGTGGGCGCGCACGCGCTCCATACCCAGGGCCTGCAGATAGTCGATGGCAGCGCCGAAGGCCACCACGTCGGCGATGTTGGGGGTGCCGGCCTCGAACTTCCAGGGGACCTCGTTCCAGGTGGTGTCCTCCAGGGTGACCATGCTGATCATCTCGCCGCCAGAGAGGAAGGGCTCCATCTCCTCCAGCAGCTCGCGGCGGGCGTACAGCACGCCCACACCCGTGGGCCCCAGCATCTTGTGGGCGGAGAAGGCCAGGAAGTCGCAGCCCAGTTCGGCCACATCCACCGGCAAGTGGGGCACGCTCTGGGCCCCGTCTACCAGGGTGGTGATGCCCCGGCGCCGGGCCTCCGCCACCAGCTCCCGAACAGGGTGGATGGTGCCCACCCCGTTGGAGACGTGGCCGATGGTCAGCAGCCGCGTGCGTTCGCCCAGGTAGCGCTCGGGCCAGCCGTCCAGGTCGAGGGTCAGCTCCGGGGTGACACCTATCCAGCGCAGGCGAGCGCCCTTCTCTTTGGCCAGCCTCTGCCAGGGCACCAGGTTGGAGTGGTGCTCCATCTCGCTGAGTACGATCTCGTCCCCTTCCCGCACGTTGGCCCTTCCCCACGTGTAGGCCACCAGGTTTATGGCCTCGGTGGCGTTGCGCGTGAAGACGATGCATTCGGGACCGGGGGCGCCGATGAAGCGGGCCACCTTCTCCCGCGTACCCTCGTAGGCGGCGGTAGCCTCCTCCCCCAAGCAGTGGATGGCCCGGTGGATGTTGGCGTTGTAGCGCCGGTAATAGTCGGCCAGGGCGTCGATGACCTGGCGCGGCTTCTGGGATGTGGCCGCGTTGTCCAGGTACACCAGGGGGCGGCCGTGCACCTGCCGCTCCAGTATGGGGAAGTCCTGGCGGATGCGGGCCACGTCCAGGCTGCCATCGGGGCGCAGGTAGGGGTTGTTGCCGTGGCCGCTGGCCATTACCCTCATTCCTCCGTGCGCAGCCGGGGCAGCGAGTCCACCAGCAGGCGGTCGAGCTGCGTGCGCAGGGCCGGCAGGCGCACCTCGTCCAAGACGGACGAGGCGAAGCCCTTGATGAGCAGGGTCTGGGCCAGCACCGGGCCGATGCCGCGAGAGAGCATGTAGAACAGGGCCTCTTCGGCCACGGCGCCGGCTGCGGCCCCATGGCCGCACTTCACGTCGTCGGCGTAAATCTCGAGGGCTGGCTTGGAGTCCACCTCGGCCTCGCGGGAGAGGAGCAGGTTCTTGTCTTCCTGCTCGGCGTCCGTCTTCTGCGCTCCGGGCCGTACGTAGACGGTGCCCCCGAAGATGGCGTGGGACTGGCCGTCCAGTACCCCGCGATAGAACAGGCGACTGGTGCAGTGGGGCTTGATGTGGTCGATGTTGATGTAGTTGTCCAGGTGCTGGCGGCCGGTGGTGACGTACAGCCCGTGCAAATAGGCCTCGCTGCCCGGCCCGTCCAGGTCCACCCGCACGTCGTTGCGGCCGATGGCGCAGCCTCGGCCGAAGAAGACCGAGCGCAGGGAGGTGTCCCGCTCCTGGTAGAAGCGGGCCTGTCCGACATGGTAGGCCGCCTCGCCCTCCAGCAGCAGGTGGTAGTGCTCCAGCGCGGCGCCTTCGCCCAAGTAGAACTCGCGCACGGCGCTGGTCAGGTATGGGCCGTCGCCCAGGCCCAGGTAAGACTCCACCAGACGCAGGCGGGACTGCCGCCCCAGCACCACCAGCACGCGGGGGTAGTGCACGTAGGGACCTTCCGACTCGGGCGAGACGAAGACCAGATGCAGGGGACGCTCGGGCTCGGCGCCGTCGGGCACCACTACCAGGGCGCCATCGCTGAAGAAGGCGGTGTTGAGGGCGGCGAAGGCGTCGTCCTGGTAGGTAGCATAGCGGGCCAGGTGGCGCTCCAGCAGGTCGTCCCCCTGAGAGAGGACGCGGGACAGGGGCAAGACGGTGACTTCCTCGCCGGCGGCAGGCAAGTGGGACAGCTCGGGCCGGTAGCGTCCACCCACGAACACGGCCCGACGCCACGTGGGCCGCCAGGGCAGGGTGCGCCTCAGCCTCTCCAGGGGCAGCGGAGGCCGCGCCGGCGGCGGCCCGAAGACGGTGCGCGCGACAGGCCCCACATCGGTGTACTTCCAGGGCTCATTGCCGCGGCGGGCAGTGGGGAAGCCCAGATCGAGGAAGCGCCCCAGCGCCTCCCGGCGCAGCTCCCGGAGCCAATCGGGCTCGCTCCGCCCGGCCTCCAGTTCGCGGAAGCGGCGGGCATAGGTCTCGTATACCGGCGGTGCCTGCGTCATATCCGTGTTACCGCTGGCTGCGGCGGCGGGCCTAGTCGCGCCGCCCTGCCTCCGCTGCCTGCCGCAGCCACTCGTAGCCCTTGGCTTCCAGCTCCTGGGCCAGCTCCCGGCCTCCCGAGGCCACGATACGCCCGTCGATGAGCACGTGCACGTAGTCCGGCTGGACGTAGTTGAGGATGCGCTGGTAGTGGGTGACCAGGACCACGGCCTTGTCGGGCCCACGGAAGCGGTTGATGCCCTGGGCCACCACCTTGAGGGCGTCGATGTCCAGGCCCGAGTCCGTCTCGTCCAGGAGGGCCAGGGTAGGGTCGAGGAGCAAGAGCTGCATGATCTCGTGTCGCTTCTTCTCGCCGCCGGAGAAGCCCTCGTTGACGTTGCGCTTCAGGAACTCGGCGTCCATGCCCATCTCGCGCAGCTTCTCCTGCACCAGGCGGTTGAAGTCCCGCACCGCGAGCTTCTCCTGGCCCCGATGCTCGCGCACCGCGTCCAGCGCGGCGCGCAGGAACTCGCGCAGGCGGACGCCCGGCAGCTCCACCGGGTACTGGAAGGCCAGAAAGACCCCTTCCCGCGCCCGCTCGTCGGGGGGCATGGAGAGGAGGTCGCGACCCCGGTAGTAGACCTCACCGGCGTAGACCTCGTAGTCGGGCTTGCCGGCGAGGACGTTCACCAGCGTGCTCTTGCCCGAACCGTTGGGCCCCATGATGGCGTGCACCTCGCCCAGGTGGACGGTGAGGTCCACACCCCGCAGGATCTCGACGCCACCGATGCCCGCCCTGAGGCCCCGCAGGACGAGGACGGGCTCCCTTTTGTTCTCCGCCATGTCCGTCTCCCGCCTAACCAACGGTGCCCTCCAGGCTGACGCGCAGCAATTGGGTGACCTCCATGGCGAACTCGAAGGGCAACTCCTGGAAGACGCCCCGGCAGAAGCCGTGCACGATCATGTACTGGGCTTCCTCCTCGCTGATGCCGCGGCTCATGAGGTAGAAGAGCTGCTCGTCGGAGATCTTGGAGGTGGTGGCCTCGTGCTCGATACGGGCGGTGGGGTTGCGCACCTCCAGATAGGGCACAGTGTGGGCAGCACACTTGCTGCCGATGAGTAGCGAGTCGCAGCGGGTGAAGTTGCGCGCCCCGTCGGCGGTGGGCATAATCTTGACCAGGCCGCGGTAGGTGTTCTGGCCGTGGCCGGCCGAGATCCCCTTGGCCACGATGGTGCTGCGGGTGTTCTTGCCCATGTGGACCATCTTGGTGCCGGTGTCGGCCTGCTGGTAGTTGTTGACCAGGGCCACCGAGTAGAACTCGCCCACCGAGTTGTCGCCCCGCAGGATGACGCTGGGGTACTTCCAGGTGATGGCCGAGCCCGTCTCTACCTGCGTCCAGGAGATCTTGGAGTTCTTGCCCAGGCAGATGCCCCGCTTGGTGACGAAGTTGTAGACGCCGCCGCGCCCCTCCTTGTCGCCCGGGTACCAGTTCTGCAGGGTGGAGTACTTGATCTCGGCGTCCTCCAGGGCGATGAGCTCCACCACCGCCGCGTGGAGCTGGTGCTTCTTGCGGATAGGTGCCGTGCACCCCTCCAGATAGCTCACGTAGGAGCCGCGGTCGGCGATGATGAGGGTGCGCTCGAACTGCCCCGCCTCCGCCTCGTTGATGCGGAAGTAGGTCATCAGGTCCATGGGGCAGCGCACGCCGGGCGGCACGTAGACGAAGGTGCCGTCGGAGAAGACGGCCGAGTTCAGGGCGGCGTAGAAGTTGTCGGTGTAGGGCACCACCGAGCCCAGGTACTTGCGCACAAGCTCCGCGTGCTTCTGGATGGCCTCGGAGATGGGGCAGAAGATGATGCCCAGCTCCTCCAGCCGCTTCTGGAAGGTGGTGGCCACCGACACCGAGTCCAGCACGGCGTCTACCGCCACCCCGGCCAGGCGCTTCTGCTCCTCCAGGGGGATGCCCAGCTTGTCGAAGGCCCGCTTCAGCTCAGGGTCGATGTCGTCTAGCGTCTTGGGCCGGTCGCCGTCCCGAGAGAGGGGTGCCGCGTAGTAGACGATGTCCTGGAAGTCGATGGGCGGGTGGTGGATCTTGGCCCACTTGGGCTCCACGTAACCCAGGGAGCTCCAGTAGCGGTAGGCGCGCAGGCGCCACTCCAGCATCCATTCGGGCTCTTCCTTCTTCCTGGAGATGAGGCGGATGATGTCCTCATTGAGCCCCTTGGGGGCTACGTCGGCCGCGACGGGGATGACGAAGCCCCACTTGTACTCCTTCTCCTCGATGCCCGTCTCTCGGGATATGACCTTGCGCGCCGGCGGCATATGCTGCCCTCCCTCGGGCTAAGGGCGGCATTTTTTGACAACATTTGACTGTCAAAATCTCCCTTAGCCGAGGTCAAGTTTAGCACAGGCCCCAGGCGGGCGCAAGGGGAGCATGGCCCCGGCCAGGCGCCCGCAGCGACGCCCGAGCGAGCCTGCGCCCTCGGGACGGCCTGCCTCGCGTTGACGTCAGCGTCTACCTGGCTTATGATGGGCGCGACTTCCCGACCGAGGGCGGCTATGTCCATCGCCGATGTCATCGAACGGGCCCGTGCCCAGGGCCGCCGCGTCCTCACCGAGGTGGAGTCCAAGCAGGTGCTGGCCGAAGCGGGCATACCGGTGGTGCCCGCCCGGCTGGCGACCACCGCCCAGGAGGCAGTGGCCGCTGCCAGAGAGCTGGGCTTCCCGGTGGTCCTCAAGGTCGTGTCCCCCGATATAGTGCACAAGACCGATGTGGGCGGCGTGCGGCTGGGCCTGGCCAGCGCCGAAGAGGTGGCCCAGGCCTTCCAGGACATCGTCGACTCGGCGCGCCGGCACGTGCCCCAGGCCCGCATCGAGGGCGTTTCGGTGCAGCCCCAGGCGCGGCCGGGCGTCGAGGTCATCCTCGGCATGAGCAAGGACCCCCAGTTCGGGCCAGTGCTCATGTTCGGCCTGGGCGGCATCTTGGTGGAGGTGCTGAAGGACGTGTCCTTCCGCATTGTCCCCATCGCTCCCAGGGATGCCCGCGAAATGGTACGCGAGATCAAGGCCTTTCCGGTGCTGGAGGGCTACCGCGGCCAGCCCCCCGCCGACTTGGAGGCGCTGGAGCGCATGCTGCTGCGCCTGTCCGACTTCGCCCAGGCCCACCCCGAGGTGGAAGAGCTGGACCTGAACCCCGTCTTCGCCTACCCCGACGGAGCCGTGGCAGTGGACGCTCGCGTCCTGCTGGGCTGAGCGCGAGGAGCGGCCCATGCCCCGCCGCCGCAGGGTGCCGAGGCGTTGGCCCAGGGGCCTGGTAGAGCTGGGCCCCGGCGTGTTCGCTTACCTGTCCGGCAGCGGCGAGCCCGGAATGGCCAACGCCGGCCTGGTGACAAGCGACGAGGGCGTCCTGCTGGTGGACTCTCTCCTCCCCGCCTTCGGCCGGGCCTTGCGGCGAGCTGTCCGCCGCGCCTCCCGCGCGCCGGTGCGATATGTGGTCAACACCCACTACCACATCGACCACATGGCCGGCAACGGCGGCTTCCCCAGGGCCACCGTCATCGCCCACGCCCAGTGCCGGCGCGAGGCCCTGGAGATCGGCAGCGACATGGAGATGTGGGCCCGACGCCTGCCTCGCTTCGCCGATGACCTGCGCGCCCTTCAGCCGAGGCCGCCCTCCCTCACATACGAGGACCGGATGGTCCTGTACCTGGGCGGGCGGGAGGTGCACCTGCTGCACCTGGGGCGTGCCCACACCCGCGGCGACACCCTGGTCTACCTGCCGCAGGAGAAGGTGCTCTTCGCTGGCGATGTGGTGTGCGTGCACGTAGTATCCGGCCCGCCCGATGCCCACGTCACCGGCTGGCTGCGAGTTCTGGACAGGCTCGGCGGGCTGGACGTGGAGATGGTAGTGCCCGGCCACGGGCCGGTAGCCGACCGGAAGGCCATCTCAGAGATGCGGGAGCTGCTCTCGCTCCTGCGGCGGGAGGCGCGCAAGGCCTACCGCGAGGGGCTCCCGCCAGCGGAGGCGGCCCGACGCCTCAGGCTGGGAGGGTACTTCGGGGCGTGGGCCGGCCAGGAGCGCATACCCGTCTACATGGAGAGGATCTATATGGAGCTGCGGGGGGAGCTATAGCGTGGGCGGCCTCCCCTACTCGCCGGAAGAGTTGAGGGCCCGCCTAGACCGCGCCTTTAACCCCCGTGCCGTGGCCGTGGTGGGGGACAAGCGGGCCAACGGCTACCTGTGGCTCAACTCCATGCGCACCTTCCAGGGCCCTGTCTACTCGGTGCAGATCGATCCCCAGGAGGCGGCGGCCATCGCCGCCATGGGCTTTGCCAACTACGCCAGCCTCAGGGAGCTGCCGGGCCCCGTGGACTATGTGGTCTGCGCCGTGCCCCGGCAGGTGGCGCCCCGCATCGTGGCCGACTGTGCCGAGACCGGCGCCACGGCCGTGGCCCTATTCACCTCCGGCTTCGCCGAGACCGAGCAGGAGGAGGGCGTCCGCCTGCAGCGGGAGATCGGCGACATCGCCCGCCGCAGCGGCCTGCTGCTCATCGGCCCCAACTGCATGGGCATCTACAGCCCGGCGGCAGGCGTGCGTCACAGCGCCGAGCAGGAGGTCTACGACGACGGCCGCGTGGCCTTCATCTCCCAGAGCGGCACCCACTGCATTAACTTCTCGCTGGTAGGCTACCTGCACGGCGTGCGCTGCTCCAAGACCGTCAGCGTCGGCAACTGCGAGGTGCTGGACATCCCCGACTACCTGGACTACTTCCTGCACGACCCGGCCACCGAGGTCATCGCCATGTACGTGGAGGGGCCGCGGGATGGCCGCCGCTTCTTCCAAGTGCTGCAGGAGGCTGCCCGCCGCAAGCCCGTAGTGGTCTGGAAAGGGGGCGTGACCGAGCCCGGGGCTCGGGCCGTCTACTCCCACACCGCCTCGCTGGCCACGGCGCCCCAGGTGTGGCGGGCGGCCATGCGGCAGGCGGGCGCCATCGAGGCCGATAGCCTGGAAGAGACCATCGACGTCGTCAAGGCCCTGCTTTACGCGCGGCCCACCACTGGTCGGCGCATGGGGCTGATCGCGATGACGGGCGGGCAGTCGGTGGTCATCACCGACGCTTTCGCCCGCGAGGGCCTGGAGGTGCCGCGCCTGAGCCAGCGCTCCTACGACCGGCTGGCGTCCTTCTTCAACATCATCGGCGGCAGCTACCGCAACCCGCTGGACGCGGGGGGCACGGTGGCCATGGGCTTCGCCGTGGACAACGTGCGCCGGCTGCTGGAGGTGCTGGACGACGACGAGAACGTGGACGCCATCGCCTTCGAGGTGGGCACCGGCTTCCTGGTGCGACGCATACGCCAGGACCCGTCGCTGGCCGAGTCCCTGGCCGATGCTCTCGCCCGGTTCAGGGACGGGTCGGCCAAGGCCCTGGTGACGGTGGTGCACCCCGGCCACGCCGAGGACGTGAGCGCTCAGATACGGGCCCGGTTCGTGGAGCGGGGCCTGCCAGTCTTCGCCACCTTCCAGCAGGCGGCCCGGGCCCTGCGCAAGGCCATCGACTACTGGCGCTTTCGCCAGGAGCTGGAATAGGGGGTGGGCAAGGTGCAGGTCAAGGCGGCAGTCTTTTATCGACCGCACGAGTCCCTGGCCGTGCAGGAGCTGGAGCTGGAGGGGCCGAGGGCAGGGGAGGTGCTGGTGCGCATCGCCGCCTGCGGCGTGTGCCACTCGGACCTGCACTTCATCGATGGGCTGGTGCCCATCGCTTCCCCCTCGGTGCTGGGGCACGAGGCGGCCGGGGTAGTGGAAGCAGTGGGCGCCGGAGTGGCCTCCGTCCAGCCGGGCGACCACGTGGTACTGAGCTTCATCCCCTCCTGCGGGCGCTGCCAGTACTGCGTCGTCGGCCGTCCCAACCTGTGCACCATCGGCAACAGGGCCATGTCTCGGGGCACCATGCTAGACGGCACGCCCCGCTTCGCCCGGGAAGGGCGGCCGGTGTACCAGATGGGCAGCATCGGCGGCTTCGCTAGCTATACGGTGGTGCCCGAGGCGGGCTGCGTGAAGATACGCGGGGATATGCCCCTGGACCGGGCGGCCCTGCTGGGCTGCGGCGTCATGACCGGTGTGGGGGCGGTCATCAACACGGCGCGGGTGCAGGCGGGCAGCGACGTGGCGGTGGTGGGCTGCGGCGGCGTGGGGCTGAACGTGGTCCAGGGGGCGGCCCTGGCCGGAGCAGGCCGCATCATAGCCATCGATGTGCTGGCCCACAAGCTGGAGCTGGCGCGCCAGTTCGGCGCTACCCACACGGTGGACGCCTCGCGCGAGGACCCGGTGGAGGCCGTGCGCCGTATTTCGCCGGGCGGGGTAGACTATGCCTTCGAGGTGATCGGCCGGCCGGAGACGGTGCGCCAGGCCTTCGACATGGCCCGGCGGGGCGGCCTGACAGTGGTGGTGGGGGTGCCGCCCGCCGGCGCCGAGGTCTCCCTGCCTGCCGGCGCCTTCCTGACCGAGAAGACCATCACCGGCTCTGCCTACGGCGGCGCCCGCATGCCTGTGGATGTGCCCCGCCTGGTGGAGCTGTACATGGCCGGACGACTGAAGCTGGACGAGCTCATAAGCCGCGTCTACCCGCTGGAGGGCATCAACGACGCCTTCGATGCGCTGCGCCGGGGCGAGGTAGCCCGCAGCATCGTCACGCCCCTGTAGGCGCCCTCGGGCCCTTTCCGGCCGTCGCCAGCGCCTATATCATGGGGGCGCCCATGGGGAGGCCCGGACGGTGTGCGCCCTAGTTCATGAGTCGCCCCTGCATGTCCGCGACGCCACGGGCAGGGAGCGGTACGGCCGGCTGCTGGTGGCCGAACGCTGGCACGAGGAGCTGGGACGCGCCTCCGCGGACGAGGAGTTCCGCATCGTGGTGCTGCTCGAGCCGTGCGATGACGTGAGGCCTACGGGGCCGGTAGCGGTCTGCGTCCCGGCCCCAGGCGGGCCGGGCAGGGCAGCCGAGCCACCCGCCACCTACGCTGCCGAGGGCGAGGTCGGCCTCGACGCCCGCACCCTGGAACGGCTGGCCCGGGGCAGGGTCGCCGCCGGCCTGGCGCTGGGCATCGCGCCACGGCAGGTGTTCGGCCCGAGGGGCCCTCGCTGGCAGCGGCTGGCCCGTCACCTCGTCCACCGGCACCAGCGCCAGCTCATGCTGGAGGCAGCGGCGCGTGCCCTGTGGGCACCGCAGGAGCCGCCGGCGGCCGCGGCCGAGACCGGGTCCCGCCTCCGGGAGGTGGCGGCCCGTGCCCGCGCGGCCCTTCCCCCCGGTGCACCGGCGGCGCTCGCCGACTCGCTGGCCCGGGTAGAGGCCTGGCTCGCCGCCCGCGGCCCGGTGGCGGAGGTGCGGGCGTGGCGACGATTCCGGGAAGGCCCTGTCTCGCTGGCCGGCGATATCTGGGCGGTGCGCGCCCTGGCCGAGCGCCCGCAGGAGGCGCTGGAGGTGGCGCGCATGCGCTGCTTCCTGTCTCGGGCCGCCTCAGCCGACCCGGAACTGGAGCTCGACCGGGCCCTCGCCCGGGAACAGTTGGGCTACGCCGCTCTGGTGCTGGAGCCCCAGCGGCTGGCCACAGCCCGAGCGGCCTTCAGCTCGTTCCAGCGACGGTACCGCCAGGCCTACGATTCCCATCACCGCTCTTACTGGCGCGATGCGCGGGCGCTGCAAGAGCGCTTGCTGGAGGCGGCGCCCAGGGTACGCGCCCTGCGCCTGCTGGCATCGCTGCTGGAGCTGGGGCCGCCGGTGGGGATGAAGGCCGTCGCCGGCTGGGAGGAGTTGTGCGGCCGCCTGTCCCCCTGCCCGTCGGACGTGCCGTCCCTGACGGACGAGCGGGACGTCCGCTGCCGGCTCTGCCACCTGCCGCCCGATGCCCAGTTGCCGAGGCGGGAAGCAGAAGAGTGCCTGAACCGGGTGGACAGGGCCCTCTCGCGGCAGACGTCGAGGCTGGCCCGAGCCCTGGTGGCGGACGTCCTGTCCGCCGGGCCCGAACCGGCGGCCGAGAGGCTGCTGAAGGCAGTCCAGGCCAGCCAGGTCGCTTCCCTCCCCGAGGTGCTGGACGAGGCCCTGATAGGTCAGGTGCGGCGCTTCCTGGCCGAGGCGGCGGTGCGCCGCGCCCTGGCCCCGGTGCTGGAGGCCCTGCAGCGAGGGCGCTCCCCCGGACGGGACGAGATCTCCCACGCCATGGCCCGGGCCCGGCGGGCGCTGGAGCGCTCCGCCCGCGCCCTCGGCGCTTCCTAGGCCATGGCGTCCGAGAAATGGGTCGTGGTGGGCCTGGGCAACCCGGGCCCCGAATACGCCGAGACCCGCCACAACGCTGGCTCGCGCTGCGTGGCGCGCCTCGCCCGCCGCCACGGCGTCGACCTGCGACCCCACCGCCTCTATTCTCTGGGCCGCGGCCAGATAGGGGGCCGCGAGGTGGTGCTGGCCCGCAGCCGCGTGTTCATGAACGAGAGCGGTCGAGCGGTGGCGGCCCTGGTCCGGCAGGAGAGCGTGCCCACCTCGCACCTGCTGGTGGTGTGCGACGACCTGGACCTTCCCCTGGGGAAGCTGCGCCTGCGTCCCCGCGGCGGACACGGCGGCCACAACGGGCTCCGCTCCGTCATCGCCCACCTGGGCAGCGACGATTTCCCCCGCCTGCGCATCGGCATCGGCAGGCCGGTGAGGGACGGACGCCCCGTCACCGACCCCGACCTGGTAGCCCAGTACGTGCTCGCGGTGCCCACCTCCCAGGAGCGTCCCTTGCTGGAGGAGGCCCTGGAGCTGGCCTGCGACGCCATCGAGCTGCTGCTGGCGGAGGGGCTGGAGGCGGCCATGAACCGCTACAACCCCTGAGGGTGGCGCTGGTAGAATAGGTCTCGCAGGGGCCCCGTGGAACCGCGGGGCCCCTTGTGGCGTTGGCATGGACCTGTCGGGCCTTCTGGAGGAAGTCGCATCTGCGCCCACCCTGCGCCGGGTGGCGCAGCTCGCCCGTTCCCCCTCGCTGCGCCTGGTCCTCGGGCTGCCCGACGCCGCCAAGGCGGCGTCGGTGGCCGCCCTCTTCCGTTCCCTGGGCCGTCCGCTCCTGCTGGTGCTGCCGCGCCCCGAGCAGGCCGAGGCCCTCGCCGACGAACTCTCGGCCTGGCTGGGCGCGGCTGCCGAAGTGCTGGTCTTCCCCGAGCGCGAGGCCCTCCCTTACGAGCGGCTGACGCCTGACTACGAGGCTGTGGCTGCCCGCCTGCGCGCCCTGTCGCGGCTGCTGCGTCCAGGCCCCGCGCTGGTGGTGTCCTCGGCGCGGGCGCTGGCCCAGCGCACCCTGGCCCGCCCCGAGCTGGCGGCCTCGTCGCTGCGTCTGCGACCGGGCGACGAACTGGACCTGGAGCGGTTCCTCTCGCGCCTCCTGTCCTGGGGGTACTCCCTGGAGCCGGCGGTGGAGCGCCCGGGCCAGGTCGCCCGGCGAGGAGGCATCGTGGACGTGTTCCCGCCCGCGTCCGAACTGCCCGTGCGCATCGAGCTGTGGGGGCGGCAGGTGGACAGCCTGCGCCTGTTCGACCCCGAGACCCAGCGCTCCCGCGGCCCCGCCGACGAGGTGGAGGTGACGCCGGCGCGGGAGGCCCTGTTCGCCCCGCCCTGGCCGCCCTGGACGGAGTCCCTGGACCTCGACTCCCTGTCCCCCGAGTCCCGCCAGCGCTGCCAGCGGGAGCTGGACGAGCTGCGCCAGGGCCAGGCCAGCGCCGGCGAGCACTTTTGGGTGCCCTTCTTCGCCCGGGGCACGCTCCTGGAGCACCTGCCCCCCGACGCGGTGGTAGTGGCCGACGAGCGCCAAGAGCTGGGGGCCGTGCTGGCCGAGCTGGAGCGCCAATCCCGCGATGCCCGCCGAGAGCTGGAGGAGCGAGGCGAGCTGCCCCGCGGCCTGCCCCTGCCCCACCTGACAGCAGCCGAACTGATGGCAGCCCTGGAGGGCGCGCCCAGGCTGGTGTGGCTCTCGCGCTGGGCGGCCGACGAGGCCGAGGGCTCCCTGCGACTGCCCTTCTCCCCTGCTCAGGGCTACGGCGGTCAGCTCCGCCGCCTGGTCAACGAGGTCATTCGCGAGTCGCGCCGGGGCACCAGAGTGGTCATCGTCTCCCATCAGGCGCCGAGGCTTTCGGAGTTGCTGGCCGAGCAGGGCGCACCGGAGGGGGTGGCCGTCGTCCACGGCGCCCTCTCGGGCGGATGGCGGCTGGAAGAGGGCGACGCGCGCCTCCTGCTCCTCAGCGACCGCGAGGTCTTCGGCACCAGCAAGGAGCGCCGCCCGCAGCCCCGGCGCTACCTCACCGTCCAGGCCTTCCTGTCCGAGCTGGCGCCGGGCGACTACGTGGTGCACGTGGACCACGGCATCGCTCGCTTCCGCGGGCTGGTGCGCTCCTCCCGCGACGGGGTCGAGCGCGAATACCTGGAGCTGGAGTACGCCGAGGGCGACCGCCTGCTGGTACCCGTCGACCAGATGGACCGGGTGGCCCGGTACCTGGGGCCCAGCGACCACGAGCCCCGCCTGACCCGCCTGGGCTCGGGCGAGTGGCAGAAGACCAAGCAGCGGGTGCGCCAGGCCGTCACCGACCTGGCACGGGAGCTGGTCACCATCTACGCCGCCCGGGAGGTGTTCCCGGGGCACCCGTTCCCGGCCGATACCCCCTGGCAACTGGAGCTAGAGGCGTCTTTCCCCTACGTGGAGACGCCCGACCAGCTGGTGGCCATAGCTGAGGTGAAGCGGGACATGGAGTCGCCCCGGCCCATGGACCGCCTCATCTGCGGCGACGTGGGCTATGGCAAGACCGAGATCGCCCTGCGGGCCGCTTTCAAGGCAGCTATGGACGGCAAGCAGGTGGCGGTACTGGTGCCCACCACGGTGCTGGCCCAACAGCACTACGAGACTTTCCGCCGCCGTCTAGCCCCCTTCCCGGTGAGGGTGGGCCTCCTCTCCCGCTTCCTCTCGGAGAGGGAGCAACAGGAAGTGGTGAAGGCCCTGGCCGAAGGCTCCCTAGACATTGTCATCGGCACCCACCGCCTGCTGCAGAAAGACGTGCACTTCCGCGACCTGGGGCTCGTGATCATCGACGAGGAGCAGCGCTTCGGCGTGGCCCACAAGGAGCACCTGAAGAAGCTGCGGCGGGAGGTGGACGTGCTCACCCTTTCGGCCACGCCCATCCCCCGCACCCTGTACATGGCCCTGGGCGGAGTGCGCGACATGTCGCTGCTGGAGACGCCCCCCGAGTCGCGGCTGCCCATCAAGACCTATGTCGCCCAGTACGACGGCCGGCTGGTGCGCGAGGCCATCCGCCGCGAGCTGGCCCGCGGCGGCCAGGTCTTCTATGTCCACAACCGGGTGCAGAGCATCGGCGAGGCGGCGCGGCGGGTACAGGAGCTGGTGCCCGAGGCGCGCATCGCTATCGCCCACGGCCAGATGGACGAAGAGGAGCTGGCCCTGGTGATGGAGGAGTTCGTGGTCGGGCGGGTGGACGTTCTGGTGTGCACCACCATCATCGAGTCGGGCCTGGACATTCCCAACGTCAACACCATCATCATCGAGAACGCGGACCGCCTGGGGCTTGCACAGCTCTACCAGCTGCGCGGGCGGGTGGGCCGTGGCACCCACCGCGCCTACGCCTACTTGCTATACGAATCGCCGGAGCGCATGACCGACGCCGCCCGCAAGCGGCTGGAGGCCATATTCGAGGCCACCGAGCTGGGCGCTGGCTTCCAGATCGCCCTGCGCGACCTGGAGATACGCGGCGCGGGCAACCTGTTGGGGCCCGAGCAGAGCGGCCACGTGGCGGCCGTGGGGCTGGACCTGTACTCGCGGCTGCTGGCCGAGGCGGCGCGGCGCATGCGGGCCGCCATGCGGGGCGAGGTGCCGCCGCCGCCCAGGGAGGGGCCCGACGTGGTGCTGGACCTGCCCATCACCGGCTACCTGCCCGACTCATATGTGCCCGACCTGAACCAGAGGCTCGCCCTCTACCAGCGGCTGGCCGAGGCGACATCGCCGGAAGCCGTGGAAGAGATAGCACAGGAGATGGCCGACCGCTTCGGCCCTGCGCCTCCACCTACCCAGGGGCTCCTGGAGCTGGCGAGGCTGCGCGCCCTGGCCCGGCAGGCGGGGGTGCGCTCGCTGGCGGTGGAGGGCGGACGTATCGTGCTGCGGATGGCCGAGGGTCGCTCGCTGCCCGCGGGGGCGCTGCCGCGGCCGCTGCCCCGGGGCGTGGAGGCGGGCCCCAGCACCGTTTGGCTGAACCCGCTGGCCCTCGAGGACGACTGGCGCAAGCTCGTCGAGCAGGTGCTCAACGGCATCATTCGGGCTGTCGAGGCATCTGGGGAAAAAATGGGGAAATAACATACTGTCCCGCCCGCCAGAGGCAAGCAGAGCTGCAACTTTCGCGGTTGACACGTTCAGGGGGCTTCCGTAAGATGGGCCGTCGTGAAGGCCGTCACGGAGGCCCCTGAGAGGGGAGGGAGGGGCGGTGGCGGTAGCAAAGAGGGGCATAGAGAGCACCGGGCGCGGGTCTTCCTCCTGACCGGCGCCTACGGCCTGGCCCTGATGGCCTATCTGGCCATCGAGCCGACCCAGGTCTGGCTGCTCCTTCTCCTCGCATTGCTGGCAGCCCTCGGCACCGACGGCATCGTCAGGGCGCACCCCCACTCTGCCTTCCGCCGCCTGGACGACACCACGCTGCACCTGTTCCTGCCCGTCATGTACGCCCTCGGCTCGGCCATTTTCCTGGAGAGCGTGGTGGGCAGCTACTGGTCCGTGCCGGCGGCGCTGGCCATGGCTATACCCTTCGCTGGGGTGGTGCACTCGGAGTACGTGAGCGTCGACCAGGCAGACGAGGGCTATCACACTGCCCGCGTCCTGCTGAACATGGTGACCTACCTCACCGCCTTCCTCTTCTTCGCCACCATCTATCGCGAGGACGTGGAGCTGAACTTGCTGGTGCGCACAGTGGCGGTGGGGGTGGTGGCCATGCTGTTGGCGGTAGACGTGCTGCGGGAGGAGGCCCTGGAGGCGCCGCGCACGCTCCTGTACTCCCTCGTGGTGGGGGCGCTGGTGAGCCAGGCCGCGTGGGGCACGCACTTCCTGCCCCTGGAGAGCAACTCCGCCGCCGTATTCCTGCTCCTGGCCTTTTACCTGGTCACGGGCCTCCTGCACCAGTACCTGGGCGAGCGCCTCGACGTTCGCACGGCCACCGAGTTCGGCGGCATCGCCTCTCTGGGCATGGCGGCCGTGGTGGCCGCCCACCGCCTGGTGTGAGGCGAGCCCTCTCCGGCGCTCGCTGCCCGGCGTCGGCCGCGACGGCCCCCTGGCTGGTTCCGCATGCGGCGCGCGCCGGGGCTGGCTTGCCCTGGTGATAGAGCTCCACTATAATGGCCACGCCCCGGAGGACGGCCGTCCCGATATGCTGCTGGCCCTGGACATCGGCAACACCAATGTGACGGCGGGCGTGTTCGAGGACGCACGCCTACGGCGCACCTGGCGTCTGGCCACGGACGTGCGGCGAGAGGCCGACGAGTACGCCGGACTCCTCCTCACCCTGCTCCAGTACGGCGGCATCGCCCCCGGCGAGATCAAGGCGGCGGTCATGTGCTCGGTGGTGCCGGACCTGGAGCCCGTGTTCGAGACCGTCTGCCGCTCGTACCTGGGCGTGCGTCCCCTGCTGGTGGACGTGGGCGTCCGCACCGGCCTGCGCGTGCTGTACGACGCCCCCCGCGACGTCGGCCCCGACCGCGTGGCCGATGCCGTGGCCGCCCTGCACCTTTACGGCGCGCCGGTCATCATCGTCGACCTGGGCACGGCCACCGTGTTCGACGCGGTCAACCGCGACGGCGACTACGTGGGCGGGGCTATTGCCCCCGGCCTGGGCATCGCTGCCGAGGCCCTCTTCCAGCGGGCGGCCAGGCTCTACCGGGTGGAGCTGACGCGGCCCAGGGCGGTCATCGGCCGCAACACGGTGGCGGCCATGCAGTCGGGCATCGTCTACGGCTATGTGGCGCTGGTGGAGGGGATGGTGGCCCGCTTCCGGGAAGAACTAGGGGCCGACGCCAAGGTAGTTGCTACCGGCGGGTACGCCCACCTCATCGCCGCCGAGACACGGGCCATCGACCACGTGAACCCCGACCTGACCCTCGTCGGACTGCGCCTGATCTACGAGATGAACCGGGACTAGGGCCATGTACAACCTGACGGGGCGGCACATCGTGCTGGGGGTGGCGGGCAGCATCGCTGCCTATAAGGCAGTGGACCTGGCCAGCCAGCTCACCCAGATGGGCGCGAGGGTGGACACCGTACTCACGGAGGCAGCCGGCCGCTTCGTCACGCCCCTGAGCTTCACCTCGGTCACTGGCCGCCCCGCCTATACCGACATGTTCGCCGCCTCCGAGACGGCCCCCGAGCTGCACGTCCAGCTCGGCCACCAGGCGGAGCTGGTGCTGGTGGCCCCGGCCACGGCCACCACACTGGCGCGCCTGGCCTTGGGTATGGCCGAGGACCTCCTAGCGCTCACTGCCCTCTGCACTCGGGCGCCCCTGGTGGTCTGCCCGGCCATGGACGCCTATATGTGGGAGCACCCGGCCACCCAGGACAACGTGGCCCGGTTGCGACAGCGCGGCGCGCTGGTGGTGGGGCCCGAGGTAGGCCGCCTCGCCTCCGGGCATGTGGGGCCGGGCAGGCTGGCCGAGCGGGAGACCATCCTGGGCGCCGTGCGCCATGCGCTGGGCCAGCGCTACGGAGACCTGCAGGGGAAGCGCATCGTCGTCACGGCTGGAGGCACCCAGGAGCCCATCGACCCCGTGCGGTACGTGGGCAACCACTCCTCGGGCAAGATGGGTTATGCTGTGGCTGAGGCGGGGCGCGACCGCGGCGCCCAGGTGACCCTGGTGACGGCGCCTACATCCCTTCCCGAGCCCTACGGCATCAACGTGGTGCGCGTGCGCACCGCCTGCGAGATGCGCGACGCAGTGCTGGAGGCCTGTCGCGATGCCCATGCCCTGGTGATGGCGGCGGCCGTGGCCGATTTCCGCCCGGCCGTGTCCGCCCCCCAGAAGATAAAGCGGGGCACCGCCGAGGCCCTGACGCTGGAGCTGGTACGCAACCCCGATATCCTGGGCGAGCTGAAGGACGTGGAGGGGCTGGTGAAGGTGGGCTTCGCTGCCGAGACCCAGGACCTGGTGGCCAATGCCGAGAAGAAGCTCCGGGAGAAGGGCCTGGACCTCATCGTGGCCAACGATGTCACCGCCCCCGGCTCCGGCTTCGGCGCCGACACCAACAAGGTGGTGATCCTGGACAGGAGCGGTAAGCGGGAAGAGCTGCCCATCATGGGCAAGTACGAAGTGGCCTGGCACGTCCTCGACCGCGTGGCCGGCCTGCTGGAAGGGAGGAAGACCTGACATGACCTCCATCTCGGAGCGGTTCTCGCTGGAGAAGTTCGCCCGCCACCCCTTCTACCAGGAAGTGAACCGGCGCCTGGTGAAGCTGACAGGCCTGCGTCCGGGCCAGCGCGTGGTAGACCTGGGCGCCGGCACCGGCGCCGTCACCCGCCTCATCCTGGAGGAGTTGGGCGCGGGCAAGGGGTCAGAGATCATCGCCGTGGAGCCCTCGGACTCCGCCCTGGAGGCGGCCCGGCGCAACCTGGCCAACGTGTCCGAGGCCGTGGTGCGTTTCGTCCAGGGCGGCGCCGAGCGCCTGTCGCAGCTGGTGAAGCGGCCGGTGGACGCCGTCCTGTTCTGCAACGCCATCCACCTGGTGCGGGAGAAGGCGAAGGTGGTGCAGGAGGTACGGCGCGTGCTGCGCGAGGGCGGGACGTTCTCCTTCAACACCTCGTTCTATCTGGGGGCGGAGCCGCCCGAGTCGCAGCAGTTCTATCGCCGCTGGCTCATCAAGGCCCTGCGGCTGCTCAAGACCCACTACGGCCTCACCCCTACCGACGAGCGCACGCCGGCGCGAGAGCGGCTCTCGGCCGAGGAGTACATCGCCCTTCTGGAGCAGAACGGTTTTCGCATACAGCACAAGGAGATCATGCAGGTGGAGATGGACCTGGAGAGCTTCGAGGACATCTCCGAGTACCAGCTCTGGATCGAGGGCATCCTGCCCGGGATACCGCTGGAGACGGGCAGCGCCGTCCTCAAGGAGAGCGTGCGCGAGACCTTCAAGGAACTGGGGCTGTCGGTCTCGCCCCGCAACTGGCTGCTGGTGGTGGCCAGCCGCGCCTGAGCCCCCTATAATTGCTGAAGACATTGCGCGCGGGGGAGTGGGGGAGGTATGAGCGTCCAGACGCTGGGCGGCTGGCTGTTGCGCCTGGCCCGCATGGACACGACCGTCCTGGGGGAGGCGGCAGCCACGGCCGCCGCCACGGGGCCCCTGGTAGCCGTGGTCGTGGCGTGCAGTTTCATTTCCGGGCTGGGCCCCTGGCTCTGGTGGGTGTTCCAGGACTTCCCCAGCAAGGACGAGGCCTTCGTGAAGGCCGTCCTGGCCGGGGGCGGGCTCCAGGTGCTTGTGTGGCTGGGCTGGCTCTACGTGTCGTACCTGCTGGCCACCCGGGTGCTAGGTGGCGCGGGGGAGTTGATGGCCGTCTTTCGTGCCATGGCCCTTGGGTTTGTGCCCATGGTCATAGCGGTGGCCATGTTCCTGGAGCTGCTGGCCATCGGCCTGGGCGTGCTGGCGGTAGGGGGAGTGGCCTTCATGGCCCAGGCCGCGCTGCAGACGGCCACCGGCCTGGACGCGGGCAAGGCGGCAGTGGCCAATCTGGTTGGCTTCACCTTCTTCACGCTGGTGATGTCCCTTCTGGGCTCGGTGGGCGAGGTGAGGGGGGCCGGCGGGATAGCGCCTGGGGTCTTCTTCTTCAGCCTGTCGTAACGGCCAGGGCGCGGGCAGCCTCGTCCACGTACAGATTTCCCTCTTCGTCGGTGTAGAAGAGGCGGAAGAAGGGGTATCCGCGGGCCCTGATCTCGCCGCCGCCCCCTTCATGCCGCTCTACCAGCGTGGCCACGAGCGCCACACGGCAGCCCAGGCTCTCTACAGCGGCGGCCGCCCGCAGGGAAGAGCCGCCGGTGGTGACCACGTCCTCGACGATAGCCACGGGCAGGCCCCGCACCAGGTCGGCACCGGCCACCTCGTCCCGGCCGCCGTGCCCTTTTCGAGTCTCCCTTACGTAGAACACGGGCAGCTCCCGTCCTGCCTGGCCCAATGCCGTCAGGGAGACGGCCACAGCGATGGGTATGGCGCCCGTAGCCATGCCCCCCACCGCCTGGGCTCCGGCAGACAGCACCGGGCCCAGGAGCAGCCGGCCGATGACCTCGGCCCAGCGAGGGTGGAGGGTCACCTGCTTGCCGTCGTAGTAGTAGCGGGCGCGGCGGCCCGACGCCAGCACGAAGTCCCCGTAGCGGAAGCAGCGCTGGGCCATCTGACGGTGCAGGGCCGCCAGTTCCTCGGGGCTAACGGCGGCCCCGGCCACCCCTATACCCCCTCCCCGGCCAGGTCCAGCAGCAGCTGCACCAGGGTGCGGGTGGGGATGCCCGTTGCCCCCTTGACCCAGATGCCCTTGTCCCGGTCTACGTTGTCGGTGGGCGCCATGTCGATGTGCACCCAGGGCGTGTCCTCGACGAAGAAGTGGAGGAACTCCGCCGCCGAGATGGCTCCCCCATAGCGGTCGCCCACGTTCTTGATGTCGGCCACCTCGCTGCGCAGCATCTCCCGGTATTCGCCGATGAGGGGGAAGCGCCACATGCGCTCGCCGGTGCGCTCCCCGGCAGCGATGAGCTTCTGGGCCAGGGCATCGTCGGTAGCGAAGAAGCCAGTGGCGGCGGGCCCCAGGGCCACGGCCATGGCACCGGTGAGGGTGGCCACATCGATGAGGGGCGAGAGGCCCTGCTCCTTGGCGTAGCAGATGGCGTCGGCCAGGATGAGCCTCCCCTCGGCATCGGTGTTGATGACCTCGATGGTCTTGCCGTTGCGGGCCCGCAGCACGTCGCCGGGCTTGGTGGCCGAGCCGGAGGGCATGTTCTCTGTGGCGGGCACCAGGGCCACGGCATTGATGGGCGGGCGCAGCTTGCCCAGCGCCCACATGGCGGCGATGACGGCGGCCCCGCCCGACATGTCGCCCTTCATCTCCTCCATGCCCTGTGCAGGCTTCAGAGAGATGCCGCCCGAGTCGAAGGTGATGCCCTTGCCCAGCAGCCCCACCGCCTGCTGGGACTCGGGGCGGCCACGGTAGCGCAGGACGATGAAGCGCGGCGGCTGCACCGAGCCGGCGGCCACGCCCAGGAGGGCGCCCATCTCCATGTTGCGGATCTCCTCGGGCCCCCACACCTCGCATTCCAGGCCGGCGTCTTCGGCCAGGGCGCGGGCGCGCTCGGCGAACTCCGCCGGGGTGAGCATGTTGGCGGGCTCGTTGGCCAGGTCGCGGGCGTGGTTGGCCGCCTGCCCCAGGATGCGCCCGCGCTCGACCCCGCGCCGGAGGGCCTCTACCTTGCCGGCATCGGCCTCCACCAGCACCAGCTCCCGCAGCTCGCGCTCCTCCTCGTTGCCCTTGTAGCGACGGAAACGGTAGAGGCCCATGACAGCCCCTTCGGTGATGGCCTGGGCGCACTGCTCCGGGTCAAGGCCGCCCACGCCGGCCCCGTGGACAACGGTGCCCACCGTGTCCGCCCCCAGCCGCCGCAGGTGACGCAGGGCAGCGGCCGTGACGTCGCGCACCTTGTTCAGGCCGAACTCTTCCCGCTTGCCCAGGCCGGCCACCAGCACCCGCGGAGCGGGCAGACGGCCGAGGGTGTGGAGGACGGTCAGCTCCCCCTCCTTGCCCCTGACCTCTCCCTCCTCGATGAGCTGGGAGATGGTCCCGTCCAGAGCACGGTCCACGGCGCCGGTGGCGCCGCCGGGCGTCCTCACGCCCTCGAACAGGTTGACGACGATGGCCTTGGCGGGGAAACGGGCGATGTCGGCTGCTTCGACCCGGATCTCCATGGCGTCCTCCTCCCGAGCGGCCCTTGCAGGCCCATGATAGGGCTGCCTGACCGGGGGCGGCAAGGGCCGAGTTGCCGCCCCCGGCTGGGCGTGCTTTAATGGACTAGAAAGCGGCGGGCTGTGAGGAGGTGGGGCCCATGCCCGTGCCCAGAACGGCCGTAGCGGCGGCCCTGCGCTCGTGGCAGTTCGTACACCGTTACGGACTTTGGGACCTGGCGGTGATGGGCGCCGCGTTTGCCCTCTATTACTGGGTGCGGGGGCTGGTCGAGGGCAGGGCCACCGAGGCCTTCTCGCGGAGCATAGGCATCGCCCAGGTGGAGCGGGCGCTGGGCCTGTTCTGGGAAAAGGAGCTCCAGGCCCTGGTCATGTCCAGCCGCTTCCTGGCGGAGGCCGCCAACGCGATCTACGTCTACGCCCACTTCCCGCTCATCGTGGCAGTGGGGCTGTGGCTCTTCTTCTGGCACCGGCCCGTTTATGCCCTGTACCGCAACGCTTTCCTCATATCGGGCGGCATTGGCCTAGTGTTCTTCACCTTCCTGCCCACGGCGCCGCCCAGGCTGCTTCCCTGGCCCTACGGCCTGGTGGACACCATGGCCGCCCTCTCGCCCATCAACTACAGCATGCAGCCGGCCGGGTTCGTGAACCAGTACGCTGCGCTGCCCAGCCTCCACTTCGGCTGGAACCTGTTGCTGTCGCTGGCCGTGTTGACGGCGGCCCGAGGGCGGCTGTTGAAGGGCCTGGCCATGACCATGCCCGTCTTCATGGGCATGGCCATCGTGGCCACGGCCAACCACTATATCCTCGACCTGGCACTGGGGGCGGGGGTAGCCCTGCTGGCGCTGGCCCTGGCCCAGGCCTGGGCCAGGCACGGCCGACGCCTGCTGCCGTGGGGGCGTAGCCGTAAGGCGGCGGGCACGGCATCCTGAAGGTATGGCCCCACGACCTGCCCACCCGGGGACCTGGTGGCGAGCCCTGCTGCCACAGTTCGGGCGGCGCGACCTCCTGGAAGCGCTCATCGTGGCCGTGGGCTTTCTGGCCTACTTCGGCGTGCGGGGCGCCGTCATCGACCGGCCAGAGGACGCCTACTGGCACGCGCGGCAGGTCATCGACATCCAGCGGCAGCTCGGGTTCTTCTGGGAGGACGACCTGCAGCGCATGTTCTCCGATAACCTGTTCGTCATTCAGAGCTTCAACATCGTCTACTTCTGGCTGCACTTTCCCCTCATCATCGCCTTCGGCATCTGGTGCTATTACTGGCGGCGTCCCAAGTACACCCTGCTGAGGGACGCCTTTCTTTCGTCGGGCGCCATCGCGCTGATCGTCTACTGGTTGTATCCGGTAGCGCCGCCGCGGCTGCTGCCCGACCTGGCGGCCCAGTTCGACCCCAACGCGCCCCCTTTCATCACAGGCTTCGTGGACACCATGCAGCGCTACCTGGGCTACGCCTACCAGAGCCAGGAGACGGCCGCCTTCGTTAACCCCTATGCGGCCATGCCCAGCCTGCATTTCGGCTGGGACTTGCTGCTGGGCATCGGCATCATCTGGTGCTTCTGGGGAACACGGCTGGCGTGGCTGGCGGTGCCGATCGGGGTCTTCCTGCCGGCGTCGCAGGTGTTCGCCATCACCGTCACCGCCAACCACTTCTTCCTTGACGCGGCGGCCGGGGCAGTGGTCTCGCTGCTGGGCTTTCCGGTGGCGCTGGCCCTGCGCCGCTGGGCGTACCCGCGGCTGGGTGAGGCGGTATCGCGGCTGCCGTGGCCGGGGCTGCGGCGCCTGCTGGCCCCGGGCGGCGACCAGCGCGCACCTTCCAGCCTGACCAAGTGACCTCCCCGACCTCAGCGACGCTGAAGACAAAGCGAGCGACGCGTACCTGATGTTGCACAAACATCGCATTTTAGCGAATTGCCGCCACGTACTGGCCAAGGGCTTGACAACGGCGCTGGCGCTGGGATAATGGTTCTATCAGCCCCTCATGCGGCCAGGCGGCCGCCCCCGCACCGGAGGGAGGGTAGCCACATGGGTGCGGGTCCTCATTCGGAGCCCCTTCGCTGACCATCCGCGAGCTCCGTCTTTTCCCGAGGGAGGGGTGGTCTCATGGCCCAATGGCTCATGCGCGGTCAGTATCTCAAGAACTGTAACTGCCTGCCCTCCTGCCCCTGCGACACCATCGGCGTGCCCGCCCCCAACAGCTTCTGCGAAGGCGTCTTGGCCATGCGCATCGTCGAGGGCCACTACGATGACCTGCGGCTGGACGACCTGCGCTGGGTGACCGTCGTCCACTGGCCGGGCGCCATACACGAGGGCAACGGCTCCCTGGAGCTGTTCGTGGACGAGCGGGCCAGCGAGGAGCAGCGCCAGGCCCTGCTCCAGGTCCTCTCTGGCCAGGCCGGGGGCACCCTGTTCGAGATCCTCGCCAGCGTCGTCAGCGAGGTGAAGGGCATCCACTTCGTGCCCATCCACTTCGAGTTCGACAAGGCGGGACGGCGTGCCCGCCTCTCCATACCCGGGCAGGTGGAGACGGTCTCCCAGCCCCTCACCGTGCCCGCCACCGGCGAGGAGCAGCGAGTCATCGTCCGCATGCCCAACGGCTTCGAATGCAAAGAGATGGAGGTGGCCCAGACGGCCGTCCTACGCTCCCACGGCACCATTCGCTTCGACTGGCAGGGCACCCACAGCTCCCTGGCCGAGGTGACCCACACCCACCAGGGCCTCCAGGCCTAGGCAGGGCGCCGAGCACAAGCCCGCATACAACCGAAAGGGGGGATGAGGGATGGAGGGTGGCACCACGCGAGAGCACCTCTGGCTGCGCAGGCTCGTCGGCCGGTGGACCTACGAGTCCCAGGTGGTGGTGCAGCCCGACCAGCCGCCCGTTACCCTGCGCGGCACCGAGAACGTGCGGCCCCTGGGCGACCTCTGGGTGCTGCTGGAAGGGGAAGGAGAGATGCCCGACGGCAGCCGCGGCTCCTGGCTCATGGCCCTGGGCTATGACCCGCGCCGCCAGTGCTTCGTGGGCACCTGGATCGGGAGCATGATGTCGCACCTCTGGCTCTACGAGGGGACTCTGGAGCAGGGCGGCGACGTGCTGCCCCTGGATACGGAGGGCCCGGCCATGGAAGGCGAGCGGCTGGCCCGCTACCGCGACGTCATCGAGTTCGTGGCCGACGACCGCCGGCTCCTCCGCTCGGAGGTGCTGGGCGACGATGGCCAGTGGCACCAGTTCCAGGTCTCCGAGTTCCGTCGGCAGGAATAGGCCGCTTCTGCAGTGAGGCCCCGGGAGACAGGAGAGGAGAAGGGGAGCCATGACAGCAGGACAGACCATCCTCAAGGCACTGGACGCCTTCAACCGTCACGACGCCGCCGCCTTCGCCGCCCTTTACGCGTCCGACGCCGTGGCCTATGACCCCATGTATCCCGAGCCCCTGCGTGGGAAGGGGGCCATCCAGCGGGACATCGAGCAGTTCTTCCGCGCTTTTCCCGACGTGCGCTGCGAGGTGGTGGGCCAGGTGCTGGAGACCGGCAGCGAGACAGCCGTGCGCCTCAGGGGCACCGGCACCAACCGGGGCCCCCTGGCCATGCCCGAGGGGGAGCAGCCCGCCACCGGTCGGTCGGTGGACTTCGATCTGGCCGTCTTCTGCCAGGTGGGACAGGACGGCCTCATCCAGCAGGAGCACCGTTACATGGACATGGTCCGCATCCTGGGCCAGCTCGGTCTCCTGCAGGTTCCCTGAACGAGGGAGGCGAGAGATGTCCGAGCAACGGAACATCGCCCTCGTCCGCCAGCTCTATGCCGACTTCTCGCGGGGGGACATCCCCGCTATCCTCTCTCGGCTGGCGAAGGACGTGGAATGGAACGAGCCGCCCTCGGGCCCGCCACCCTTCGGCGGCACCCACCGCGGCCGTGAGGCAGTGGGCCAGTTCTTCCAGCACCTGGCCACGACGGCGGAAGTGGAGGAGTTCCAGCCCCGGCAATTCTTGGCCCAGGGGGATGTAGTGGTGGCCTTGGGCCACTATCGCTTCCGCGCCCGCGAGACGGGCCAGGCCTGGGAAACGGACTGGGCCATGGTCTGGGAGTTCAGGGATGAGGAGGTGGTGCGGTTCCAGATCCTCAAGGACTCGGCGGCCGAGGCGGCCGCCCTGCAGGGCAGATAGGGGCCGCGCTGGCGCGGCCGCCTAAGGTATGGGGAGGTGTGGTCATGGCCTGGCAGATCGTGGGCACCTACTGGGGTCCGTGCAGTTGCAGGGTGAGCTGCCCCTGCGAACTGGGCGAGCCCGAGGGCGACGACGGCTACTGCTCCGGCGCCCTAGCCCTGGAGATCGAGCGCGGCCAGGTGGAGGGCGTGGACGTGAGCGGCTGCCACGTCGTCTTCGATGGCGACTGGCCCAAAGGCTTCATCTCCGGCGATGGCACCGCCCGCCTCTACTTCGACCCGTCCGTCTCGTCCGAGCAGCGGCAGGCCCTGGAGGCGGTGCTGCAGGGGAAGAAGGGCGGCGTATTCGAGGCGATAGCGGGGCTCGTGCCGCGCTTCCTGCCCTCCCGCGAGGCGCCCATCCGCCTCCAGAAGGGCGAGGAGGAGACGCGCATCCAGGTGGGGGACTTCGGCCTGCTCATCACCCGCCCCATGAAGGGCGCCACCGGCGAGCCGACCAAGCTCCAGCACGCCGCCTTCGCCTTCCGCGACGAAGTGGTGCTGGCGAAGGGCCACGGCTCCTACTGGCGCGACCCGGACATGCGCCAGTGGGAGAGCCACGGCCACAGCGAGATGGCCGCCTTCGACTGGAGCGCCTGACAGGCAGAACATCCGACCGAGACGTCGGCCGACAGTGCCGGCAAGAAGGGGAGTGAAGTCATGCTCTACACGATGCTCCTGAGCTGGAAGCCAGGGCTCGACCGTCAGCAGATGGACGAGGCGCTGGTGCGACGCTCCCGCTGGAGCTACCCCGAGGGCACCAAGGTGGTGGGCGAATACTGGCTGGGCACCCACTCCCCGGCGGTGGTGTCCGTGTTCGAGGTCTCCGACTTCGCCCCCATCATGGAGATGCAGATGACCTGGGAAGACATTTTCGACATCGTCGTCGTGCCCAGCACCACACCCGAGGAGGGGTTGCGCATCGGCGGCGAGATCCTGCAGCGACGCTCCCGATAGCGGGATAGCCCGTCGGCCAAGAGAGGAGACAGTGATGCGAGAGACTATAGCGACCGGCACCGATGGCGGCACAGTGCCCATCGCCTCTGCTAGGGTGAGCGCCCTCGCCGATGCTCTGGACGGGGACCTCCTCTCAGCGGAGCACCCCGAATACGACGCCACCCGCCGCGTCTGGAACGCGATGTTCGACCGCCGCCCCGCCCTCATCGCCCGTTGCCAGACCGAGGCCGACGTGATGCGGGCGGTACATTTCGCCCGCGAGCACGGCCTGCTGCTGTCGGTGCGCGGGGGCGGCCACAGCCTGCCCGGACACTCGGTCTGCGACGGCGGCATGATGGTGGACCTCTCGTTCATGAAGGGCATACAGATGGACGTCGCGCAAAGGGCGGCCTGGGCCGGCCCGGGGCTGGTATGGAGGGAGCTGGATGCGGCCACCCAGGCCCACGGTCTGGCCGTCACTGGCGGCCAGGTCTCCCACACCGGCGTCGCTGGTCTCACCCTGGGCGGCGGCATGGGCTGGCTCATGCGCCGCCACGGCCTGACCAGCGACAGCCTCCTGGGCGCCCGCCTGGTGACCGCCGAAGGCGAGGCCATCACCGTGGACGACGAGTACAGCGACCTGCTCTGGGGTCTGCGCGGCGGCGGGGGCAACTTCGGCATCGTCACCGCCTTCCGCTTCGGCCTGCACCGGGTGGGCCCGCAGGTGGTGGGCGGCCTCATGGCCTTCCCGTTCCCCGAGACGCGACAGGTCCTGCGGTCCTTCCGCGAGTTCGCCGACGCCGCCCCCGACGAACTGACCTGCACCGTCGCCTTCCTCACCACCCCCGAGGGGCAGAAGGCGCTGGGCATAGGCGTCTGCTACGCCGGCGACCTGGCCCAGGGGGAGCGGACGGTGGCACCCCTGCGGGGCATGGGCACGGTGGTCATGGACCAGGTGGGCACCGTCCCCTACACCGCCGTCCAGTCCATGCTGGACGAGACCATGCCCCATGGCGCCCGCTACTACGTGAAGGCCGGCATGCTGGCCAGCCTCAACGATGACGTCATCGACGCCTGCGCCGACCACTTCGCCCGTGTGCCGTCGCCGCTCACTCAGGTGCTGCTCGTGCAGATGGGTGGGGCGGTCTCGCGGCGCAGCCAGGACGACACCGCCTTCGCCCACCGCCAGGCAGCCTACAACTTCGTCGCCCTCTGCCAGTGGCGCCATCCGGGGGAGGACAGGGCCAACATCGAGTGGGCCAGGGCCTTCCACCAGGCGCTGGAGCAGCACTGGTCACGAGGCGTCTACGTCAACGATTTGATGGACGAGGGCAGAGAGCGCGTGCACGAGGCCTACGGTGCAGCCTACGACCGCCTGGCCGCCCTCAAGGCGCGCTACGACCCCACCAACTTCTTCCGCCTGAACCAGAACATCCGTCCCAGGACTGAGGAGGAGTGAGGCAGTGAGGAGGAGGGAGAGCATGCAAGGGCCGACCAAGGAGGAAGCCTTATCCGGCCGCTCGCGCCGCGCCGCCTGGGTGACCGTCGTCCTGGCCCTGGCCGCGGTGGCTGTCCTGGCCGCTGCCTGCGGCGGCGGCGGAGAGGAGACCCCCGCCGGCCAGGTTCCCACCGCGCCGGGCGTCATCGCCCTGCGGGCCGGCCTCAACGACCCCCAGGACGTGAACATCGCCGTGCTGGAGTTCCTGCCCCAGTCCATCACCGTGCGCACGGGGACGACGGTGGAGTGGCGCTTCACGGGCCCCGAGCCCCACACCGTCACATTCTTCCCACCGGGCCAGCAGCCCCCCAGCCCTGACCAGGCGGAGCCCTTCTTCGCCCCTACGCCCCCTACCGGCCCCTACGACGGCACGGCCCTGGTCAACTCCGGCCTGCAGCCCCTGGGCCCTAACCCAGTCACCTTTCAGGTGACCTTCACCCGGGCAGGGGAATACAACTACGTCTGTGTCATCCATCCGGCCATGACAGGGAAAGTGACGGTCACGGAAAACGCCGGACAGGGCGACACTCAGGAGCAGGTCACCCAGCGGGGCGACCAGGAGCTGCAGCAGTGGCTGCAGGAGGGGAGGGCGGCCAAGCAGCGGCTCATGTCCCAGCAGCCGCGACGCACCGCCAACCCCGACGGCACCACCACCTGGTTCGTGGAGATGGGCACCACCACCGAGCACACCGACGTGCTGGCCTTCGCCCCCGTGCCGGCGACGGTGCGGGCTGGCGACCGGGTGACCTTCGTCAACGACTCGGGCGCTCCCCACACGGCCACCTTCCTGGGCGGGCGCAGCGCCCCCAGCCCCGACTCGCCGGAGGTGGGGCAGGTGGTGCCCGGGCCCTCGCCCCAGGTACTCAACGCCCAGAGCTACTTCAACACCGGCCTCCTGCCGCCCAACGCCCCGCCGGGCAACGCCCCGCCCGAGACGGCCCGCAGCTTCACCTTCGTGGTGGCTCAGCCCGGCCGCTACACCTACGTCTGCCTGTTGCACGTCCCCAGCGGCATGGCCGGGAGCATAGAGGCGCAATAGCCATCGTCCGGAGGAGCGACAGGGAGGTAGCAGAGATGGTTGAGGCGCAGCGCTGGACGCTCGCCGGCGATTACTTCGAGAGCTGCAACTGTGATGTGGTCTGCCCCTGCGAGGTCTCGCCCCTGGGGCCACTGCGGGCGCGTCCCACCCAGGGGCATTGCGACGTCTTCCTGGCCTTCCACATAGACAGCGGCAACTACGGCGATGTCGACCTGAGCGGGGTCAACTTCGTGGTAGCCGTACACACGCCCGGGGCCATGGCCGAGGGCAACTGGTCCCTGGCCGTATATATGGACGAGGCCGCCTCCCCCCAGCAGCAGGAGGCGTTGGGTGCCATCCTTTCAGGGCAGGTGGGCGGCCCCTTCGCCGCCATGGGGCCCCTCATCCGCCGCAATCTGGGGGCCAAGGCCGTCCCCATTACTTACCGTAAGGAGGGGCGGCGCCGCAGCTTGACGATACCCGGCATCCTCGAGTCCACCATCGAGGCCGTGCCCGGCGCCGACCCGGAGGCGGAGGTGGTGAAGCGCAACGCCCATCCCCTCTTCCCGGAGGCGGTGCAGGCCTACAGCGTCCGGACCGCTTACAGCGACCATGGCTTTACCTGGGACGTGAGCGGCAAGAACGCCGACTACGCCAGCTTCCGCTGGGCCGGCCCGTGAGGAGACAGGGTAGGGGGTGATACGATGGCCCAGCCGATGCCCTTGGCCCGCGAGCGCAGCCTGATACTGGCCGCGCTCCTCGCCCTGGCCGCCGCCGCCTGGGGGCTGCTGGTCTGGCAGCAGGGTGGCATGGACGAGGAGATGATGGGCCCCACCATGGGCATGGGCGCCCCCCTGTTCATGGCCATGTGGGCCCTGATGATGGTGGCCATGATGTTCCCCACCGCCGCGCCCATGGTGCTCACCTTCGCCACCGTCCAGGCCGGCCGGCGGCAGCGCGGCCAGCCCTACGTCCCCCCCTGGCTGTTCGTCTCCTCCTACCTGGCGCTGTGGGTGGCCTTCGGGGCCATCGCCTACGGGCTGGCGGTGGGCGGCGAGCACCTGGCCATGCGCTGGGGGTGGCTGGAGACCAACGCCCCCCGCCTGGGCGGCGGCGTGCTGGTGCTGGCCGGCCTCTACCAGCTATCGCCCCTCAAGTGGGCCTGCCTCAGGCGCTGCCGCTCCCCCCTGAGCTTCATCCTCGGCTCCTGGCGGGAGGGGCAGTGGGGCGCCGTGCGCATGGGCCTGGAGCACGGCGCCTACTGCCTGGGCTGCTGCTGGCTGCTGTTCGTCATCCTCTTCCCCCTGGGGGTGATGAACGTGGCCATCATGGCCCTCATCACCGCCCTCATCTTCGCCGAGAAGTCGCTGCCCATGGGCCCCCAGGCGCGGCTGCTGGCCGCCGCCGCCCTCATCGCTTACGGGGCGGTGGTGGTCTTCTACCCCGCTGCCCTGCCGACCATGTTCTGACCAGGAAAGGAGGACGAAGCCATGTACGGCACCCTTATCGTCATGCGGCCCAAGGAGGGCCACGAGCAGGCCGTCCTGGACATGATGGACTCCTGGGTGCGGGAGTGGGCGCCCAGGATCGAGGGCTTCGTCGCCTCGGTGCTCTACCGCAACCAGGACGACCCGCGGGAGCTCATCGAGGCGGTGGTCTTCTCAAGCCGCGACACCTACTTCGCCAACGCCAACGACCCGGAGCAGGACCGCTGGTACTGGCGGCTGGTGGAGCACCTGGAATCGGAGCCCAGGTTCATAGACGGCGACGTGCTGGGGATATGGCGCTAGGCTAACCCTAGCTGCCGCTCGGCCAGTTCGACGGTGTTCAGCAGCACCATGGCCACGGTCATGGGGCCGACGCCGCCGGGCACGGGCGTGATGGCCGACGCCACCTGGCGCACTGCGTCGTAGTCCACGTCGCCCACCAGCCGGCGGCCGCTCTTGCGCGTGGGGTCGGGCAGCCAGTTGTTGCCCACGTCCACCACCACTGCGCCCGGCCGCACCATGTCGGCGGTGATGGCGTGGGCGCTGCCCATGGCGGCGATGAGGATATCGGCCTGGCGGGTGAAGCGGGCCAGGTCAGGCGTGCCGGTGTGGCAGACGGTCACGGTAGCGTTGGCCCCCTCCCGCTTCTGGACCAGGATGGCCGCCAGGGGCTTGCCGACGATGTTGGACCGGCCCACTATGACCACGTGCTTGCCCTCGGGCCGGTAACCCGAGCGCACCAGCAGCTCCACCACGCCGCGGGGGGTGCAGGGCTGGGGGCAGGGCTCCCCCCGCAACAGGCGCCCCATGTTGACGGCCGTGACCCCGTCCACGTCCTTCTCCGGCGCGATAGCCTCGATGACGGCGCTCTCGGATATGTGGGGTGGCAGGGGCAGCTGCACCAGGATGGCGTGGAAGGCGGGGGCGGCGTTGAGCTCGCGCACGCGGGCGATGACCTCGTCCTGGGACGTGTCTCCGGGCAGGTGGAGGGTGATGGAGTGGATGCCCGCCTCCTGGGCGGCCTCGCCCTTGGAGCGGACGTAGGAGAGGGAGGAGGGGTTGTCGCCCACCAACACGAAGGCGAGGCCGGGGGTGACGCCGGTACGTTCCCTGAGCCTGTGCGCCCTCTGGGCCACTTCGGCCCGGACCTGGGCGGCCACGGCCCGTCCGTCGAGGACAACGGCCCCCTGGCCGGTGGCGGACGGGGTGCCTCGCTCTCCTTCGCTCATGGCGCCTCCGCCTCCATGTTAGCCGATGGCGGCCCGGGCGCCACCGCCCCTCACACCTTCTCGAACTCGGTGCGGGCGACCTCGGTGCCGTCGGGCAGCCGCTCGATACGGTAGTCGCCGAAGATGCTGGGCGCCTCCCGCTGCATGATACGCAGCACCGCGAGCGCCACCTTGCGTATCTCCGTCTCGGCCCACTCGGAGCCCCGCAGCTCGATGAAGTGCCGCAGCGCCCGCGCGTTGGCCGTGACGAAGATGATGGTCTCGGTGGCGTTGGGCAGCACCGACCGCGCCGCCTGCCGCGCCAGCTTGCGCCGCAGCGTCCGGTCGGGCACGTCCTTGAAGCG
>CACRXD010000008.1_pt1 | contig 41494 bp, 44 predicted proteins | sample 5377101 | NCBI WGS metagenome assembly CACRXD01 (sample SAMEA6061844, study PRJEB28556) | metagenome
TGGCGAGTGCTTCTTCTGCCGCAAGGGCTGGCCCAGCCAGTGTCCCCGCCAGCAGATACTCGGCTTCGGCATGGCCCCGGGCGCGCAAGCCGAATACATGCGCGTGCCCTTCGGCCACTTCACCCTGGAGAAGGTGCCCGAGGGAGTGCCCGACGAGAAGGCCATCTTCGTCGGCGACATCCTCGCCACCGGCTACTTCGCCTGCGAGATGGGCGGCATCCAGCCCGGCGACGTGGTGGTAGTGGTGGGCTGCGGGCCGGTGGGGCTCTTCGCCCAGATGACGGCCCGCCTCTTCGGCCCCGCCGCCGTCATCGCCATCGACTCCGTGCCCGAGCGGCTGGAGCTGGCGCAGCGCCTGGGCTCCGTGGCGGTGGACATGGGCAAGCAGGACCCCCTGGCGGTGGTGCGGGAGCACACCGACGGTCGCGGCGCCGACGTAGTCATCGAGGCGGTGGGGCATCAGGAGTCCATCAGGTCCTGTTTCAGCTACGTGCGCGGCGGCGGCACCATCGCCGTGGTGGGCGTATACTCCGAGCCCGAGTTCCCCTTCCCCCTCTTCCAGTCCTTCCTGCGCGACATCTCCTTCCGCACCGGCATCTGCCCCTCCAAGAACTATATGGCCCGTCTGCTGGGGCTGATAGCCGAGGGCAAGCTCGACCCGTCGGTCATCGTCACCCACGTGCTGCCCCTGGAAGAGGCCCCCCGAGGCTACGAGATGTTCGCCCAGCGGCGGGAGGGCTGCATCAAGGTGCTGCTGAAGCCGTAGCCGGTGGGCGCGGGCCTCTCCCGTAGATGGGCCCACGCTCTGGGCTGAGCCCCGCGGCATAACCCGCCCTCTCCGCTCCACCTGCCGCCGGCCTCTGAGGGCAGCGCGGGCCTGGGATCGCGCCCGGACGAGCGCCCGCCTGCAGCGGGGAGGGGCCCCCGATAGCCGTTGACCGGGCCGGGCGGCTGGGCTACGATGGCCTTAGACCCCTCCCCCCAGGGGAAGGGTATGGAGGCTGCGAGATGAAGGACAGCGTCCGCCAGGAGGCCCTCAAGCGCCTCAGCTATATCGAGGGGCACCTGCAGGGCATCAGGCGCATGATCGAGGAGGACAAGTACTGCCCCGAGATCCTGCGCCAGACCTACGCCGTTCGCCGCGCCATCGAGAAGCTGGAGGCCCTCATCCTGGACGGCCACCTCCACACCTGCGTCGTCGACGGCATCCGTCAGGGACGCGAGGAGCAGGTGGTGGCCGAGCTGATGGAGCTCTACGCCCTCGCCAACCGCTAGCCCAGGCTGGCGGCCCCTTCGCCCGGGAGCGATGACGGTGGACGCGGCGGTGCTGGTGGCCAAGGGCGCTTCCCTCCTCGTCCGGCGGCTGGGGCTGGGGGGCGGGACGGCCCTGCCCGGCCTGCTGGCCCTCCGGCTCGACCCGCAGGTGGTGCCGCGGCTGGCCGCGTGCCTGGGGCGAGGAGCAGTGCTGGTAACGGGCACCAATGGCAAGACCACCACCGCCCGCCTCCTCGCCGGCATGGCGCGGGCTGCCGGGCTGCGCCCCGTGGCCAACTCCGCCGGCTCCAACATGGTCCGCGGCATCGCTGCCGCCCTCTGTCAGGCAGCCGGCCCCTATGGCCGCCTTCGCGAGGGCGACCGCTCCCTGGGCGTATTCGAGGTGGACGAGGCGACCCTGCCCGAGGCGGCCGGCCTGGTTGCGCCCCGCGCCGTCGTCTTCCTGAACCTGTTCCGAGACCAGCTCGACCGCTACGGCGAGGTCGACCATGTGGCCTCGGTGTGGAGGACGGCCGTCTCCCGCCTGGGCCCGGACTCCACCCTCGTCCTCAACGCCGATGACCCCGCCGTCGCTTCCCTGGCGGCGGGCGCCCCTGGTGCCGTCGTCACCTACGGCCTCGCTCCCGGGCCCCACTCCCTCCCCTCTCTGGAACATGCCGCCGACGCCCGCTGGTGCCCCTCGTGCGCCGGCGAGCTGGCCTACGACGCCGTGCACTATGCCCACCTCGGCCTGTGGCGCTGCCCCGAGTGCGGCCTTTCCCGCCCCACCCCCCAGGTGGACGCCTCCCTGGACGGCGGCCGCCTGCTGCTGCGCCTGGCCGATGGCTCCCAGCGCGCCTTGCCCCTGCCCCTGGAAGGCACCTATGCCGCCTATGATGTCCTGGCCGCTGTGGCCGCCGCCCTGGCCCTGGGGCTACCCTGGTCGGCGGTGGAGGAGGGCCTGTCGCGCTTCAGTGGCGCCTTCGGACGGCAGGAGCGCCTGCAGGTGCAGGGAAGGCAGGTGCAGGTAGTGCTAGCCAAGAACCCGGCCGGCCTCAACCAGGTGCTGCGCACCCTCTGCGGCCACCCCGGCCCCCTGCGCCTCGCCCTGTTCCTCAACGACGGCCTGGCCGATGGCCGCGACGTCTCCTGGATATGGGACGTGGACTTCGAGATGCTCGCCGGGCGAGCGGAGTGGGCTGTCGCCTCCGGCACCCGGGCCGAAGACCTGGCACTCCGCCTCCATTATGCCCGTTTAGGCGCGGAGCTGACGGTGGAGCCGCGGCCGGTCTCCGCCCTGCGCCTGGCCGTGGGCCGCACTCCCCCTGGACAGACCCTGCACGTGCTCCCCACGTACACCGCCCTGCTGCAGGTGCGCGAGGTGCTGGCCCGCTGGGCGGGCCGGCGTCGCTTCTGGGAGGAGGCCGCCCCGTGAAGCTGCGCCTGGCCTGGCTCTACCCCAGGCACATGAACGTCTACGGCGACCGCGGCAACATCTTGGTCCTGCGGGAGCGCTGCGCCGCCCGCGGCATCGAGCTGGAAGTGGACGAGGTGGGCCCCGGCGACCGCCTCGACCCCGCCCGCTACGACCTCTTCTTCCTGGGGGGTGCCCAGGACAGGGAGCAGAGGCTGGTGGCCCGCGACCTGGCCGCCCACAAGGGCCCCGCCCTGAGGGAAGCGGTGGAGGGAGGGGCGTTGGCCCTGGCCGTCTGCGGAGGGTACCAGCTCCTGGGGCGCTTCTACCGCTCGGCCGAAGGCGAGGAGCTGACTGGCCTGGGCCTGTTCGATGCCTGGACGGTGCACCCCGGGCCGGGCGCCCGCCGCTTCATCGGCAATGTGGCCGTGGAGTGGCAGGGCGGCATCCTGGTGGGGTTCGAGAACCACGGCGGCCGCACCCACCTGGGGCCCGGCGCACGGCCCCTGGGCCGTGTCCTCGCCGGCTACGGCAACAACGGGCAGGACGGCAGCGAGGGCGCCGTCTACAAGAACGCCTTCGGCACATACCTGCACGGCCCCCTGCTGCCCAAGAACCCCCACTTCGCCGACCACCTCATCGCTCTGGCCCTGGCCCGCCGCTACGGCGAGGTGGCCCTGCCTCCCCTCGACGATTCCCTCGCCTGGGCCGCCCACCGCCGGGCGCTGCGCCTCGCCCGTCGCCGCCCTATACTCGAGAGATGGGCACATGTCCTGGGAGATCCGAGAATATGGCCACGCAAGAGGTGACCCTCCACTCGCCCAACATCTCCTGCGACCACTGCATCGCCGCCATTCGCAAGGCGGTGACCGCCCTGCCGGGAGTCGAGTTCCTCTCCGGCGACCCCCAGTCGCAGCAGGTGGTGGTGCGGTACGACCCCGCGCGGGCGTCGCTGGACGACATCGTGAAGGCGATGGCCGAGGAGGGCTACTCTGTGGACTCCTAGGGTCGCGGCCGCCGCCGCCCTCCTGCTCCTCCTCGTCGCCTGTGGCGGTGGCGCGGCGCTGACCACGTCCGGCAGTCCCCAGAGCCATACCCCCCCGCCGACGCCCAGGGCGCAAGCGAGCCCCCACCCCGCGCCCAGCCCTACGCCGACACCTACCCCCACTCCCACTCCCACTCCCACTCCAACCCCCACTCCCACGCCGACGCCGGTGCTGACGGGCTTCCGGATGCCCATTGATGGCGCGTGCCTCCCTACCTCCCCGAACCTCTTGCCCAACGCCCCCCGGCCGTACCGAGCCGGCGTCCACGAAGGCGTCGACTTCTACGACGGCTTCGCCTGCGCCCACATCGGCAAGGGGACGCCGGTGCGGGCTGCCAAGGCAGGGGTAGTAGTGCGCGCCGACCACGACTACCGCCCCCTCACGCCCCAGGAGCTGGACGAGCTGCTGCGCCGCAGCCAGTCCCAGGGCTATACCGACGAACAGGCCCTGGACCGCTTCCGCGGCCGCCAGGTATGGATCGACCACGGCGGAGGGGTGGTCACCCGCTATGCCCACCTGGACGGCGTCGCCGCCGACCTGCAGGTGGGCATGAGGGTGGAAGCGGGGCAGGTCATTGGCTACGTGGGCAACACCGGCACCCCGCAAGAAGTGACGGCGCCCGACACCGAGTTCCACCTCCACTTCGAGATACGGGTGGGCGACTCCTACCTGGGAAAGGGCCTCCCCTACGACGATCTGGTGGCCGTCCTGCGCCGCGCCTTCTCCCCCTGAGTCGCCCCACCCGGGCCCTCGTGCTAAGCTGGAAGCCGGAAGCTATGGAACAGGCGTCGGTCACGGCCCTGTGGGTCGCCCTCGCCCTGACGGCGGCGGCAGTCCTCGCCTACTGGGCCTACGCCTTTGGGGGCTGGCTTTCCCTGCGCCGCCTGGCCACCCCGGGCCAGGGCGAGGTGACCGTGGCCATTTGGGAGCGTTTCCCCGAGCCCCTGGGCAGAGCGGGCACCTGGGCCACCTGGGCGGCACTGCTGGCTATGCTCGTCTCCCTGGCGGCCCGCTGGCAGGCCAGCGGACGGCCCCCGTGGGCCAGCATGTGGGAGTTCACCGCTGCCTTCACCGGCGCCATCATGCTCTTCTACGTGCTGTTCGAGCGCTGGTATGGCCAGCGCGCCCTGGGTGCAGTGGTACAGCCGCTGGTGCTCGCTCTCCTGGCCGCCAATGTGGCCTTCTTCCCCGCCGAGGTGCGACCGCTGGTGCCGGCCCTGCAGAGCAAGGGCATCCTGGCCGCGCATGTGGGCGTGATGGTGCTGGCCTACGCCGCCCTGAGCCTTTCCTTCGGCGCCGCTGTCCTTTACCTGCTGCAGGGGGGCGAGCGCCGGCGCTTCCCTCGTCTGCCCTCCCCCGACCTGCTGGACGAGATCGCCTTTCGCTCGGTGGCCATCGGTTTTCCTTTGCTCGCCCTGGGCATCGCCCTGGGTGCGTACTGGGGCAACACGGCCTGGGGCCGCTACTGGGGCTGGGACCCCAAGGAGACCTCCTCCCTCGTAACCTGGCTCATCTACGGCGTCTATCTGCACCTGCGCGGCCTGCGGGGCTGGCGGGGCGCCCGGTCTGCCGTGCTACTGGTGGCAGCCTACGGCGCGGTGCTGTTCACCTATTTCGCCGTGAACCTGGTGGTGGCGGGCCTGCACAGCTACGCCGGCGTTTGAGGCCGTCGGCAGTCGGGGGGAGACGACAGGAGCGGTGGGAAGGAGGCGCTGGGCACGCCCCCTCTTCGCCCTGGTCGTGATCGTCCTGGTGGGGGCTGCCATATGGTGGCTGGAGTACCGCCCACAGGGCGAGAGCTCGGCCTCCCAAGTCGGCGGGCCCTACGGCCCCGTCGACCTGCCACCGGACCTGGCGCCGGCCGGCCTGGAGGTAGGTACGCGCACTGGCATGCTGGCGCCGGACTTCGTGCTGCCCACTCTGGACGGGCGCGACCTGCGGCTCAGCGACCTGCGCGGGCAGGCGGTGGTCCTCAACTTCTGGGCCACCTGGTGCTCTCCCTGCCGCCGCGAGATGCCGCTCCTGGTGGGGGCCTATCGCCAGTTCCGGGAGCAGGGGCTGGTGGTGGTGGCCGTAAACGTACAAGAGGACGAGGAATCGGTTCGGAGGTTCGCCCGAGAGTTCGGCCTGCCGTTCCCTGTCGCCCTGGACAAGTCCGGCGACGTGACCGGCGCCTACCGCCTGCTGGGCCTGCCCACCACCTTCTTCATCGACCGTCAGGGGGTGGTGCGGAGCGTCTTCCGCGGCCCCTTCGTCGCCAGCGGCCATGGCAAGGACGTGCAGGAGGCCATTGACGCAGGAGAGCTGGGCCGACGCATCCGGGAGGTCCTGGAGTAGCATGGCCTTTCCCTCGGCCAGGGCGGCGCGCCTGGGCCTGTCCCCCACTGGGCCCCTGCGGGCGCTTTGGTGGCTGTTGCAGAGCCCCCGGTGGGCGGCGGTCATCACCGCTATCGTGGCCGCTATGGCGCTGGTGGGTGTGGTATTGCCCCAGCTCCCCTTCTGGGCCCGGGGCGACGCAGCCGCCGAGGCTGCCTGGCTCGCCCAGCAGCGCGAGCGCTTCGGCGCTGCCGCCGACTGGCTGTGGCGCCTGGGCCTGCTGGACGTCTTCCATGCCCCCTGGTTCGCCGCTGGCCTGGGGCTACTGGTGGCCTCCACCACTGCCTATGTGGTGGGCCGACTGCCCGGGGTCTGGGCCAACATGGTCCGCCCCCGCCTGAGGGTGCCCGACTCCTACTTCGCCACCGCCCCCCACCGCTTCGCCTCCGATGTTCCCGCCGAAGTGGCCGCCCTGGAGAGCGCCCTGCGCCGCTCCCTGTACCGAGTGGTCCGCTTTCGCGAGGGCCCCGTTACCTACCTCTTCGCCGACCGCTTCCCCTGGGCGCAGGCCGGAACGCTCCTGGGCCATGGGGCGGTGGCCCTGTTCGTGGTAGCCGCGGCCATTGGCCGCGCCGACAGCTTCGACACGGCCCTGCTCATCCCCGAAGGGGCCAGCCGCCCCGTCTTGCCTACGGTAGCCAGCCCCCGCCAGATGCTGGTGCGGGTGGAGGACGTGGTCGGCCGCTTCGACCCCACCGGCACTCCCCTGGAGTACCGTTCGGAGCTGGTCATATACCGCCAGGGGGAAGAAGTGAGGCGCTGCCAGGTGACCGTCAACTCCCCTTGCAGTTACGACGGGTACCGCTTCTTCCAGGCGGGGTACTTCGGCTACGGGGCCGATGTCCAAGTGCGCGACCTGGTCACGGGCGACGTCCTCTACCGCGAGACCCTCGCCCTGGAGTTCCAGCGCCCGGCCCCGTACTTGCTGGCCCGGGACGCCTCGGGTCGCCGGGTATTCGAGGGCACTGTACCCCTGGGAGAGCCCGTGCGCCTGGACTTGGGCCAGGGCCCTGTGGACGTCTCCTTGGCCTCCCTGACCGTGGGCGGCCGCAGCTACCTGCTGGGCCTCTGGCAGGACGAGAAAGGCAGGCCGCGAGTGGCGGTGGCATCCGGTCAAGGCCCCCCCGACGTAGTCATAGAGGAGGGTGGGCGGGCCCAGGCCGGCGGGCTGGAATGGGAGGTGGTACGAGTGGACCGGGTGCCCGCCGCCCTCGTGCAGGGCTTCCCCTTGCCGCCGGACAGGGAAGGGGACGGCGCGCTCTTGCAGATGACCAATGTGGCTTACGGCACCGCCAACGCCTCCGAGGGCGGGCGGGTGCCGGTGGCGGGCCTGCCCGGCGACCCTACCCTCTACATCCTGGGCCCCGACCAGCGCCCCCTCGCCCTGCGGCCGGGCGAGAGCGCCCGCGTGGACGGGTACGAGTATACTTTCCTCGGGCAGCGGGAGTTCGCCGGCATCCAGGTGCGACGCGACCGCAGCGACCTGCTGGTGTGGGTGGCGGTGGGCCTGCTCATGGCCGGCCTGGCCATGGCCCTCTGGCTCCCCAGGAGACGCCTGTGGGCGCGCATCGGGCCCCGGGGCACGGCCTTAGCGGTGCAGGGCTGGCCCGAAGTGGGCCTGGAGCGGGAAATGCAGCGGCTCCTGGCCCGCGCCGGCGCCCCTGCGCGCCAGGAGGGAGGAAAAGATGCTTAGCCTGCTTGCCATACGCATCCCCATCGACCCCGTCATCTTCAAGCTGGGCGGGGTGGAAGTCACTTGGCACGGCCTCCTGGCGGCCGTGGGCGTCATCGTGGGGGTGGCGGTGGCCGCCTACTTCGCCCGCCGCGCCGGCTACAGCGAGGACCATATCTATAACACCGCCCTGGCCCTGGTGGTGGGAGGCATCGTGGGTGCACGGGGCCTGTACGTGCTGGAGAACCTGGACCAGTTCCGCGACGACCCCGGGCAGATATTCGCCCTCAATGCCGGCGGCATATCCATCTACGGCGCGCTCATCGGCGGCACGGTCGGCGCCTGGCTCTACACCCTCCTGGCGCGGGTGCCGGGCAAATGGCGCATTGCCGACGTGGCCGCCCTGGGCGCCATCGTGGGGATGGCCATAGGCCGCGTGGGCGACATCATCAACGGCGAGCACTTCGCCGAGCCCACCTCCCTGCCCTGGGGCGTGCGCTACACCCACCCCGACAGCCCCAGCTTCATCCGCTACGGGCCCGACCACGTGCAGCATCCGGCGGTGGCCTACGAGATGCTGGCCGACCTGGCCATCTTCGGCGTCCTGCTCTACATGTGGCGACGGGGCACGAGGCCGGGACTCATATTCCTGACCTGGGCCTTCCTGTACTCCGCCATGAGGCTGGGCATCAGCTTCCTGCGGCTGGACGACATCGTGTGGGCGGGGCTGCGCACGGCCCAGATCATCGCCATCGCCGTCATGGTCTGTGTCGTCGCCACCCTCTTCTATCTCTGGAACAGCGAGCAATGGGCGGGCGAGGCGCGGGCCGAGCGGCGCAGGCGGCTGCGCCTGGAGCGACGGCGCCTCGCCCGTCAGGGCCGCGGGCCGGAGCCTTGACCCCGCCGACGGAGGACGCTTAGCATCGGATACGGCCCGCTGACCACTACGAGGTAGGAAAGCCATGCCCTTGCGCCTGCCCAAGAGCTATCTCGACGAGATAGTGGCCCACGCCAAGGCCGAGGCGCCCAACGAGTGCTGCGGCATCATCGCCGGCGCCGATGGCCGAGCGGCCAAGCTGTACCGTTGCCGCAACGCCGAGGAGAGCCCTTACCGGTACCAGGTGGACCCCAACGACCTGTTCCGGGTCTACCGCGAGTGCGAGCAGAACGGGTGGGACTTTCTGGCCATATACCATTCCCACACCTTCAGCGAGGCCTATCCTTCGCCCACCGACGTGCGTCTCGCCTTCTGGCCCGAGGCCTACTACCTGCTGGTCTCCCTCAAAGACCCCGAGCGGCCCGTCGTGCGCGCCTTCCGCATTCGCGACGGCCAGGTCCAGGAAGAGGAGATCGAGGCGACGGAGGGCTGAGGTGGACGGCCAGGAGGAAGTGAGGCAGGCCCTGGCCCGTATGGGCGTGGAGCTGCCCACCCGGGGGTCGCTGCCCGTCTCGCCGTACGTGGAGGTCCTGCCGCGGGCGGTGGAGGTCCTCTTCTCCCAGCGCCTGGCCGAACGTCCCCCGGCCCCGGTGTTCGCCGCTCCAAGGCCCCAGGCATGAGCGCCCCGGCCCTGCCCGTGGCCACGCTGGCCGAGGCCTCCCGCCTGCTGCAACGGCGCCAGCTCTCGCCTCTGGAGCTGACAGAGACGTGCCTGCGCCGCATCGAGGCCCTGGAGCCGGCCCTCAATTCCTTCATCACCGTCACCGCCGAGATGGCCCTGGCCGAGGCCCGGCGGGCCCAGGAAGAGCTGGCGGCTGGCAAGAGCCGCGGCCCCCTGCATGGAGTGCCGGTAGCGGTGAAGGACCTGTTCTTCACCGCCGGCGTGCGCACCACCGCCGGCTCCCGCGTCCTGGCGGACTTCGTGCCCCAGGAAGACGCCACGGCAGTGGCCCGCCTGCGCCGGGCCGGCGCCATCGTCCTGGGCAAGCTGAACATGCACGAGTTCGCCTTCGGCACCACCAGCGTCAACCCCCACCATGGTCCCGTGCGCAACCCCTGGGACACGGGCCGCGTGGCCGGGGGCTCCTCGGGCGGCTCGGCCTCGGCGGTGGCCGCCGGCGAGTGTCTGGCTGCCCTGGGCACCGACACTGGCGGCTCCGTCCGCATCCCCGCTGCCCTGTGCGGCATCACCGGCCTGAAGCCCACATATGGCCGGGTGAGCGTCCACGGGGCCGTGCCCCTGGCCTGGTCCCTGGACCACGTGGGGCCCATGTGCCGCACCGCCGAGGACTGCGCCCTGGTGCTGGCGGCCATCGCCGGCCACGATGATAGGGATAGGACGACGGCCGACGTGCCCGTGCCTGATTACCCCTCCCTGCTGGACGGGGGGGCCCGCGGCCTGCGCATCGGCGTCCCCCGCGAGCACTTCTTCGAGCAGGTAGACGAGGAAGTGGCCGGGGCGGTGAGCGCTGCCCTGGCGGTCCTGGCCGAGCTCGGGGCGGAGATCGAAGAGGTCTCCCTGCCCTACGGGGAGATGGCCCCCCTGCTGGCCGCGTCCATCATGCTGCCCGAGGCCCTGGCCTACCACCTGCCCTGGCTGCGGGAGCGCCCGGGCGATTATGGCCCGGACACGCTCCAGCGCCTGGGCGCGGCCGCCCTCTACCCCGCCGCCCTGTACGTCCAGGCCCAGCGCCAGCGTCAGGTCCTGGTGGAATCGTGGCGGGAGGTGTGGCAGAGGGTAGACCTGGTGGCCACGCCCACTACGCCCGTGGTGGCCCCCACCGTAGAGGAAGCGGCCCGGTGGGCCCTGGTCTTGAATCGCAACACCAACGCCTTCAACGTCAGCGGCCAGCCGGCCATATCCCTGCCCTGCGGCTTCAGCAGCCACGGCTTGCCCATCGGCCTGCAGTTGGTGGGGCGCTGGTGGGATGAGGCGACGGTGCTGCGGACGGCCCACTCCTATCAGCAGGCCACCGACTGGCATCTGCGACTGCCGCCCCTGGTCTAGGACGGGGCCGCACCCTACCCTATACTGGCCCTGGGCATGTCCGAGGCCATCGCTGACCAGCCGCCTCCCATGACCATCGGCGGGCGCCAGTTCCGCTGGGGCGAGCGCACCTATGTCATGGGGATCGTCAACTGCACTCCCGATTCCTTCGCCGGCGACGGCCTCGGCTACGACACTGCCGCGGCCGTCCGCCGCGCCCTGCAGATGCGCGAGGACGGCGCTGACATCGTAGACGTGGGGGGCGAGTCCACCCGCCCTGGCTACGAGCCGGTGCCCGCCGAGGAGGAGATGCGCCGCGTCCTGCCCGTGCTCCGCGCCCTGGCCCGCGAGCTGGACATCCCCGTCAGCATCGATACGGCCAAGGCGGAGGTGGCGCGGGCGGCCCTGGAGGCGGGTGCCTGCCTGGTCAACGACGTCACCGGCCTCAAGGGCGACCCGGCGATGGCCAGGGTGGTGGCCGAATACGGCGTGCCCGCGGTGGTCATGCACAACCAGCGCGGTCGCCCCTTCCGTGACGTCGTGGCCGACGTCCTGACCGGCTGGCACGAGTCGTTGCAGGTGGCGGCCGAGGCCGGCGTGCCGCCCGACAGGGTGATACTCGACCCCGGCTTCAACTTCGGCTGGCGGCCCGAGCACGCGCTGGAGATGCTCCGGCGCCTGGGCGACCTGCGGCGGGCCTCGGGGAGGCCCCTGCTCGTCGGCACCTCCCGCAAGTCCACCATCGGCCTCGTGCTGGGAGGGCTGCCACCAGAGGAGCGGCTGGAGGGCACCGCCGCCACTGTGGCCCTGGCCATCGCCCAGGGGGCCGATATCGTCCGCGTCCACGACGTGCGGGAGATGGCGCGGGTCGCCCGCATGGCCGATGCCATCGTCCGCGGCTGGCGACCGGAGGAAGGGACATGAGCGACGACCGTCCTCTCTACAGCCCCTTCGTGGACATGGTGGGGGCGGAGCTGGTGGAGTGGGAGCCCGGCCGGGTACGCTGGGCCATTACCCTCGGACCGCAGCACAGCAATCCGGGCGGCGTGATGCACGGCGGCGTGGTGGCCACCCTGCTGGACGAGGCCGTGGCCAACGCCGTCACCTCGCTGCGGGGGAGGGACGCGACCAGCGCCAACCCTCACCTGCTGGTGGAGATGAACGTCAGCTTCGTCGCCGCCGCCCGCCCGGGCCAGCGCCTGGAGGTGGAGGGGCGGGTGCTGCGCCTGGGACGACAGGTGGCCTTCGCCGAGGCCGAGGCCCGCCGCCAGAGCGATGGCGTCCTGGTGGCCAAGGGCCGTTTCACCTTCGTCATCCCCGATCACCGCCGCGACTGAGCCGGCAGCGAGCGCGACGCCCATGGACACCCCCTGGCCGGCCATGGAAGGCGCCCACAGCCCCTTCATCTCCTTCATCGGCGGTCGGCTGGAAGAGGCGCGACCGGGCTACGCCCGCATCTCATTGCGGGGCGTCCCCGCGCTGGCCGACGCCTGGGGCCGAATGCATGCCGGGGCCATCACGGCCATCATGGACTCAGCGGTGGGGGCGGCCCTCGGTCACCTAAAGGTGCAGCGGGGGCGGGGCACGGCCCCCCAGGCCACCATCGCCATGGACGTCTCGTTCGTGGCCCCAGCCGCGAGTGACGACGAACTGGTGGCCGAAGGGCGCGTGGTGGAGCTGGACCGGAACGTGGCCCACGGCGAGGCGGAGCTGCGCCGCCGCGATGGCTCCCTCATCGCCCGGGGCTCGTTCGTCTTCGTGGTGGGGGAGGGTGGCGGGTGGCCCAGGCATACCTAGGGCTCGGCTCCAACCTCGGCGACAGGGCCGCCAACCTGCGGGCGGCCCTTGCCTGCCTGGCCGAAGCGGGCACCGTGGACGCCGTCTCCTCGCTCTACGAGACGGAGCCTGTCGGAGGGCCCCCTGGCCAGGGCCTGTACTACAACGCCTGCTGCCGCCTCGTCACCGCCCTCGGCCCTCGCCAGCTACTGGACTTCCTGAAGGTGGTGGAGCGAAAGCTGGGGCGCCGGGAGGGGCCCCGCTGGGGGCCGAGGCCCGTGGACCTGGACATCCTGTTCTACGACGACCTGGCCCTGGAGACCGATGCCCTGGTGCTGCCCCACCCCCGCCTGGGAGAGCGGGCCTTCGTGCTGGTGCCCCTGGCCGAGATAGCCCCCGACCTGCGCCATCCCCTGCTGGGGATGACGGTGGCCCAGTTGCGGGGGCGGGTGGACGAATCGGGAGTGCGGAGGATTGCCGGCCCGGGCTGGGAGAGGGGCTAAGGCCGGCGAGGGCGGGCGGCCCTCAGCCCTCCACTGCCAGTTCGAGGGGCTCCTCTTCTTCCTCGCTCTCGGCGGTGAACAGTGTCCAGCCGATCCAGAAGGCGAGGGCGGAGACGGTGGCGAGAGCGCCCATGACGGGCAGGGCCACCGCCAGGTAGCTGCGTCGGGCCACCGCCCACAGGAAGAGGACCATCTGCAGGACGGAGCCGACCATGATCAGAGCGCCTGCCAGTTGCGTCTTCTGCATCCCCTTGCCACCTCCACGCTAGGGAAGGGACTGGCGCATATGTGGCGGCAGAAGGTTGGGTATGGAGTCCTCGATGGGATAGCGCTCACCGCAACCCGTACAGGTGAGGTAGCCCTTCACCACCTCCTGGCCTTGCTCCTCTTCCGAGGTCAGTTCCAGGGGTGCCTTGCACATAGGGCAGGCCAGGATCTCCAGCAGGTCCTTGCGCATGCCTCGCCCCTCCCGCCGCCGCAGTCGACCCGAATTGTAAAGCTCCACTGCCCCAGTGTCAACGAAACCGCCGACGAGCAGCACCCCCTTGACACTGCTGGGGGGCGGTGCTAGCGTTGCTCTTGCAAACGGCTTCACAAATGGGCCCGGCGGAGCGAAGCTAGTGCCTTATCTCGAGATCATCCTCCGGCACGTCCCTGAGGGGTTCGAGTTCCTGGCAGTCTTCGCCACCGTCGTCGGTTCCCTGAGCCTGCTGGTGCTGCTGGGCAAGTGGTGGGAGAGGTAGCCTGACGGGGGTCGCCTATGGCTGTCGTAGAAGAGCCTGGGAAGCCACGCAACTGGCAAGAGCGCCTGGCCATAATCCGCGACCGGCTCTACGACCGCCTCTTCCACAACTACGTCTGGCGCTCTATCTTCCGCTCCGGCTACCCCAACACCCCGCGCAATCAGATGCTGGTGGTAGCCACCAACGTCTTCCTGCACCTGCACCCCACGCGGATCCATCGCACCCACGTCAAGATCACCCACACCTACTGCCTGGGCGGCCTGTCCTTCTTCATGTTCATCGTGCTGACGGTCACGGGCGTGCTGCTCATGTTCTACTACGTCCCTGACGTAAACCGCGCCTGGCAGGACATCGCCGCCCTGGAGACCAACGTGCGCTTCGGCCTGCTCATGCGCAACCTGCACCGGTGGGCCGCCCACGGCATGGTCATCCTGGTGTTCCTGCACATGATGCGAGTCTTCTACACCGGCGCCTACAAGCCGCCACGGGAGTTCAACTGGGTGGTGGGCGTCGTCCTCCTGTTCCTGACACTACTCATGAGCTTCACCGGCTACCTGTTGCCTTGGGACCAGCTCGCCGTATGGGCCATCACCGTGGGCCACGGCATCGGCGGGTCTACCCCCTACCTGGGCGACGAGGTGCAGCAGGTGCTCTTCGGGGGCTTCGAGATTGGCCAGGGGGCCCTCATCCGGTTCTATACCTTGCACGTGCTGGGGCTGCCTCTGCTGGCGGCCATCATGATGGCTGTCCACTTCTGGCGGATCCGCCGGGACGGCGGGCTGGCGCGGCCCCTCTGAGGTGAGGGCGGATGGCTGTTGAGACCAGGCGCCCCGCACCACGGCCAGCCGCGGCACCCCGCCCCCGCCGCGAGCGGGAGGAGGAGGTGCTGGTCTGGCCCGACCTACTGTTCCCCGAGTTCATCTCCGCCTGCCTGTTCCTGCTGACCTTCATCATCCTCTCGGTGTTCGTCAATGCGCCGCTGCTGAACCGGGCCAACGTGAGCATCACGCCCAACCCCTCCAAGGCGCCCTGGTATTTCCTCAACCTCCAGGAGCTGCTGTTGCACATGGACAAGGCGTGGGCGGGCGTGCTGCTGCCGGGCATCTTCCTGGCCTTCCTGGCCATCATCCCCTACATCGACCGCAGCAATGAGGGGCAAGGGGTCTGGTTCGGCACCCGGTACTCGGCCCGCATCACCAGCGTCACCGCTATCTACTCCATGGCCGTGACCTGGTTGCTGGTGCTGTTCGACGCCGGCAAGTTCGAGCGGCTGACCCGCTTCTTCCCTACCTGCGACGAGGAGCAGCCTCACCACTGGCCGCCCTGCCTGGTGGGGGACACGGGGCTGGAGGGGCTGCGGGAGTTGCAGACCCGGATGCGCTTCAGCATCGGCGACTTCGACTGGCCTCAGGACTGGCGATTCCCGCTGCCCAAACTGGGCGGGTTCTCGGAGCTACGCTTCAAGAACCTGCACCTCTGGGGCGACATGAACATCAACGTGCCGGCGGTGATGGTGGAGCAGGTGCTGCCCTTGCTCATCATCGTCGGCTTGGCGCTGCTGATCATCTACGTGCTGTTCCGCATCGGCTGGGTGCGCACCACCCGCGACGTCATGATCGTCATGTTCACGGGGGCCATGGCGTCCTACCTGGCGCTGACCATCATCGGCAGCTTCTTCCGCGGCCAGGGCCAGGAGCTGGTGCCGCCCACCGACATCCGCGTGGACTGCGGGACGATACCAACACCACCAGGCTGTCCATAGGGGCAGTGCGCCCCGGGCGAGGTCGGAGAGCATGGCTGAGGAGCGGACGGACCAGAACGGCCAGCAGCCACCCCAGCAAGGGGTAGTGCTGCGGGTGGCGCGAGAGGCCACCACCACTGTGGCCGAGAAGCGGGGCATCGGGCCCCGGCCGGCACAGGTCAGCACCCCTGTAGCCAGCCCCGCCCCCAAGCCGGGGCCCATCGTCAGCCGCCGCGTGATGGTGCTGGGTGGCTTCTGGACAGCCCTCGGCCTGGCCCTGCTGGGCGTCTTCGGCCCGCAGCTCGACTTCCTGTACCCCCGCCGGGTACGGGGCTTCGGCGGCCCGGTCTTCGTGCCCCGCAACCAGATTCCGGAGCCGGGCGGCGACCCGGTGCGCAACTTCGAAGGCCGCTTCTGGCTGGTGCACCTGCCGGCGGGCACCACCCCCAACGGCGAGCAGACGCAGGGGGGCGTGCTGGCCCTGTGGCAGAAGTGCCCCCACCTCGGCTGCACCGTGCCCTGGCGGCCCGACTTCGTCTTTCAGGGGCGGAAGGGCTGGTTCCGCTGCCCCTGCCACGGCTCTACCTACACCAAGGAGGGGGGCGTGCGCGTGTTCGGCCCAGCCCCCAGGTCCATGGACACCTTCCGCATACCCGAAGACCGCATACAGGACACGGGCATCGTCGTGCTGACGGGGCCCAACAACGCCGTCCTGGGCGGGCCGGACAACCCCAGCCGGGCGGTCCGCCTGCCCGGGTTCAACTACGAGTCGTAGAAGGCATCGCCCTATGGCACGTTCGCTGACAGGGAGCAAATCGCGCCGAGCGGGCAGGGGGCTATGAACACCAGCAAGCAAGTCAACGTCATGATCGGCCTCCTCTTCCTGCTGGTGATAACCTTCGGCATCTACTTCGTTTGGGACCAGAACGTGCGCGCCGAGCGGGCCGAAGAGCAGCAGGCAGAGGAGAACGCCATCCGCGGCGGCAAGCTCTTCGCCCTGAACTGCCGCATCTGCCACGGCGACCAGGGACTGGGCTCCCAGGAGAACCCGAACCTGCCCGGCGCTGCCCTCAACCTGGAGTCGTACCGCACCATCGACCCTGGCCAGCTAACCAGCCTGCACCAGCGCTTGTTCGAGACCATCCGTTGCGGGCGGGTGGGCACCCTGATGCCCACCTGGGGCGAGGACCAGGGCGGCACCCTCAACAACACCCAGATGCAACAGCTCGTGGCGCTGATAACCGGCGCCTGGGGCGACGAGCACCCGCCCAGCGTCCGCAAGCTGCTGGCCCAGGCGCAAGTGGCGCGGGCAGCGGGGGACGAGGCGACGGCCACCGAGCTCGAGGCCGAGGCCCAGGCCATCCTGAACGAGATCAGCGAGAAGGGCTGGGAGACGGCCCTGGAGCTGGCCCACGAGCAGGACACCATCGTCAACGCCGCCGGCGAGGTCGTCCGCCTGGCCCGCGACGTGGACGCTGACGACACCACCCTCCTTCTCAACGATGCCCACGTGGGGCTGAGCGCCGACCAGCTCCTTCGCCTGGGCCCCTCCGGGGAGGAGGGCTCGGAGGTGGTGAGGGTGGTGCAGGCGCCTGGCTCCAGTACCCTCGCCCGCCGCGTCGGCCCGGGTGACGATACCCTCCCCCTGGAGTCGGCGGCCAACTTCCGGCCCGGCGTCATCGTCCAGGCGGGCAGCGAGCGGATGCTGGTCATTCGCGTCGACGCCGCCGCCAACACCATCATCGTCATGCGGGGGGTGGATGGCACCCGCGCCCAGGAGCACCCGCGGGGCACTCTCGTGCAGGACCCCAGCAACGAGGTCGTGGTGGAGCGGGGCGCCTTCGACACCGAGGCCCGGCCCCACGCTGCCGGCACCCAGGTCTTCAACGGGCCGCAGATACCGCCCGAGGGGCCCCTCACTGGCGAGAGCGGTACCCCGCCCTGCGGCCAGCGGCCGCCCGCGCCCCAGGAGCAGGGCATCCAGCTTACGCCCAGCCCCGGCCAGCCGGAGCGGCCCCGTAACGCCCAGCCGATTCAGGCCACCGTCACCGAGCCGCAAAACGGTGTCATCGAAGTGCCCATGCAGGACAACCGCTTCCTGCGCAACAATCTGAAGCTGCCCGTGGGCCAGCCGGTCACTATTCGCATCGTCAACCAGGGTCAGGCTCCCCACAACCTGCGGGTAGCCGGGCCCGACGGCGCCTGGAACACGGGCGATGACCAGGCGGTGCCCAGCGGCGGCGGGCTGGTGCCGGGCGGCCAGCAGGCGGAGGCCAGCCTCACCTTCCAGCAGCCGGGCATCTTCGCCTTCCGCTGCGACGCTCACCCCAACGACATGTGGGGCTATATCACTGTAGGGCAGTAGGTGTGCGGCGGCTGGCCCTGCTGGCGGTGGCACCGGCATTGGCCCTGGCCGTAGCCGCCTGCGGCGGCGGCGAAGAGCAGACTCCGGAGCCGGTGGGCACTCCCCAGACCAGCGTGACCATCCGTGCCCTCAGGGGAATAAGGTTCGACCTGAGGCAGATGACGGTGGCGGCGGGCCAGCCCATCACCGTCACCATGGACAACCAGGACACCGGCGTGCCCCACGACTTTGTGGTCTGGCGAGACCGCACCATGCGGGAGCGCATCGCCGGGACGGAACAGTGCAACGGCCCCTGCCAGGAGACGGTGGTGGTGCCGCCCCTGCCCGAGGGGCGCTACTTTTTCAACTGCACCATCCACCCCACCGAAATGCGGGGGGACTATATCGTGCGCTAGGGCGCGGGCCGTTGACCGTGCCCGCACCCTGCGCTATATTCGCCCAGGGATACTCTTCCCTAACACAACCAGAACAGGGTGAGAGGTCATGGCCAACCAGGTGGGCAAGCGTTACCAGTGCGGCGTCTGCGGCAGCGAGTTCATCGTCACCCGCGGTGGCGAGGGGCAGCTCCACTGCTGCGGCCAGCCGATGCAGATGAAGGGCTAAGGAGGTGGCTTCCATGGCCAACCAGCTAGGGAAGCGCTATCACTGCAACAACTGCGGCACCGAGGTGCTCTGCATCCGCCCCGGCGACGGCGGCGTGGAGTGCTGCGGCGCACCCATGGAGCTGATGCAGCCCAAGGTGCTGCCCTCGGCCGACTAGGGTACGGCGCTCCCGTCCCGCGGGCCCTGCCGCAAGGCAAGGGCCCTTTTGTGCCTTGTGCCTACGCTACCCCCTCGGTAGCATACGAAACGGGCCCCATGGCGCAGATCATCACCCTGGGCACCGGCAACGCCTTCACCACGCCCAGCCGGTACTGGAGCGGCATCCTGCTGGAGGGAAAGCACCTGCTGGACTGTCCGCCCACGGCCCTGCCGCACCTGAAGCGGCTGGGCGTTCAGCCCCAGCAGGTGGAGGCGGTCTTCATCAGCCACTTCCACGGCGACCACTTCGCCGGCTTCCCCTTCCTTGTGCTGGAATACGCCTACCTGTCGCCACGGCAATCGGACCTGTACGTAGTCGTCCCGCCTGGAGGGGCCCGTTTTCTGGAAGCATTCATCGAGCAGATGTACCCGGGCCTGAGCTCCAACGACGCGGGATACCGCCGCGTCTACGTCGAGGCCCGCCCGGGACGGCGACAGGAGGCAGCCGGTCTGCCGTTCTGGTCCGTCCCCATGGAACACGCCCGCGGCAAGCTGCGGGCTTTCGGCTACAGGCTGGAGCTGCCCGACCTGACCCTGGCCTACAGCGGCGATGCCGAGTGGTCGCCGGCCCTGCTGGAGCTAGCCCGCGGCGCCGATGTCCTCGTAGTGGACTGCACCTATCCCGTGCGGGGGCCCGAACACATGGGCCTCGAGGACGTGATGCATCTGCGCGCGGCCCTGCCCCAGAACGTGCTACTCGCCCTGACCCATCTGGGGGACGATGCCATCGCCCCTTACGGACTGGCCAACACCATGGCCCTGCGCGATCTGGAGACCTACGAGTTCCGCCGCATGCGGTCCGGAAGTTGAGGACGCGAGCATGAGCTGTCAGGTGGCGGTGCTGGGGGCGGGGGCCTTCGGCACTGCCCTGGCCCAGGCGGCGGCACACGCTGGCCACCGCGTCCGCATCTGGAGCATCGAAGAGCGGGTGCTCGCCGAGATCGAACGTTCCCGACGCAACAGCGCCTACCTGCCCGGCGTACGCCTCCATCGCCACGTGCGGCCCGCGTCCTCCCTGGAGGAGGCAGTGGAGGCCGCGTCGCTAGTCCTGGTGGCCGTACCCTCCCAGGTGGTGCGGACGGTGGTCAGGCAGGCGGCCCCGCTGTTGCGCCCCGGACAGGCTATCGCCAACGCCGCCAAGGGGCTGGAGGAAGGCACTGCCCTGCGCATGTCCCAGGTGCTGGAGCAAGAACTGCCGGGGGATTTGCGGCCCGGCATCGGCACCATCGCCGGGCCGGCCATAGCCCGCGAGTTGGCCCGCAGGCGCCCCACCTCGCTGGTGGCGGCCGCCCGCGAGCCGGAGGTGGCCGGGCTGGTGTGCCGCACCTTGCAGAACGCCTGGGTGCGCGTGGCCGTCAGCCGCGACGTCATCGGCGTCGAGGTCTCGGCCACCCTCAAGAACGCCTACGCCATAGCCCTCGGCCTGTGCGATGGCCTGGGCCTGGGGGCCAACGTGAAGGCGACGCTGGCCGCCATAGCCCTGAGCGAGATGGCCGAGATGGTGGTCTGCCTGGGCGGACGGCGCGATACGGCCTACGGTCTGGCCGGCCTCGGCGACCTTCTCGCTACCGGCTACAGCCCCCACAGCCGCAACCGCACCCTCGGCGAGAAGATGGGCCGCGGCGAAGACTGGCGGGCCTTCGTCGCCACGCGCACGGTGGAGGGCGTGGCAGTAGTGGAGACCGCCCTGGGCCTGGCCCGCTCCCTGGGGCTGCACCTGCCGGTGCTGGCGGGCCTCCACGCCCTCCTGTTCCAGGGCGCCGACCCTGGCCAGACGGTGCGCTCCCTTCTCTCCGACTCGCCCCTGCCAGCCTGAGGCCCTGCGCCGGTGGCGGCTACGCGGGCTGGGGGCTGGTGCTGCGCCGACCGGCGCTGCGGAGGGCGAGCAGGGGCAGCAGGGCCAGGCCTGCCGCCGCCAGCGACACGACCCCCAGCGCTCCGTGCCCCCACGCCTCGCTGATGGGGCCGCCCAGGAAGGACATGGCTACCGCCGCCGCCGCGCCGATGCCGTCATTGATGCCCACCGCCTGGGCTCGCTGCTGGGGCGCGGTCACGTCGGCCAGCAGGGCGGTGGCGGCCACCGTCACCGCCGACCAACCCAGCCCCACCAGGAACAGCCCGGCCGTGATGGCCATGTAGTGGGACGTCAGCGGCACCATGACCGCGCCGCCGGCGGTGATGCCCAGGCCCAGCAACAGCACCGGTCGCCGTCCGAGGCGGTCGGCCAGCCTGCCCAGGGGCAGCGAGAGGCCGAACATGCCGATGACGTGAATGGCCACCGTCAGCGAGATGGCCGGCAGCGAGTGGCCGTGGTGCTCCAGCACCAGCGACGTCATGGCCATCATCATGCTCATGACCCCCCAGGCCACACCGCTGCACAGGAAGGCCGTCCAGCAGGCGTAGCTGCCCAGCACGCCCCTCATCCCGCCGCCGCTGGCCTCCCTCGTCTCGGGCCGGTAGCCAGGGTAGTACAGCTCCAGTTGCGAGGCGATGTCGCGTGGGTCCGGGTGCACCCGCATCACCATCGCCAGCGCCGGCAGGATTACCGCCGGCACCAGAAGCCAGGTGGTGACCACCGCGTCGGCGTCCAGGCGTCCGGCGATGCCCTCGGCGAGGCTCACCAGCGCCGGGCCGCCCAGCGCCCCTACCATGGTGGCCGTCAGCACAAGGCCCAGGCCCTGCGCCCGACGGTCGGGCGGGTACATGTCGGCGGCTGCCACCCTGAGCTGCTGTGTGGCGCCCACGCCCAGGCCGAACAGGAACATGCCCAGGACGAAGGTGGCGAAGGAGCCGATGGCCATGGCCAGGGCGATGACCCCTGCCCCGGCCATCCCCAGCAGCAGCCCCAGCACCAGCCCCGCCCGTCGGCCGTAGGCGTCCATTACCCTGCCCAGGGGGTAGGCCACTATCAGGCGGCCCACGGCCAGGATGGCTACGCCCAGGCCGGCCAGCCCGGCCGAGCCCAGCAACCGCACCACCATGATGGAGCCCAGTGCGGGCACCATCTGGTTGCCGACACCCACCAGGGCCTGGGCGGCGCCCAGCAGCAGGGTGTTGCGCAGGACGACGGCCGGTACCCCATTGCGCGCGTACGTTTCCAGCATGGCGATTCACCCGGCGATGGTTACGCCCATTATATCTGAAGAGACGGTACTGGGGCCGCGAGCCCGGGGGCGGTCAGGCCCAGTGGGCCTACGGGTTAGGACTAGGGGTGGGTAGGAGCGGCCCCGGCCTCGGACGGGTGCGTCTCGCGCCGGTGGATGGCATGGCCCATCACGTCCATGGGCACGCTGAGCGGCACCACCTTCCAGAACCGGGGCAGAAAATCGCGCCAGTGGTCCAGGATGTGGCGCGCCCAGCGGCTGCCCGTCTTGTGGGCGTGCTCCTCGATCAGGGAACGCAGCAGGGCCTCGTCCTCGGGCTGCTCCACCCTCTGAATGGTGATGAGCTCGGGGTTGTAGCGGCTGGGGAAGGTGCCGTCCTCGTCCAGGACGAAGGCATGCCCCCAGGACATGCCGGCGCCGAAGTTTCGCCCCGTGCGGCCCAGCACCACCACCAGCCCCTGCGTCATGTACTCGCAGCAGTGGTCGCCGGCGCCCTCCACCACGGCGATGGCCCCCGAATTGCGCACGGCGAAGCGCTCTCCGGCTCGCCCGGCCACGAACAGCTTGCCGCCGGTGGCCCCGTACAGCACTGTGTTGCCGACGATGACGTTCAGGTGGCTGTCGTAGGGAGCGTCCTTGGGCGGCCGGACGATGATCTCGCCGCCGCTCATGCCCTTGCCCACGTAATCGTTGGCCTCTCCTTCCAGCACCAGCCGCATGCCGTTGGCGCACCAGGCGCCGAAGCTCTGGCCGGCCGTGCCCCGGTACACGATCTCGATGGTGCCTTCGGGCAGCCCCTCCAGCCGGTACCTCTGGGCGATAGCTCCGGCGATGCGGGCGCCTGCCGTGAGGTCCGAATTGCGTATCTCCGTCTCCACCCGCACGGGCCGGCCCTCCTCCAGGGCAGGCCGTACCTGCTCCCAGATGCGGTCGTCGGCACAGGGGTGGGGCCGGTCGTTGCGGGGCTGGACGCAGCGCCGCGGGGAAATGCGGCCGGGGTCCACATCGGCCAGCACCGCCTCCAGCGTGAGGGTACGGCCCCGGTGCCCTTCCGGCAGCTCTCGGGGCGCCAGCAAGTCCACCCGGCCGATGACGTCGTCCAGCCGCCGGTAGCCCATGAAGGCCAGTACCTCGCGCACCTCTTCGGCCACGAAGGTGAAGTAGTTGACCACATACTCGGGCCGGCCCTGGAAGCGCTTGTCTATGAGGTCCCGGCGCTGGGTAGCGATGCCCGTGGGGCAGGTGTTCAGGTGACACTGGCGGGCCATATCGCAGCCGATGGCGATGAGGGCGGCGGTGCCGAAGCCGTACTCGTCGGCCCCCAGGAGCGCCGCCTTCACCACGTCCCAGCCCGTCTTCAGGCCGCCATCGGTGCGCAGGCGTACGCGTCCCCGCAGCCCGTTCAGCATCAGCACCTGCTGGGTCTCGGCAAGCCCCAGCTCCCACGGACAGCCGGCGTTCTTGATGGACGAGAGCGGCGAGGCGCCGGTGCCGCCCTCGGAGCCCGATATCTGGATGTAGTCGGCATAGGCCTTGGCCACGCCGGCGGCGATGGTGCCTACCCCGCTCTCGGCCACCAGTTTCACGCCCACCCGCGCCCGGGGGTTGGCCTGCTTCAGGTCATAGATGAGCTGGGCCAGGTCCTCGATGCTGTAGATGTCGTGGTGGGGCGGCGGCGAGATGAGGGGAATGCCGGGTATGGCGTGCCGCACCGAGGCGATGAACTCGTTCACCTTGTGCCCGGGCAACTGCCCGCCCTCGCCCGGCTTGGAGCCCTGAGCGATCTTGATCTCCAGCTCGTCGCCCTGCGAGAGGTACTCGATGGTGACGCCGAACCGGCCCGAGGCCACCTGCTTGATGCGGCTGGAAGCGGAATCTCCCCCGGGCATGGGCTCGTACCAGCTACGGTCCTCGCCCCCCTCGCCGGTGTTGCTCTTGCCTCCCAGCCGGTTCATGGCGATGGCGATGGTCTTGTGGGCATCGGGCGAGAGGGCGCCCAGGGACATGGCCGCCGTAACGAAGCGCTTCACGATCTCGCTGGCCGGCTCCACCTCTTCCAGCGGTATAGGCGAGCGGTCGCTGCGGATCTCCAGCAGGTCGCGCAGGGTGCGCGGCGGCCCGCTGTGCACCATCTGCGAGAACTCCTTGTAGGCCTCGTAGTCCCCGGTCTGCACAGCCTTCTGCAAGGAGGTCACCACCTGGGGGTTGAAGCCGTGATACTCGCCCTCGCGCCGGAAGCGCACGTAGCCGATGTCAGGCAGGCGCCGCGTCTCGGGGTAGGCCTGGAAGGCCTGCTGGTGCCAGTACAACACGTCTTCCCCGATCTCCCTCAGGCCAATACCCCCCAGCCGCGCCGGCGTGCCGGTGAAGCAGCGGTCCACCACCTCCTGCGAGAGGCCGATGACCTCGAAGATCTGGGCGCCACGGTAGGAGCGCAGGGCAGAAATGCCCATCTTGGACATGACCTTCAGGAGCCCCCGCTCCACCGCCTGACGGAAGTTGTCCAGCACCTCCTCGATGTCGGCCTCAGCCATGTCCCGCTCCTGCAGGAACGCGCGCACGGTGCCTAGGGCCAGGTAAGGATAGATGCCGTTGGCCCCGTAGCCCAGGAGCAGGGCGAAGTGGTGCACGTCCCAGGCGGAGCCTGTCTCCACTACGATGTCGGTCTTCATGCGCCGGCCTGCCCGGATGAGGCTGTGGTGGACAGCGCCCACCGCCAGCAGCATGGGTATGGCGGCATGGCGGGCGTCCACGCCGCGGTCGGTCAGCACCAGCACGCTGTAGCCTTCGTCAGCGGCGCGTACTGCCTCCTCGCAGAGCCGCTCCAGCGCCTCCGCCAGCGCCTCGGGCCCCCGCTCGACGGGGAAGAGCACCGGGAGCTCCCGCACGCGGAAGGCGTCATTGCCGTTCCGGCGTATGGCTTCCAGCGCCTCGGCCGAGAGCAGCGGTGTCTCCAGATGGATGACGCGGGCGTGCTCGGGCGTTTCCTCGAAGATGCTGCCCCTGGGCCCCAGGTAGCAGTCCAGGGACATGACCAGCTCCTCTCGCAGCGGATCGATGGCGGGATTGGTCACCTGCGCGAACCGCTGGCGGAAGTAGAAGCTGAGGGGGCGGTGCGTCTGCGAGAGTACGGCCAGGGGTATGTCGTCCCCCATGGAGAACACGGGGTCGTGCCCCTGGCTGGCCATGGTCTTGAGGATCATGCGCACGTCTTCGTTGGTGCAGGCGAAGGCGGTCTGCAACTGGCCCAGGTCCACCCCATCGAGCCCGTCGCTGCGGTGGCCATCGGTGGGGAAGGGCTCCTTGAGGCGCACCATGTGCTGACGCAGCCACTCGCCGTAGGGGCGGCGGCCCACCAGCTCCGCCATCACCTCCGCCTTCTTGAGGATGCGGCCGCGTGAGGTGTCCACCACCAGCATCTCGCCCGGGCCCAGGCGCCCCTTCTCGGCTACCTGCGCCTCCTCGATGTCCACGATGCCCACCTCGGAGCCGGCCACTACCAGCCCGTCCCTGGTGACCTTGTAACGGAGGGGGCGCAGGCCGTTGCGGTCCAGGGTGGCGCCCACCTTCGCGCCATCGGTGAAGGCCAGGGCGGCGGGCCCGTCCCAGGGCTCCATCAGGCAGGCGTGGTACTCGTAGAACTCGCGCCAGGCCGGGTCCAGGTCGGGCATCCTCTCCCATGCCTCGGGCACCAGCATGAGCATGGCATGGAGGACGTCCCGCCCGGAGAGCACCAGCGCCTCCAGGGCGTTGTCCAGCATGGCCGAATCGGAGCCGCCGGGCACGATGATGGGCTTCAGGCTCTCGATGTCCTCGCCCCAGATGCGGGAACTCAGTTCCGGCTCTCTGGCCCGCATCCAGTTGTAGTTGCCCATGAGGGTGTTGATCTCGCCGTTGTGGGCCAGCATGCGGAAGGGCTGGGCCAGGGGCCAGGTAGGGAAGGTGTTGGTGGAGTAGCGCTGGTGGAAGAGGGCCAGCGCCGACTCGAACAGGGGGTCCTGCAGGTCGAGGTAGAAGCCCCTTAGCTGCCAGGCCACCAGCAGCCCCTTGTACACCACGGTCCGGTGCGAGAAGGAGGGGATGTAGCAGTCGAGCCCTTCGCGAGCGAAATCGGCTTCCGCCTCCTTGCGTGCCAGGTAGAGGACGCGCTCGTAGGTCTCGTCGTCCAGGGACGTGGCGGGGACGGCCAGCATCTGCTCGATGCGGGGCATGGTGGACCGGGCCTTGTCGCCCAGCACCGAGGGGTCCACAGGAACCTCTCGCCAGCCCAGCACGCGCAGGCCACGGTTGCGCGCCCGTGTCTCCAGAGCTTGCCGCGACCGTCGGGCCTCCCCTTCATCCTTGGGCAGGAAGACCATGGCCACGGCCAGCTCTTGCGGGCGTTCCAGGCGGAGGCCCATGCGCTCCACCTCGCGGGCGAAGAAGCGCCGCGGCACCTGCACCAGTATGCCGGCGCCGTCGCCCGTCTTGGCGTCGGCGTCCAGCGCGCCGCGGTGGGTCAGCTTGACCACCGCCTCCAGCGCCATCTCCACGATATCGCGGGAGGGCTGGGAGGTGGGGCGGGCGAGGAAGCCTACCCCGCAGGCGTCCTGCTCGAAGGACGGGTCATAGAGGCCTATACGATGCATGGTCTTCGACATAGTAGCTCTTACGGCCCGTGGATTCGTGACCGATGTAACAAGTATATCCCCTTGGGCCCTCGAGCGTCTACGCCCGGCAAGGGCCCTGGGGCAGCGGGCCCTCAGTTTATTTGACAACTCTAACCGAACATCGCGGCGCCTGTCAATGCAGGCGCCGGGGGCTTAACGCCGGCGTCGCGGGCGGGATATCATTGCCTCGGCACAGACCGCACCCATGACCTCGGCCCCGGCCCGGCAGGAGATGGACGAGGCAGGCGCAGGACGCACGCTCTCCCGCCGGGCCTTCCTCCAGGCTGCCGGCGCTGCGGCCGCCTCTGTCTTCCTGGCCGCGTGCAGCGCCGGCGAGGGGGAACAGGCCGCCAGCCCACCGGCGGGGAACGAGCCGGGCGCGAGTCCGTCGGCGGGGGCCTCCCCCACCCCTGCGGGCACGCCTTCCGGCGGGGCATCGCCCACAGCTCTGCCGCCGCTACGGGCCATGATCGCCCAGATGCTGGTGGTGGGGTTCCGCGGCCTGACAGCCCGGGACGCCGACGTGGCCCCTTACATCCGTGACCCGGGCCTGGGTGGCGTGGTGCTGTTCGACTACGACGTGCCGCTGGGCATACCGGTGCGGAACATCCAAGGCCCCGCGCAAGTGCGGGCCCTGACAGCGGGGCTCAAGGGCCTGTCCGCCGCTCCCCTCATCGTCTGCTGCGACCAGGAGGGCGGGCAGGTGGCGCGCCTGAACGAGCGGTACGGCTTCCCGCCCACCGTTTCTGCGCAGGCCCTGGGCGAGAGGAACGACCTGTCCTATACCCGCCAGCAGGCAGGGGCGATGGCGGCCACTCTCGCCGGCGCGGGAGTCAACCTCAACCTGGCGCCTGTAGTGGACGTCAACCTGAACCCCCAGAACCCCATCATCGGCCGGCTCGGGCGCAGCTTTTCGGCCGACCCGCGGGCGGTGACGGACCACGCCCTCGAGTTCATCCGCGCCCACCACCAGCGGGGCGTCCTCTGTACCCTGAAGCATTTCCCCGGGCACGGCAGCTCCCGCGCGGACACCCACCTGGGCTTCGTGGACGTGACCGACACCTGGTCGCCGGTGGAGCTGGAACCATACCGCCACATCATCGCCGCCGGCGAGGCCGACGTGGTCATGACCGCCCACGTGTTCAACGCCAGGCTGGACCCGGACTACCCCGCTACCCTCTCCCGGAAGACCATCGGCGGGCTGCTGCGGGGCGAGCTGGGCTTCCAGGGCGTGGTCATGAGCGACGACCTGCAGATGGGGGCCATCCGCGAGCGTTACTCCTACGAGAGGGCCGTAGAGCTGTGCATCCTGGCCGGAGTAGACCTGCTGGCCATCGCCAACAACTCCATCTACGAGCCCGATATCGTCCCCCGCACTGTCGACCTGGTGGAGCGGCTGGTGCGCCAGGGCAGGGTGCCCGAGGAGCGCATCCGCGAGTCCTATGCCCGCATCCAGCGCCTCAAGTCGCGGCTGGCCGTGGCCCTGCCGGAGCGGTCATCCCCCACGGCCACCTAGCCCATGCCGCCGGGCACCGGGCCGTCTGCTAGAATGTTCCCTGACTCGCCGAGGGAGGTGGCGGTATGGCCCGGGAAAGGCTGGTAGTCGTCGGTGGCGATGCGGCAGGCATGAGCGCGGCGGCCAACGCCCGTCGTCGCCGGCCCCCGGACGACCTGGCCATCGACGTCTACGAACGGGGCCCTCACGTCTCCTACGCTGCTTGCGGCATCCCCTACTACGTGGGCCAGTTGGTCCCGGCGGCCGAGAACCTCATCGCTCGGCGGCCGGAGCAGTTCGAGGCCGAGGGCATCGGCGTCCACCGCCGGCACGAAGTGCGGGCAGTGGACACAGTCCAGCGGCGGGTGCTGGTGCAACCCCTGGACGGGGGCGAGGAGCGCTGGGAGCCCTATGACCATCTGCTCATCGCTACCGGGTCGGTGCCCGTGCGACCCCAGGTGCCGGGCATCGATGCCCGGGGCGTCTTCGGCCTGAACACCCTGGAGAGCGGTATGGCCGTCTACCGCTTCCTTGAGGAGGAGCGCCCGCGGCGGGCGGTCATCGCGGGCGGCGGGTATATCGGCCTGGAGATGGCCGAGGCCCTGTGCCTGCGCGGCCTGGAAGTGGCCCTGGTGGAGAAGGAAGAGCAGGTGATGCTGACCCTGGACGCCGACATGGCGGGCCCTATAGCCCAGGAGCTGGAGAGGGTGGGCGTCGAGCTCCACCTGGGCGAGTCCCTCACCGCCCTGGAGACGGCCGACGGCCGCGTCCAGGCAGTGGTCACCGACGCGGGCACCATCCCTTGCGACCTGGTGGTGCTAGGCCTGGGAGTGCGGCCCAACTCCGAACTGGCCCGGGAGGCGGGCATCGGCCTGGGCGTGCGCGGCGCCATCGTAGTCAACGAGCGCATGCAGACGGACACCGCTGGCGTCTGGGCGGCCGGCGACTGCGCCCAGACGTTCCACCTCGTCTCGCGGCGTCCGTTCTGGGTAGCCCTGGGCACGGTGGCCAACAAGCAGGGGCGGGTGGCCGGCATCAACCTGGGCGGCGGCTACGCCACTTTTCCGGGCGTCGTGGGGACGGCCATCACCCGCGTGTGCGACCTGGAGATCTCTCGCACCGGCCTGCAGGAACGTGAAGTTCGGGAGCTGGGCTGGGAGCATGTAGCCGTACGCGTCGAGGCGCCCACCCGGGCCCACTATTACCCCGACGCCGGGCGCATGGCGGTGAAGCTGCTGGCGGAGCGGGGGTCAGGCAGGCTGCTAGGCGGCCAGATAGTGGGGACCGACGGCGCCGGCAAGCGCGTCGATGTCATAGCAGCGGCGCTGCACGCCGGCATGACCGTGGAGGAGTTCGTGCATCTGGACCTAGCCTACGCCCCGCCCTTCTCGCCCGTGTGGGACCCTCTGCTGGTGGCCGCGCGTCAGCTCCTCTCCCGCGTCTGAGCCCGCAGCCTAGCTCTCGTCCGAGTAGGGCAGGGGTATAGGGCCGGGGCCCTGGGAGCGCAGTTCGCGGGGCGTGGGCGCGGGGTACTCGATGCGGGGGTGATAGATGCCCCGCAACGTTGCCTTGAACGACTCGGCGATAAGCTTCAGGTCGCGGAAGGTGAGGTCGCAGTCGTCGAGCTGGCCCTCTGCCACCCGTTCGCGGATGACCCCCTCCACCAATTCGTCGATGTGCTCGGGCGAGTGGTCGCGGGAGGCCCTCACCACTGCCTCCACCGAATCGGCCAGCATGGCGATGGCTGTCTCCTTGGACTGGGGCCTGGGCCCGGGGTAGCGGAAGCGGTCGGGGTCGGCGTCGGGGTCCTGCGCCGCCGCCTTGCGGTAGAAGAAGGTCACCAGGCGCGTGCCGTGGTGCTCGGGGATAAAGGCCCTCACCCGCGCTGGCAGTCGGTAGCGGCGCGCCAGCTGCAGTCCCACCTGCACGTGCTGGACGATGATGTGGGCACTGGCCTCGGGGTCGAGGCCATCATGAGGGTTGCGGCCCTGGAGCTGGTTTTCCACGTAGTACGCCGGCTGGGCCATCTTGCCGATATCGTGGTACAGGCAGCCCACCCGCACCAGGAGGGCATCGGCTCCCACCGCCTGGGCTGCCCGCTCGGCCAGGGTGCTCACCATCAGACTGTGATGATATGTTCCTGGCGCCCTGTCCTGGAGCTGCCGCAACAGCGGATGGGTCAACTGGGCCAGCTCCATGAGCTGGACGCGGGTGGTGAAGCCCAGGCTGTAGCCCAGCACGACCAGCGCCCCTGCCGTCACCACCGCCGACAGCCCGCCCCCTACGGCCGAACTGACCAGCATCCAGGGGACGTCGACGCCCCGCCGGTCGGCCCCTGCCAGCCACACCGCCAGCACCGGCAGGAGCGTGGCCAGGCCCACCAGACCGCCCGCCCAGACGTAGCGGTCCAGCCTCTCTGCCCTCTGCACCGCCAGCACCCCGGCGATGCCGGCGGACAGGAAGGCCGCTCCGATCTCCAGCCCCAGCAGGGGATGCGCCGCTGCCTGGGCGTCGGTCGGCTGGAGGCCGCTGAAGGCGGCCAGGAAGGCCAGCACCGCGGCCACGGCCAGGGCGGCTCCCCCGTCCAGCAGTGTTGCCACCAGCATGGGCGCCGATGCCATAGGCAGCATGTAACGCAGGAAGAGGCGGCCGTCGTCGGGCAGGGTCAGGGCGAGGAAGACCTTGGCCGCCACCGTCCACAGCACCACCAGCGCACCCAGGACGGCCAGCCGCCAGGTGCCCCGCACCTCTCGGGGCTGGAAGACGTACAGGTAGCCGGCCAGGGCCGAGGCCACCAGCGCCGCTGCCAGCACCGCCGCTGCCGCCCCCTGGGCGGTGAAGCGGTTCTCGGTCACCGTGTCGCCCACCTGGACGCTGCCAGGGGGCACCGGCACCAGCACGAGGGCGAGGAAGGTGGTCAGCAGGACGGCGAAGGCCGAGACCTGCTGGGGTGTGAGGCGCTCGTTCCGGGCCATGCAGGGCTGCGACCCCCAGCAAGCCAATGATACCAGAGGGGGGCATTACGGAAAAAAGACGACCGACAGCCGAGGGGCTACGGGGACTGGCCGGACAGGAGCCGGTCCACCACCTCGCTGATGAGGCGGCCCTCCGCGCGCCCGGCCAGGCGCTGGATGAGCACAGGCATCACCTTGCCCTTGTCGGACGGGCCGCGGGCGCCCACCTCGGCGATGACCGCACGGGCGGCGTCGGCCACCTCCTCCCGCGTCATGGGCGGCGGCAGGTAGGACTGGAGGACGGCCAGTTCGGCCTCCTCCTTCTCCACCAGGTCGGGACGGTTGCCCTTGCGGAACTCCTCGATGCTCTCGCGGTGGCGACGGGCCTCTCTCTGGATGATGGCGATGACCTCGGCATCGTCCAAGGGGCGCCCCTTCTCCACCTCGGCGTTCTTGACCGCCCAGGTGACCATGCGGATGGCCGTCTTGCGGGCCTCGTCCCGCTGGCGGATGGCGTCCTTGAGGTCTTCAGCCAGCCTCTCTTTGAGAGAGGACACGCAACATCAACCCCGGAGGGCACGCTGGCTGTTCTTGATGCTCTTGCGGAGCTTGGCGGCGGCCTTCTTCTTGCGCTTGACGCTGGGGGGCTCGTAGTGCTCGCGTCTGCGGGCCTCGGCCAGGATGCCTAGCTGCTGGACGAGCTTGTTGAACCGCTTGAGGGCCTGGTCGATAGACTCGTTAGGGCCGATGATCACTTCTGCCACGGTAGAACCCCTCCTGAAAAGCCCAGTGTGTGGAAAGTCCGCAGAGCGCGGGCACTCGTGGCGGATTTTACAAACCAGTAACCCCTATGTCAAGGCGTGGGGGCTCGTCTCTCGACGGGGCCGCGCCCGGGGCCGAAGCCCGCACCATGGCTGGCCATCCTCGCCCCTCGTGCCTCCGGCGGCCACCGGCGGCGCTGGTCGGGGATCGCTCGCAGGCCCGCACCCGTCTCTGGTTAGGCGAGCCCGGGCATGGGCCTGCCTGTCTGCCCCCGGCTGCTGGTGGGCAGCGTGCTCCGGCCCCGTTCAGAGCATCACGGTGCCGCCGTTGACGTCCAGCGTGGCGCCGGTGATGTAGCTCGCCTCGTCCGAGGCCAGGAAGAGCACGGCGGCGGCCTGGTCCTGGGGCGTGGACAGGCGGCCGAGGGGCACGTGGCCCCGCAGCTTCTCCTCGGCGTCGGCGCCGCGCAGCCTCAGGAACCGGGCCGTCTTGGTGGTGCCCGGGGCGACTGCGTTCACCGTGACCCCGTACGGGGCCAGCTCCCGCGCCAGGTACTTGGTCAGGGCGATGACACCTGCCTTGGCGGCAGCGTAGTGCACGGGGGTGGGCAGCGTCGGCATGCGCCCTGCCACCGACGAGATGTTGATTATACGTCCCCAGCGGCGCTCCACCATGTGGTCGTACACCGCCCGGCTGCATAGGAAGACGCTCTTCAGGTTCAGGTCGATGATGAAGTCCCAGCGCTCGTCGCTGATCTGGTTGGCCAGCTCCACCTCGTGGAAGCCGCCGGCGTTGTTGACCAGGATGTCCACCTTCCCCTCTCGCTGCAGCACCTCCCGCACCATGGCCTCCACCTCGTCGCTGCGGGTCACGTCGGCGCGGACGGCGAAGGCCTCGCCCCCGTCACGACGGATCTGGCCGGCCACGCGCTGGGCGCCCTCCTCGTCGATGTCGACCACCGCCACGTGCGTGCCCTGCCTGCCGAAGGCCAGAGCGATGGCCTCCCCGATGCTGCCCAGGGAGGCGGCGCCGGTGACGATGGCCGTCTTGCCCTTCAGTTCCGGATAGATGGCCATCCTCTCCTCCTCGGGGAACGGTCTCGACCGCGGGGCTGGGCTGTGGCAGCCGTGTCAGGGCTGTGCGCGGGTACGCGTAGCTGCCACCAGTTGCCCGTTGCTGGTCAACTGGAGATTACCCAGGGAGGCTCGGCCCTGTCAACGCTAGCAGGCCTGACTCTAGCTTCGCCCCGGCCTATAATGGCCGTGCGGGGCGGTGGTGTCGCGTGCCTGCCGAAGTCAGGACGATCCCCCTGGACCGGCGCCTCTGCATCCTGCGGCCGGGGGTAGTGGACATACGGCCCTCGCGGGGTGCCGTCATCGGGCCGCTGTCCGTGCTGGCAGTGGCCGTGGGGCTCATGGTGTTGCTGGCCTTTACCATGGACAGCCTGCCCGTCCCAGTGGCAGCCATGGTGCTGCTCCTGGCCCTGGCTCTGACGCCTATCGGTGGCATGGGCACCGTCTACTCCCTGTTCGGCTCCCATGTGGTGTTCGACGCCCGCAAGCAGTCGGCGCGCTTCCAGCAGGGGATGCTGGGCCTGGGCCTGGGCACTGTGGAGCTGGTGCCCTTCTGGAAGATCGACCGCATCGAGCTGGCCGACTGGGAGGCGGGCGAGACGGAGGGCCGCGGGCCCGCCTTCCCCTTCGAGCTGCGCGGGTGGGAGGTGGTGCTGGTCAAGACCAGCGGCAAACGCCTCTCCGTGGGCCAGGTGATAGTGCCCGAGGAGCAGGAGCTGGTGGAAGAGGGCTTCGGGCGGGCTTACGATGTGGCCCAGGCCATCGCCGAGCTGACGGGCAAGCCCCTGCGTATCACTGCCGCCCTGGCAGAGGAGGCGTCGGAGGAGCCCCAGGAACAGATCGCCGGTAAGGAGGCATCATGAGCTACGGCCCTATCGAGTACGAACGCTTCGACTCGGCCATCGGCCTCAACTGGTATCTGGTGGACCCTAACCTGCGCCTCCTTATGGACCGCTATCTGCCGCCGGAGCGCCGCCGCTGGGCCGAGGAGCACCTGGTGCGCTGGGGCGCGCTTTGCGGCGAGACCATCGCCCGCCGCTCCGAAGTGGTGGACAAGAGCCCGCCCCGACTGGAGCGCTACGACCCCTGGGGCCAGGAAGTGTGCCGGGTCGTCCACCACCCGGATGCCCTCGCCAACAAGCGGGACGTGTGGGAGCAAGGGCCCCACTCCCTGCAGGCCCGCGGCGAGGACGTGCCGCCGGTGCTGGGCGCCGCCTTCACCTATATGCTCAGCCAGGCGGATACGGGACTCGTCTGCGCCACCGGCATGACCGGCGGCGTGGCCGACCTGGTCTCCCGCTACGCCCCGCCCGAGGTAAAGGCCCGCTTCATGCCCCGGCTGCTGGCCGCCTCCTTCGAGGAGGGCTGGGACGGCGCCATGTTCATGACCGAGGTGGACGGCGGCTCCGACCTGTCGCGCATCGCCACCACCGCCCGCCAGGTGGACGGCGACCGCTGGCTGCTCAACGGCTCCAAGTGGTTCTGTTCCAATGTCGACGCCAGGGCCATTGTGACCCTGGCCCGGCCGGAGGGCGCGCCCGAGGGGCTCAAGGGCATCGTCCTCTTCCTGGTGCCGGCCGTGCGGGCTGACGGCTCCCGCAACGGCATCGTCATCAAGCGCATCAAGGACAAGCTGGGTACCCGCTCGGTGCCCACGGCCGAGATCGACTTCGTGGACGCCGAGGCCTACATCCTCTCCAGCCCCAGGGCCGAAGCGCCGGAGGCGCGGGGCCTCAACCGCATGATGAGCATGGTCAACGGCTCCCGCCTGGGCGTGGCCAACATGGCCCTGGGCATCATGCGCCGCAGCTTCCTCGAGGCGGCCATCTACGCCGCGCACCGCCGCGCTTTTGGCCGCCGGCTGGACGAGCTGCCACTGGTGAAGGAGACCCTGGTGGACATGGCCCTGGAAGTGGAGGCCGCGGCCGCCCTGGTGTTCGAGACCTATAGCCATTCGGGGCGCCGGGGGGACGAGGAGTCGAGGCGGCTCTACCGCATCCTGGTGCCTCTGGCCAAGTTCCGGGCCGCGCGCAAGGGGCTGGAGCTGGCCAGCCAGGGGCTGGAGATGATGGGGGGCAACGGCTACATCGAGAACTTTCCTATGGCCCGGCAGCTCAGGGACGCCCAGTGCCACACCATCTGGGAAGGGACCGAGAACATCATCGCCCTGGACACGGTGCGGGCCATCGTCCGGGAGGGCGCCCATGAGGCCCTTTTCTCGCGCCTGGAGTCGGCCTTGGAGCGGGCCGCCCAGCCGCCCCTCCGCCAGGCGCGGGACGTGGCAGCCGGGGCCCTGACCCAGGCGCGGGAGGCGGTGTCCTTCCTACTCAACGCCGACGACGAGCTGCGCCAGCTCCACGCTCGTCGCCTCTCGGCCCTCCTGGCCGATGCTGCCCAGGCTGCCCTGCTGCTGGAGGAGGCGGCCCAGGAGATGGAGCAGAGCGGCTCGGCCCGCAAGGCAGCGGTGGCCCGCCTGTTCGTGCGCCGGCGTCTCCAATCGGCGCCCCTGGGCGGCATCGACGGCGACCGGACGGTGCTCAGGCTCTTCCCGGCCATCGTCCGGCACGAGCCGCTGGAGGCGTCGGCCCTGGATTCGGGCTAGGCGCCCGTCACCCCTCGGCATCGGGCCCGGCGGCTTCCAGCACTACGATGCCCGAGGGCCGAATGGCCACCTCCAGCTCGCTTTCGGGCGCGAGGGGCAAGTCCATATACGTGCTGGGGGGCGAGCGCACCTCCAGCTCCGCGCTCGTCGGGCCCAGCGTGAGCACCCGCACCAGGCGGAAGTCGGGCCCGTGGCGGTGCTCCAGGACGCGCACGCGCAGGCGGTTATGACGGACGGCCGCCGACAGGGGCCGGTCCGGGTAGATGAAGCGGATCTCCTCGGGCCGGATATGGACGATGACCCTGGCGCCGACGGGCACGTCCCTCCCCGCGGCCAGCAACTCGCTGCCGTCCCAGTCCAGCAGCAGGCCCTCAGCGGCATGGGCGCGCACCCGGGCCTCGACCACGTTGGGCAGGCCGAAGGCCTGGGCGACCCGCCGGTTGGCAGGCTGCGCCAGCACTTCCTCCAGCCTGCCCACCTGCTGGACCCTGCCCTCGGCGATGACGGCGATGGAGTGCCCCACGGCGAAGGCGTCCTCCAGGCTGTGGGTGACGTAGACGACGGGCAGGGCCAGTTCGGCCTGCAACTGGCGCAACTCCCCCTGTAGCCGCCGCTTGGCGTCCCGGTCCAGGGCCGAGAAGGGCTCGTCCAGCAGCAGGACGGAGGGCCCCGCAGCCAGCGTGCGGGCGATGGCCACCCTCTGCCGCTGTCCCCCCGAGAGCTGTGACGGGTACAGGTGGGCCACATGCTCCAGGCGCATCCGCCGCAGCCAGGCGAGGGCCCGCTCGCGCCTGTCCGGGCCGCGGATGCCGAAGGCCACATTCTCCAGCGCCGTCAGGTGGGGGAAGAGGGCGTAGTCCTGGAAGACGAGACCCACCCGCCGCCTGTGGGCGGGGACGTTCAGGACGCGGTGGCGGCCGTCGCTGCGGAAGAGGAGGCGCCCGTCCAGCCATATCTCGCCGCGGTCGGGACGTAGCAGCCCGGCGATGGCCCGCAGGGTCATGGTCTTGCCCGCCCCCGAGGGGCCGTAGAGCACCATCACCTCCGCCCCCACCGACAGGCGCACCTGCAGGTGGAAGGCCGGGTAGCGCTTCTCGATGTCCACCAGCAGGCGCTCGGCGCTCATGGCCGCCTAGTGCTGGGCGGGCTGCTCCAGCCGGCGCGTGGCGAAGAGGGCCAGGAAGGCGATGCCGCTCAGCAGCAGGGAGGTCTGGGCGGCCAGGGCCAGGTCGCCATTGAGGGCGGCGTCGTAGACCACCATGGGCAGGGTGCGCGTGCGGCCGGGGATGTTGCCCGCCACCATGAGGGTGGCCCCGAACTCGCCCAGGGCGCGGGCGGCCCCCAGAAAGAGGCCGGCCAGGATCCCCCGATGGGCGAGGGGCAGCGTCACCCGCAGCAGCACCTCCGCTTCGGAGCGGCCCAGGGTGCGGGCGGCGTCCTCCAGTTGAGGGTCCACGGCAGCGATGGCCGCCCGCGCCGACTGCAGCATCAGCGGCAGGCCCACGGCCGAGGCCGCCACCGCCGCCCCCTGCCAGGTGAAGAGCAAGTCCAGCCCCAGCCAGTCGCGGACGGGGCTGCCTCGGCCCAGGACGTAGAGGAGGAAGAAGCCCACCACCGTCGGGGGTAGCACCAGGGGCAGGGTGAGCAGCAATTCCAACACGGTGCGGCCGGGAAAACGGGCCCGGGCGAGGAGCAGCGCCAGCAGGGTGCCCAGCACCGCGATGGCCAGGGTGGCCACCCCCACCACCTTGAGAGATACGACCAGTGCCGAAAGCAAGGCTACCTGCTCGCCAGGGCCGGCAGGTCGTAGCCGTAGCGCTGCCACACGGCGGCCGCTTCCGGCCCCACCAGAAAATCGGCCAGACGCCGCGCCTCGGCCTCCCGCCGGGTCCCCTTCACTACTGCCAGCGCCTGGTCAATGGGGTCGTACAGCTCGGGCGGCACCTCCAGTCGCTTGCCGGACTCGCCGACCACCAGCGACAGGGCTGTGAAGGCCACGTCGGCGTTGCCGGAGCGGGCATACTGAAAGGCCTGCTGTATATTCTCCGCGATCACTATCTTGGGCTGGAGGGCGTCCCACAGGCCCAGGCGCTGGAGGGCCTGTCGGGCGGCAGCGCCGTAGGGCGCCTGGTCGGGGTTGGCGATGGCGATGCGCCGCACCAACCCCGACCGCAGGTCTTCCAGCGAGGAAAGGGCGAGGCCCGAGTCGGCCCGGGCCCATAGGACCAGCTTGCCGCGGGCGTACACGCGCACCGTCTCCGGCAGGACTAGCCCCTTGTTGGCCAGACTCTCCACGTGGCGGCGGTCCGCGGCGAGGAACAGGTCGGCGGGAGCCCCCCGCTCGATCTGGGCAGCGAGCTGGGCAGTGTTGCCGTAGTTGACCTGCACGCGGATGCCCGTCCGCTCCTGGAAGGCGTCCAGCAGCGGTGGCAACACGTCGGCCAGGTTAGCGGCGGCCGATACCACCAGGGTCGTCTCGCCTTCGGTGGGGGGCGACGCCTCGTTGGGCGGCGACGCCTGGCGGCCAGCGCAGGCCACCAGGAGCAGCGCCAGCAGGACAGCTATGGCTGCACGCATCTGACCTCCTCCTCGAGGGACTGGAGCCAGCGCAGGGCGGCCTCGGTCATGGCCGCCCGGAAGCCGTAGACGGAGCGGGCGAAGGGGTCGCGGGCCTGCTTCCGGGCCGTTCGCCAGGCGGTCAGCCGTCGGGCCAGGGCATCGGCCTGGGCCCGCAGGACTCGTTCCCTCTCGCCGGGGCCCAGAGACTCGGCGAAGTAAAGCCTTCCCAGCAGCCCCAGGCGCATGTCCCTCAGGCCCTGGACGGGCCGGCGCAGCCACTCGCGGAAGGCCGCCTCCCCCTGTGGGGTGAGGGCATAGGCGGCGCGGCGCCTCGGGCCGTGGGCCCCTTCGTCCTTGCGCACCCAGCCCTGGGACTCGAGCTTGGCCAGGATGGCGTAGACCTCGTTGCGTCGCAGGCGCCAGACGTGGCCCAACGCCGCATCGGCCCGGAAGTGGCGGGCGATGGCGTAGCCGTGGCGGGGCCCCTGGCCAAGCAGGCCCAGGATGGCGTACTCGGCATCGGTGTTGGGTCGCATAGTCAGTTTCTGACTATCTCCTTATATCGCCGCCGCCCCCATCTGTCAACCGCCGCCAGCAGGGGGCGATGGCGCGGGTTGCCTGGGGCCCGTGCGGGGTAAGATAATAGGCGCACCGGAGACTACAAATCCTTTCGCCAGGAGGGGGAGACCCTCATGAGCCAGTACGCTGCCAGCGCCATCCGCAATGTCGCCCTCATCGGACACGGCGGCACCGGCAAGACCTCCCTGGCCGAGGCCCTCCTCTTCCGCGCCGGCGCCGTCCAGCGCCTGGGACGGGTTGAGGATGGCACCACCGCCTCCGACTGGGACCCTGACGAGCAGCGCCGCGGCTTCAGCATCAACCTGTCCGTCCTGCCCGTGGAATGGGACGGCCACAAGGTCAACGTCATCGACACCCCGGGCTATCCGGACTTCCTGGGCGAGGTCAAGTGCGGCCTGCGGGCCGCCGACGCCGCCCTCATCGTCATCGATGCCACCTCCGGTGTGCAGGTGGGCACCGAGTTCGCCTGGCAGTACGCCGACGAGCTAGAGCTACCCAGGGCCATCTTCGTCAACCGCCTCGACCGGGAGAACGCCAGCTTCGCCACCGTCCTCTCCCAGGCCCAGGAGCGGTGGGGACCGCGCTGCCTGCCCCTGCATCTGCCCATCGGCGCCGAGCAGTCCTTCCGCGGCCTGGTGGATGTGCTGGCCCTGCGCGCCTACGCCGGTGACAGGGACGAGCCCGCCGACGTTCCCGGCGACCTGCTGGAAGAGGCCCAGTCCTGGCGCGAGAAGCTCATCGAGGCGGCCGCCGAGTCCGACGACGAGCTGCTGAGCAAGTACCTGGAGGGCGAGGCCCTGAGCGACGAGGAGGTGCTTTCGGGCCTGCGCCGCGCCCTCCTCTCCCGCTCCCTGGTGCCCGTGCTGGTGGGCTGCGCCACCAGGACTATCGGCAGCGCGCCATTGCTGGAAACCGTCTGCCGCCTGTTCCCTTCGCCCCTGGAGCGGCCGGTCCGCACCGAGGACGGCCAGGAGCTGACCGCTGACCCCGACGGCCCGCTGGCTGCCCTGGTCTTCAAGACCACCGCCGACCCCTACGTGGGCCGCCTCAGCTACTTCCGCGTGTTCTCGGGCACGCTGAAGGCCGACTCGCAGGTCTGGAACTCCCGCAAGCAGGTGGCCGAGCGCATCGGGCCCCTCTACCTGGTGCGGGGCAAGAACCAGACCCAGGTGCCCCAGGTGACGGCCGGCGACATCGGTGCCGTGGCCAAGCTGGCGGAGACCGCCACCGGCGACACCCTCTGCGCCCGCGAGCGACCGGTGGTGCTGCCAGGCATCACCTTCCCCGAGCCCGTGTTCGCTGCCGCCATCCATCCCAAGAGCAAGGCCGACCTGGACAAGATGAGCACCGCCCTACAGCGCATCGTCGACGAGGACCCCAGCCTGCGCCTTGAGCGCAACCCCGATACGGGCGAGACGCTCCTGCACGGGCTGGGCGACTCCCATGTCGAAGTGGCCCTGGAGAAGATCCGCCGCAAGTTCGGCGTCGAACTGGAAATGACCACCCCCAGGGTCCCCTACAAGGAGACCATCACCGCCAGCGCTGTGGCCGAGTACACGCACAAGAAGCAAACAGGCGGCCGCGGCCAGTACGCGCGGGTGGCCATCCGCCTGGAGCCCCTGGGCCGGGGCGAAGGCTTCCAGTTCGTGGACCAGATCGTGGGCGGGGCCGTGCCCAAACAGTTCATCCCCTCGGTCGAGAAGGGCGTGGTGGAAGCCATGCAGGAGGGCGTCCTGGCCCACTATCCCCTGGTGGACATGAAGGTCACCCTGTTCGACGGCAAGGACCACCCGGTGGACTCATCGGACATCGCCTTCAAGATCGCTGCCGCCCATGCCCTGCGCAAGGGCGCCCAGGACGCCCGTCCGGTGCTGCTGGAGCCCATCATGCGCATGCAGATAACGGTGCCCGATGCCTACACGGGCGACATCATCAGCGACCTGAACGGCAAGCGGGCGCGGGTGCTGGGCACCAGCCCCAGCGGGCCGGGGCTGACCACCATCGAGGCGCTGGCGCCCCTGGCCGAGGTCCAGCGCTACGCTGCCGACCTGCGCTCCCTGACTCAGGGGCGGGGCCACTACACCATGACCTTCGACCACTACGAGGAGGTGCCTGCCCACATCGCCCAGCGCATCATAGAGCAGGCCCAGAGGGAGCGCGAGGCCCAGCGGGCCTGAGTTAGCCGCCGCTCTCGGTGGCCAGCACGTCGGCGTCGGCGATCTTCCACTCGTTGCCGAACTTGCGCCACACCAGGCGGGCGGTGAAGCTGGTGGGCCCCAGGTACTTCACCTGGCTGACCCAGTCCTCCCCCTCCTGGCCCACGCTCTGGACCTCGTAGCCCTGGATCTGCACGGCCATGCCCGCACCGGCCGCTGCCTGCAGCTTCACCATCGCTTCGGGGGTGAGGTCGTTCATGAGCTGGCCGATGTCCATGGTCACCACCGCCTTGGAAAAGCGGTGCACCGCCTGTTCCACTTCTTGCTGGCTCATGAGCGCCTCCTGCACGGGTATTCCTGTCCGCTAGGCGACTATATGGCCGAAGGACGGTAGTGTCAATTCGGGGAAAAGCTGGGGAAACGCTTATACGCCTTCGCCCGACCCCGCGCCGATCCCTTCGTGCCTGGTGTACAATGGCCGCGACGACCCGTGAGGAGGGGGAGCCATGAAGGTTATTCGCGAGCCCAGGGTCTACCTGGTGGGCAGGCAGCAGGTGGACGACGCTGCCATCGAGCGCTTCCTCTCCGACTACGGCCTCTCCTGGCAGACGGACACGGAGGTGGGGGCGGAGCGGCTGGTGGAGGCGGGCGGGCGCGTCTGCTACCTCTCATTCGGCAAGGGGCGGCGCACCAACGCCGAATACATCGGCAACCTCATCGGCCAGAAGCACGGCTCGGTGCTCGAGCACGCCGTCTGGAACTTCATCATCGCCGGCGTCTCCCGCAGCTTCTCCCACGAGCTGGTGCGCCACCGCGCTGGCTGGGGCTACTCCCAGCTCTCCCAGCGCTACGTGGACGAGTCCGAAGCCGCCTTCGTGGTGCCCGAGGTCATCGCCGAGGACGAGCGGGCCTACGCCGTCTGGCTGCGGGCCATCGAGGCCGCCCA
>CACRXD010000009.1_pt1 | contig 39821 bp, 36 predicted proteins | sample 5377101 | NCBI WGS metagenome assembly CACRXD01 (sample SAMEA6061844, study PRJEB28556) | metagenome
CGCTCCAGAGCCGCTGCCTGCGCACGGGGCGCACCGTCAGCACCGGCACCGGGCTCTCGGGCAGGACTCGGGCCACCGTGCTCCCCAGCACGGGGCCGGCGACCATGCCCCGGCCGCGGGTGGCCATGGCCAGGAGCGAGTAGCCGCCCTCCCTGGCCCGCGACACGATGGCGTGGTGGGGGCGGCCGAAGTCCACCTCGGTGGAGACGGCGAGGCCTTGGCTCCTGAGGCCGGCTGCGACCTCCTCCAGGTAGGCGCGGGCCAGGCTGGCCACGTCCTCCATGTGGCGGCGAGCGGCGGCCCTCACCTCGCCCTCCTCGGCGTGGACCACCTCCTCCACCACGTGCAGGAGGGTCAGCGAGCTGGCGAAGGCCCTGGCTATGGGCAGGAGGGGCCTGAGGATAGCCTCGGAGCGGTGGGATCCGTCCAGGGCCACCAGCACCTTCTCGAACATGACGCACCTCCTGAAGAGCTTGTCTCCATATTAGCGCCGTTGGCGGTGCCCTTCACTATCACGATGTCAAGTAGTGACCTGCTCCATCAGGGCCGAAAGTCAGCACAGGGCCGGGACTTTCGTCCCGCAGTCCCTGCCGATAGGCTCGTGCTATCATGGCGGCAGGGACGGCGCTGCTGAGGGCCGTGTGAGGGTGCTGGACAGGGACGTTCTCAAGACCCTGCGCTGGGTGGCGGTGGTGGCGCCCCTGGCCTTCCTGGTGGGGCTGGCGCTCTTGCTGGAGCTGGCCCTGCGGCCGCGCCTGCCCGACGGGGTAGCCTTCGGCCTGGCCGGTGCCGTCGCCGCCCTCGGCGTGGCCGCCTTCTCCTGGGGCATCTTCGCCCTGCTGGAGCGGTTCCAGGCCAGGCTGGAGCGGAGCGCCCGCGAGTGGCGGGCCCTGTTCGAGCTGGGGCAGGAGGTGACGGCCGCGCCCGACATCGGCACGCTGCTGGAGTCGGTTACCGAGCGCGCCCAGCGCCTCACCGGGGCGGATGTGGCCGTGCTGTTCTTGCTGGAGCCCGATGGCGATACGCTGCAGCCGACGGCGCACCGTGGCTGCCCGGCCGGCGTGCTGGCCCCCGTCTCCCTGCGGGGCGACGGCCTGCAGGCGCTCGTCCTGGAAGGGGGCGGGCCGGCGGTGGTGGCCGACGTCCGCTCCGACGGCCGCACCGCGGGACGCCCTCTGGCTGTCATAGAGAGCGTGGGCCTGACTTCGGCCCTGGTGGTGCCCTTCTCGGCCAAGGGGAAGCTCCTGGGCACGCTCATGGCGGGCCATCGGCAGCCCGGCCGCTTCGGGCCCCAGGAGGCGGAGCTGCTGCAGGCGCTGGCCGACTGGGCGGCGGTGGCGGTGGAGACCCACCGCCTCTACGAGGCCACCAAGAGCCTGGCGCTACTGGAGGAGCGGGAGCGCATCGCCCGCGACCTGCACGACGGCGTTATCCAGTCCCTCTACGCCACCGGCCTGGCCCTGGAGGCCCTCAGCGAGCGACTGGAGCAGGAAGAGCCGGGCCGGGTGCGTCCTCAACTGGAGTCGGCCATAGACGCCCTGGAGCGGGTGATGCAGGACATCCGCGACTACATCTACGGCCTCCGGCCGCGGGCGCTGCGCGGCGAGGACCTGGCCGAGGGCCTGCGGGAGCTGGCCCGCGGCGCCGGCGAAGTGGCGGGGCTGCAGACCCAGGTAGAGCTCGAGGAGCCCCTGCCCCGCCTGGACGGGGAGCGGGCCCTGGCGGTCTACCACGTGGCCCAGGAGGCCGTCAGCAACGTGGTGAGGCACGCCGGGGCGACCCGCCTCCGCCTGCGCCTCGCCCGCCGCGGCCAGGCGGCGGTGCTGGAGGTGGAGGACGACGGCGTGGGGTTCGACCCCGAGGCCCATCGCGACCACGGCGGCCAGGGACTGCGCAACATGGCCGACCGCGCCCGCAGCGTCCAGGGCCAGCTGACGGTGGACAGCGCCCCCGGCCGCGGCACCCGCGTCTGTCTCGAGGTCCCCCTCGAGGAGGTGAAGCTATGAGCGAGGAGGAGCCCATCCGCGTCCTGCTGGTGGACGACCACGAGGTGGTGCGCATGGGGCTGCGGGCCCTCCTGGAGCGCCGTCCCCATCTGCAGGTAGTGGGCGAGGCGGGGAGCGTGGCCGAGGCGGTGGAGCAGGCGGCCCGCACACGTCCCCACGTGGTCGTCATGGACGTGCGCCTGCCCGACGGCACCGGCATCGAGGCCTGCCGCGAGATCCGGCAGATGGACCCCAGCGTCAAGGTCATCATGCTCACCGCCTTCGCCGACGACGAGGCCATCGTCGGCGCCGTGATGGCCGGCGCCTCGGGCTACGTCCTGAAGCAGACCCGCAGCCAGGGCCTCATCGAGGCCATCGAGCGGGCGGCCAGGGGCGAGTCGCTGTTGGACCCGGCCGTGGCGGGCAAGGTGCTGGAGCAACTGCGGAGGCTGGCCCGGGGCGAGCAGGACGAGTTGGCCTCCCTCTCGGCACAGGAGCGGCGCATCCTGGAGCTGGTGGCCGAAGGAAAGACGAACCGCGAGATCGCCCAGGAGCTGTTTCTCTCCGAGAAGACGGTCAAGAACTACGTGTCCAACATCTTGGCCAAGCTGAACCTGCACCGTCGCTCCCAGGCCGCCGCCTTCCTCGCCCGGCGCCGCCCCTTCGACCTCGGCCGCGAGTGAGGCCAGAGCCTACTGGGTAATAAAAAGAGGGAAGCCCGCCGGCCGGCGGGCTTCCCGTGCCCTGACCGGGTCTTCAGGCCGCCCTACTCCCCTCCTCCCTCCCGGCCAGGAGGTGTCCGGCGACGAACAGGGCAGTGACGATGGCCGCCCCCAGGATGGCCGGGGCCAGCTGCAGGCCGCCCACCTCGCCACCCCAGCGGCTGAAGTCGCCGAACCACTCGCTCCAGGCGAAGGATCCCAGCAGGGCGGCTGCCACCGCGAGGGGCAACTCGCTGATGACGTCCCTGCGCAGGGCGACGAGTGCTGCCCAGCCCGCCAGGCCCACGCCGAACCCGACCACCAGCCAGATAGCGATGCCGATGCCCTCCATCTCCATTCACCTCCCTAGGCCTCTTTCCGGCCCAGCCTAAACCACGTCGCGGCTGCGATCCGTGCAACCGTCCTCCTCGGCAGCGCGCCCGGCTCCCAGGGCGTGCCCAGGGCCTTCAGGAGCAGCCCATCCAGGCCCCAGTAGCCGGCCACACGCCAGGCCAGGACGATCAGGATGCTGAGGGTGAGCAACACCGGGTTGGTGCTGGCGGTGCCGGCCAGCATGAAGTTCAGGTTCATGAAGGCGCCCGTCCCGGCAGCGATGGCGGTGAAGGCGCCCAGGATCAGCGCGATGCCGACGGCCAGCTCGCCCACGACCACCAGCTTGGCGAACCAGGTGTACCACTCGCGCTCCAGCATGAACTGCAGAAAGTCGCGGTACCAGTCGTAGGCGATGGGCGGCCTGGCTGGCGGCGCCGGCACCTGGATCGCCCGCTCCCAGAACGACTTGAGGGCGGTGCCTCCGCTCATCCAGGCGGGGTCGCTGACCTTGTGCAGGCCTGACTCCAGCCACTGGTAGCCCAGGTACATGCGCGCCACCAGCCACAGCCAGGCGAAGGCCGGGCTGGTGAAGACCCGCGCCACCCCCTCTGGCACCATGGCCTGGGCGGCTGTCCTCTTCTCGCCCATGGCTACCTGCCTCCTTTCCTTCTGGACTCCACCTTCAGCATGGGCTGTGCCGCTTCCGGCCGTACCCCGGCGAAGGTCACAGGCCGCCCCGTCTGGGGGCCACCAGTTGCATGTGACCTCTGTCACAAATCTGCCGAAGCCTGGACATGCGGCACTGGCAGGCCGGAGCGACCGTGCTAACATGGTGGGGACACGAGGGCCGGCCCGACGGCGGCCTGCGCCGAGAGAAGGGGGAGGAGGAGCAGGGATGAAGGCAGTCAGGTATTACGGCCCCGGCGACAAGCGCGTAGAGGACGTCCCCGAACCAGCCATCCAGGAGCCCACCGATGCCATCGTCAGGGTGCGCACGGCCACCATCTGCGGCACCGACCTGCACATCCTCAAGGGACATGTGCCCGAGGTGAAGCCGGGCACGGTCCTGGGCCACGAGGCTGTAGCCGTAGTGGAGGAGGTAGGGGCAGGGGTGCGGCGCTTCCGCCCGGGCGACCGGGTCATAGTGCCCGCCATCAGCGCCTGCGGCATCTGTTCCTACTGCCGCCGTCAGATGTACGGCCAGTGCGAGAACGGGGGCGGCTGGATATTCGGCCACCTGCTAGACGGCCTCCATGCCGAGCGGGCCAGGGTGCCCTTCGCCGATACCAGCCTGTATCCGGTGCCTCCCGAGCTGGAGGACGAGGACGTCCTCTTCCTGACGGACATCCTGCCCACGGGCTACGAGTGCGGCATCGTCAGGGGCCGGGTGAAGCCCGGCGACGCCGTGGCCATCGTGGGGTCGGGCCCCATCGGCCTCTCCGCCCTGGTGACCAGTCGCCTCCACGGCCCGCGCATGGTTATCGTTATAGACCTGGACGACAACCGGCTGGAGCTGGCTCGCCGCCTGGGGGCTGACCACGTGCTGAACCCGTCGCGCGAGGACGTGCGGCGGGAGGTCATGTCCCTGACCAGCGGCGGGGTGGACGTGGCCATAGAGGCGGTGGGGGTGCCGGGTACTTTCGAGCTGTGCACGGAGCTGGTGCGCCCGGGCGGGAACATCGCCAACATCGGCGTCCACGGCAGCCCGGCCACCCTGCACCTGGAAAAGCTCTGGATCAGGGACATCACCATCACCACCCAGTTGGTGGACGGTTACACCATCCCCCTGCTGCTGGACCTGATCCGGGCGCGCAGGCTCGACCCGCGCCCTCTGGCCACCAATACCTTCGGGTTCGACCGGGTGATGGAGGCCTATGATGTGTTCGCCAACGCTGCCGAGACGCGCGCCTGCAAGGTGGTGCTGAAGGTGGCATGACCGGCGACGTGCCTGCCGGCGACCCGCCGCAGCAGGAGTTGCTCCTGCCCGGGCAGGGGCCCATACGCCCTCAGGACACAGCCCCGGCCGCCGACACCCCGCCTCCAGTGGAGACAGCGCCGGAACCGGGCGAGGTCCTCATGCGCGAGAGCGAGGTGGTGCTGCGGGACGGCACGGCCATTCGCCTGCGGCCCGTCCGCCCCGAGGACGAGGAGGCGCTGCTGCAGTTCTACCTGGGCCTCTCCCGGGAGTCCCTTTTCTTTCGCTTCTTCACGCCAGTGAAGGATGTGACCCTGGCCCGCTGGCTGCGGAAAGTGGTGCGCGTTCCTCCCAGCCTGGGCCTGGGGGTGCTGGCCACCTTCGGCGACCCGCCGCGGGTGATCGGTCACGCCCTCTATCACCGCACCGACCACGACCGGGCCGAGGCCGCCTTTGCCGTGGCCGACGACTTCCAGGGAAAGGGCGTCGGCACCCTCATGCTGGGACTGCTGGCGGAAGCGGCGTCCAGGCAGGGCATCCGCCTGTTCGAGGGGACGGTCCTGCCGGAGAACCGTCGCATGCTGGACGTGTTCCGCGAGGCCGGGTTCCCGGTGGAGGCCCGCGCCGAGCCGGGGCAGTTGCGGGTGACCTTCCCCACCGAGTTGACGGAGGAGGCTCTCGCACGCTTCGAGCGGCGGGAGCAACTGGCATCTAGGGCCGCAGTGGGCCGATTTCTGGAGCCACAGGCCGTCGCGGTCATCGGCGCCTCGAGGCAGCGTGGCACCATAGGCGGAGAGCTGTTCCGCAACCTGCTCGACTACGGCTTCCGTGGGCCCGTCTATCCGGTGAACCCCAACGCCAGGGTAGTCCAGAGCGTGGTGGCCTACCCGTCGGTGGAGGAGGTGCCCGGGCCGTCGGACCTGGCCGTGGTCGTGACGCCTGCAGACCAGGTGGTGGAAGTGGCCCGCCAGTGCGCCAGGAAGGGCGTCCGGGCGCTGGTGGTCATCTCGGCCGGCTTCGCCGAGGCGGGCGAAGAAGGGCGCCGCCGCCAGGAGGAGCTGCTGCGGGTCTGCCGAGCATCGGGCATCCGCCTCATCGGCCCCAACTGCATGGGCATCGCCAACACCGACCCGGAGGTGCGACTGAACGCCACTTTCGCCCCCTCGCCGCCCCGCCGGGGACGGGTGGGCTTCATGACCCAGAGCGGTGCCCTGGGCCTGGCCATCATTGAGCAGGCCAACCGCCTGGGCATCGGCCTGTCCAGCTTCGTCTCGGTGGGGAACAAGGCGGACATCTCCGGCAACGACCTGCTCAACTACTGGGAGGAGGACCCCAACACCGACGTCATCCTGCTCTATCTGGAGTCCTTCGGCAACCCACGCAAGTTCTCGCGCATCGCTCGCCGGGTGGGGCGGCGTAAGCCCATCGTGGCCGTCAAGAGCGGCCGCACGCCGGCCGGCATGCGCGGGGCGTCCTCTCATACGGGGGCGATGCTGGCCGCCTCGGACGCCACGGTGGAGGCGCTTTTCCGCCAGACAGGGGTCATCCGCACCGATACGCTGGAGGAGATGTTCGACGTGGCGGCGTTGCTCGCGAGCCAGCCACCCCCCAAGGGGCCGAGAGTGGGGATCATCACCAATGGAGGAGGGCCGGGCATCCTCTGCGCCGATGCCTGCGAGGCCGAGGGGCTGCAGGTGCCCTCGCTGGACGAGGCCACCCAGACGAAGCTGCGCTCCTTCCTGCCGCCCGAGGCCTCGGTCCATAACCCCGTGGACATGATCGCTTCGGCCACGGCCGAGCAGTACCGGCAGGCCATCGAGGCGGTGGCCGCCGACCCCAACATCGATGCCCTGATCGTGATCTTCGTGCCGCCGCTGGTGACTCAGGCCGCAGATGTGGCCCGCGAGGTTATGGCCGCCGTGCGCGCGCTGGGCGGGGCGAAGCCGGTGGCCAGCGTCTTCATGTCGGCCCGCGGGGTGCCCGAACTCCTCCAGGACGGCGACCTGCGGGTCCCGTCCTACGCTTTCCCGGAGTCGGCGGCCCGGGCTATGGCCCACGCCGCCCGCTACGGGCAGTGGCGTGCGCGGCCCCTGGACTACCCGCCCCGGCCGCCCGATATCTGCCGCGACGAGGCCCTGGCCCTGGTGGCCGCGGCGCTGGCGCGGGGCGGCGGGTGGCTCTCCCCCGCCGAGGTCGAAAAGCTGCTCGCGTGCTACGGCATACCGCTGGTGGCCCAGCGCATCGTGCCCGACCCCCACGCGGCCGGGCAGGCAGCCGAGGAACTGGGCGGGGCGGTGGTCCTCAAGGCTATCGCCCCGGGCGTGGTGCACAAGACCGAAGTAGGGGGCGTGGTCCTGGACCTGCGAGGAAGGGAGGCCGTGACCGAAGAGGCGGTGCGGATGCAGGAGCGTCTGGAACGGGCAGGGTTCCGGGTGGAGGCGTTCCTGGTCCAGGCCATGGCCCCGCCCGGCACCGAGATGCTGGTCGGGGCAGTGGAGGACCCGCAGTTCGGCCCCGTCGTCGTCTGTGGCGCCGGTGGCGTGCTGGCCGAGGCGCTGGGCGACATCTCCGTCCGCCTGGCCCCCCTGACGTTGTCGGATGCCCGCGAAATGGTCCGCGAGCTACGCACCTACCGGGTGCTCACCGCCCAGAGAGGGGCGCCGCCGGCCGACATCGCCGCCCTGGAGGACCTGGTGTTGAGGGTGGGCGTCCTGGCCGACGACCTACCCCAAATAGCGGAGATGGACCTCAACCCGGTGCGGGTTTACGAGCTGGGCCTCCTGGTGCTGGACGCCCGCGTGCGTGTGGCGCCAGTCCAGCCGCCATCTCTCCTCGCCCGGCGATAACTGCCTAACGGCCCCCGGCCAGCGCCACCGTCACAGTGAAGGCGGCATCCTCGATGGCCTCCAGGTCGTGGGCCACCCCGGGGCCGATGGACGCCAGGTCGCCCGGGCCGAGCTGCGCCTCGTTGCCGCCCGCCCGCAGCCGCACCTTGCCCTCCAGCACGTGCACCAGGGTGACGCCGCCAGTGTCGTGTTCGGCGATGTGGCCGCCGGCGCGGAGCAGGGTCAGGACCAGGCTCAGGTTGTCCTGCTTCACCAGGGGCAGGCCCCGCCGCTGCTGCGTCGGGCCCAGGGCCTGCCGGAGCTCGGCCAGGTGCTGGGGGAGGTGAAACAGCAGGAGGTCGCCGCGCAGCGCATGTTCCTTCAGGTATTCGGGCACATGCTCTTCGGCCATCAGCGCTCCCTCCGTCACCCATAGGGGTGGAATGTCGTCGGGGCTCGCCCGACATGTGCATCCTACCAGCAACGGCTCCCACGGGCGGGGCGGGGTCTCGGCTTCATCTTCGGGGTCGCGGACGCCGCAGCCATTTGTGCAGCTCCACGACAACGACGATGCTGGCGGCCACGGCGACCATCTTTGCCCATGTATCGGGCCCCAGGGGCGTCAGGCGCAGGACGAACTGCGTGGGTGGGAAATACATGGCGCCGATGTGCATGGCCAGGGCCAGCGCCACGGCGAACAGCAGGAAGCGGTTGGAGAAAGGACTTCTGCGGAACGCCGAGACGCGCTCGGAGCGGGCGTTGCCCACGTGCAAATTGGAGAAGAGGGTCAGGGTGGTGAGGGCCGCCGTCCGTGCCCTCTCCAGGGAGCCCGAGTCCTCCATCTCCCAGTGGAACATGAACAGCGTCCCTGCCGCCATGACCACGGCCGACAGGGCCAGCCGTTCCCAGAGCAGCCGCGAAAGGATTCCCTCGTCGCGGCGGCGGGGTGGGCGCCTGGGTACGTCCTCCTCCCCCGGCTCGAAGGCCATGGCCACATCCTGGAACCCGTCCACCACCATGTTCAGCCACAGGATCTGGGCCGGCAGCAACAAAGGGGGCCAGCGCAGCACCAGCGACGCCAGTAGCGCCAGCACGGCGGCCAGGCCCGCCGACAACAGGTAGAAGGTCGCCTTGCGCAGGTTGTCGAAGGTGATGCGCCCCTCTTCCACGGCGGCGTAGATGCTCACGAAGTTGTCGTCGGCCAGGACGATGTCCGCCGCCTCCCGGGCCACGTCGGTACCGCTCAAGCCCATGGCCACCCCCACGTCGGCCACCTTCAGAGCGGGGGCGTCGTTCACCCCGTCGCCGGTGATGGCCACCACTTCCCCGTGGGACTGGAGGGCCCGCACGATGCGCAGCTTGTGCTGGGGCGAGACGCGGGCAAAGATGGACGTTCGCCGCACGGCCTCGCGCAGCTCGGCGTCGCTCATGGCGTCCAGGTCAACGCCGGTGAGCACCGGGCCGTCGTGCGCGGAGATGCCGAGGGCCTGCCCGATGGCGCGGGCGGTGCGGGCGTGGTCGCCCGTGACCATGACCACGCGGATGCCGGCCCGCTGGCAACCGGCGATGGCCTCCTTCACCCCCGGCCGGGGCGGGTCCAGCATCCCCTGCAGCCCCAGGAACACCAGCCCCTCCGGCTCGGGCAGGTGTTCGGGGTCGGGGGGCGGGCCCTCCAGGGGCCGATAGGCCATGGCCAGCACCCGCAGGCCCCGCGAGGCCATCTCGTCGGCGGCCCGCTGGACAGCGCGCGCGTCCAGGGCACAGGGCCCGTCGCTGCCGAGCGCCCGGTCGCACATGGCCAGCACCCGTTCGGGAGCGCCCTTGACGTATAGATGGCAGACGTCCCCTTTGCGGCGGACGCTGGCCGAATAGCGGCGCTCCGACTCGAAGGGCAGTTCGGCCAGGCTCACGTGCTCGCGGCGTTCCGCTTCCGGGTCCAGGCCGGCGCGCAGCGCTGAGACCAGCAGGGCGGCCTCGGTGGGATCGCCCTGGAATTCCAGACCGCCACCGGACACATACACGTGCGCTTCGTTGGTCAGGACGCCGGCCAGCAGGGTCAGATACAGCGGGGAGCTCTCGGGCGCGGGGTCGGTGCCGTGGGCGGGCGGCGACCAGGTGCCCTCGAGCGTCCACACCTCCCGCACGGTCATGCGGTTCTCGGTGAGGGTGCCCGTCTTGTCGCTGCCGATGGTGGTGGTGCTCCCCAGCGTTTCCACCGCCGGCAGGTGCCGGACTATGGCCCTCTTGCGGGCCATGCGCCGCACCCCCAGGGCGAGGGTGATGGTGAAGACCACGGGTAAGCCTTCGGGGATGGCTGCCACGGCGATAGCCACCGCCAGCAGGAACATTTCGGTGACGCTCTCGCCCAGGGCGACGCCCAGAGCGAAGGTGACCAGGGCCAAGACACCTACGATGATGCCCAGGGTGCGGGCCAGGGCACCCATCCGCCTTTGCAGGGGCGTCTCCGGCTGCACCTCGGCCCGCATCTGGGCGGCGATGGCCCCCAGCTCCGTGGCATAGCCGGTGGCCACCACGTAGCCTCGCCCCCTGCCGGTGGTCACTATCGTGCCTGCATAGACCATGTTCGCCCGTTCCATCACGGGCGTGGGCGCGGGAACCGGGGACGACCGCTTGGCTACAGGTAGCGACTCGCCGGTGAGCAGCGACTCGTTCACCTCCAGGCCGTGGGTCTCCACCAGGCGGATGTCGGCCGGCACGCGGCTGCCCGACTCCAGCAGCACCAGGTCGCCGGGCACGACGGCCTCACTCTCCAGGTCCCACTCGCGGCCCTCACGCACCACTCGCGCCCGTGGCGAGACGAGGCGCATCAGCGCCAGCACCGAACGCTCCGCCTGCCACTCCTGGAGGAACCCTATGCTGGCGTTGACGGCCAGGGCGGCGGCGATGACGCCGGCGTCCACGTATTCCTGCAGGAAGACCGTGACCACCGTGGCCAGGAGCAGGATGTAGATGAGAGGGCTCTGGAACTGATGCAGCAGCACCAGCAGAGGATTGGTGGCAGGAGCCTGCTCGATGCGATTGGGGCCATAGGTGCGGAGGCGGCGGGCGGCCTCCTCCCGTGTCAGCCCCTCGGGCCCAGTGCGGAGGGCCCCCTCCAGCTCAGCCCTGTCCAGCGCGTGCCAGGGGCGCGTCTCCTGCCGGCGCTCGGCCGGGGTAGCGCCCTGCCGCCCCTTCCGCCATCGGGCCCGCACGATTACCCGACACTGCCGCCTTCGCCCGTGCTCATGCCCATGCTACCAGACCGGGCGTCGGCGCCGGCAGCGGGCACCATCAGCACCGGCATGGGGCAGCGGCGCAGGACGTCCTCGGCGACGCCGCCCAGCCAGCGGGCGGGGCCCGACCTGCCCCTGCTGGTGATGACCACCAAACAGGGGCGGTCACGTTCGGCGAAGTGGAGCACGCCGCTCCCCGCAGGCCCCAGAGCGACTCGCCACTGGACCTCCAGCCCTTTGGCCTGCAACCTTCTGGCCTGGGCCTCCAGGTAGTCCGAGGCCAGCTTCTCCAGACGTCGCTGGGCTGGACTCTCCGTCTCCCACAGGATGATGGAATTCTCCCCCAGGGGCACCACGGCCGGCGCGGGCAGCAGGGTGACCAGGTTGATGGGAATTTCGAGGCGCCGGGCCAGCTCCTCGGCATGGCCGAGGGCGGCCTCGGCCACGGACGAGCCGTCCAGCGGCACCAGCACGCTTCGGAAGCGGCGCGGGGCCGTCCACAGTCGGCCCTGGCGGTGCGCCTTCACCACCAGGACAGGGATGTGACTGGCCGTGGCCACCCGGGCTGCCACGCTCCCCAGCGACACCCCCGGGACCAGGCCCCTGCCCCGGCTGGTCAGCGCTATGAGGGACGCTGCCAGGCGCTGGGCGCTCTCCAGAATAGCCGGGGCCGCCTTACCGGCGAGGACATGTGTGGACACGGCCAACCCACGTTGACGCAGGGCCGTTGCCAGACCTTCGAGGTACTCGCTCGCCAGCACCAGCGCCGACTCTTCCCGTGACAGGGCCTCTGCCTGCACCTCCCCGTCATCGTGGTCCACGTATCGCTCGACCACGTGCAGCAGCATCACCGCCGACGAGAAAGCTTCGGCCAGGGTAGAGACCGGCCTCAGGACGGCCTCCGACCGGTGCGACCCGTCCACCGGCACCAGGATCCGCTCGAAGGGCATGCGTTACCTCCATTCCGAGCCATTCAGGGGGCAAAGCCCCTTCTGGCGGGCAGCAGCGAAAGTCCACAGCCCGAGGTTAGCATCTCAGGCGGCGCTCGTGCATTCATCCTCGACGGGGAGGCCGGCAGGCGGGAGCACCCCCGCTGAACGACCTCGCCCGCTCTTGTCAGCGACGGAGGGGCCGGTGCGGCGGCACCAACAAGCACGGCACCGGAGACCTCAGGAAGACGGCCATAGCAACGGAGCCCGGCGTCTCCCCGACCCCGAAGGCGCGACCGCAGCTGCCGAGGACGACCATGGCTGCCCGCAGCAGGCCGGCCGCCCTGACGATGGAAGACGCCGGGCTGCCCACCGTGACATGCGCGCTGACCTCGATGCCCTCTCGCGAGAGCACCGCGGCCTCAGCGCTCAGCTCCCTGAGTACCGCTTCGCGCAATTGTCTCAGGATCTCGGTCACCTCGGGCCGTCTCGGCAAGCGGGCCGTCTCGACAGGTATGACTTGCAAGAGTACGATTCTCCAGCCTGAGGCCCGCGCCAGTTCGGCAGCCAGGGGGAAGGCAGTCCGGCAGGCCGGCGATCCGTCGTAGGCGAGCAGAACCCAACGGGCATCGGGCCGCGGCCAACGAGCGGGCAAGGCCAGGGCAGGAACGCCCGCTCGCCATGCGGCCTCGAGGGCGAGCATCCGCGAGCGGCGGCGGGCATCCGCCCCCGCCTCTGGGTCTATAGCCACCAGGATGTCGGCGGACGAGAGGGCGTCGGACAGAACGTCCGGCATCTCACCGCGGAGGACCTGGGTGCGTACATGTGGGCTGATGGCGCTCACGCCCTGACGCAACCACTCCAAGTGCGCATAAGTGGCCGTGTCCTGCAGGGCTACGTCGCGGTGGCCACGGCTGCCCGCGGGGCACAGCGACTCGTCGGCGTGCTCGGCGATGACCAGCGTAGCTCCTAGACGGCGAGCCAGCTCTGATGCGAAGGCCAGAGCGCCTTCTTCAGGGGTTTCGTGCTGGGCCAGGACCAGGACGTTGCCACCCATCGCTTCTACCCCCTCCCTGTCGCTATTCTCGGCCCGGGGCCGTGCTTTGGGCAGTGACGAAGGTCACTCGAGCGTTCCGTCTTTCGGCCCGCCATACGGCAGCGAGTGTGGGGCGAATTCCCACAGCCATGTACGGTAGCGGCCGATTCACCGCGAGCTATCGTTGTCGCACCCTGGCTGCGAGGTGGGCAGGGGTTCGCAGGCCGCTCGCGCCCGCAACAGTGGCTCGCCCTCCACTGTGGCCCCTGCCCACTCGTACTGATCGTGCCGGCAGATGGTGGGAGGGGACAGGTCGTGGCGGCAGTACCAGGCGTGCAACGACGTCCCCGCACGACGGCGCGCGGGGCACCCAGCGTTCGCACTCTGGACAGGGGCCTGCGCGTTCTGGAGCTGCTGGCTCGAGAGCCTGGGGGCCTCACAGTCAGCGAGCTGGCCCGCAGGGTGGGCACCCACCGCACCAACCTCTATCGACTGCTAGTCACACTTAGGCAACACCGGCTCGTGTGCCGCGACCCCAACGGTCGCTACCTGCCAGGGACGGGGCTGCTCGGTCTGGCGCATGGCCTTGCCCCTGACCTGCGCTCTGCTGCAGCGCCGGTGCTGGCAGGGCTGGCGGCGGCCACCGGCAGCAGTGCGTTCCTCGCTATCGCCGACGGCGACGATGCCGTCATCGTGTCTGTGGCCTCGCCAACGGAGAGCCCCTGCTATGTGGCCTATCGCGTGGGCCTGCGACATCCCCTGACGCGGAGTGCATCGGGTATAGCCATCCTGGCCGGCCGCCCCGCTCTCCCGGACGAACGACCGGAGGTGGCTGCCGCCAGGGAGGCCGGCTACGCGCTAACGCTCTCGGAGCCGGAGGCTGGGGTAGTCGACGTGGCGGCGCCCGTCAGGATCGGCGAGCGGCTTGGCGAGGCCAGTGTGGGCGTGGTGACCCTCCCCGGGCGCGACACCGCCGCCCTCGCTCGCCACGTGATGGCGGCAGCGCAGGCCATCGCCGACGTCCTCTGCTAGCCTTCGAGCCCCTGTGCCGTCCCCTCGATGACTTTTCTCGGCGGCGCCGAGCGCCCGGTCCGTCGGCGTCGCTTCGTCGGGGAAACCCCTACCAGCTGTAAGGCTGCACCCGATAGACCGGTACGATGGCGCGCCCTACGTTCGAAGTCGAACGGAACTTGTAACGAGGGTCACAAAGTGTCCGGACTCGGGAGGGGGCAGGCTGGACGGCACCTTCTGGCCGTCGTGGCTACCTGGGTGCTCCTGACCGCTGTCGGCGAATATTTGGCTTTCGCCTTCCGCTTTCACCCCGAGCCAGGAAGCGACAAAGGGGAGGAGATCTACACCGCGTTTCATATCCTGGTCTACCTGGCGATTCCCGTCTTCGCCGGCGTGGTGGCCGCCCTGGCCTACAGCGTCCTCTCTTTCCGTGGCCGCATCGGGGACGGCGTCCCCTTGCTGGGTAGAGGGGCAGTGCCGGCCGCCTGGCTGGCCGTCACGTCCGCCCTCGCCCTGACCGTCATGGTCTTCCCGGGGCTCATCGGCACGGCCAGGGTCATGGGCGGCCGGCCCCAGGATCCCCTGGTGGTGGAGGTGGTGGGCATCCGCTGGACGTGGCTGGTCAACTACCCCGACCTGGGGCTGCGCGACCAGCGGGAACTGGTGCTGCCGGTGGACCGGGACGTCGAGATCAAGGTGACCGCCAACGACGTCGCCCATTCCTTCTGGGTGCCGGGCTTCATGCTCAAGATCGACGCCATACCGGGCACGGTCAACTCTGTCTGGTTCCGGGCGACGGAGGAAGGCTCGTATGAGGACGACCCACTGCTGCGCTTACAGTGCGCCGAGCTGTGCGGCACCGGACACGGACGCATGGCCATCCCGGTGCGGGTGGTGTCCCCGGCCGAGTTCGACGCCTGGGCCGCGGAGCAGGCCAAGCGACAGACGGCGACTCCTTCCCCGCCTGCCCAGGCCGGCCGGGATGCCGGACAGGCCCAGGCGCTGACTCTGGTGGCCCGCAACAACGCCTTCGACCGCAAGTCCCTCGCCGCCTCGCCTGAGCGGCCGATAGCCATCGTCCTCGAGAACAGGGATGCGGGCATTCCCCATAACGTCTCCGTCTACCGCGACAAGGACTTCCGGCAGCCGGTCTTCAGCGGAGAGCTCTTCAGTGGCCCAGGCAGTAACACCTATGAACTGGGCGTATTGGAGCACGGCACCTACTACTTCCGCTGCGATGTCCACCCTGACATGAAAGGCACCCTGACGGTCCGCTGAGGGGGCGAAAGAGATGACCGAAGCAGTAGCGACCGAGGCGAAGGTGGGGCTGTGGGAGGGCCTCTTCTACGTGCGCAGGGGCTTGCTGTGGGGACTGGCGGGCTTCGGCATCGGGGCGGGGCTGGCGGCCATCTTCCGCGTCGTCACCGGCTCGAGCGCCTGGTGGATCGAGCACAACGTGACGGTGGGCTACGTCTTCGGCCTGCTGGGCTGGCTGCTGGGCGTGGGCATGTGGGAGCGCTGGGCGCGGGAGTGGCTGGGGCTGCCCACCGCTCCAGACCCCGCCGGCTGGCGCCGCTACTTCGCCTTCACCACCGACCACAAGGTCATCGGCGTCCAGTATCTGGTCACGTTCGTGGCGGTCATGCTCATCGGCGGGCTGATGGCCATGCTGGTGCGCTACCACCTCACCAGCCCTCAGGGCGCCCTCATGGACGACGGCGTCTACAACCAGGTGATGAGCCTGCACGGGATCCTGATGATCGCCGTGGCGGTGGCGGTGGTGCTGGGCGGGCTGGGCAACTACCTGGTGCCGCTCATGATCGGCGCCCGCGACATGGCCTTCCCCCGCCTCAACGCTCTCACCTACTGGCTGGTGCCGCCGGTGGCCGTGTTGCTGCTCACGGCCCAGGCGGTCGGCGGCTGGGACTCGGGCTGGACTGCCTACCCACCCCTGTCGGTGGTCAACGCGCCCGGCCAGCTCCTGTTCGCCCTGGCCATCATCACCTTCGGGCTGTCGTCCATCCTGGGCGGCCTGAACTTCCTGGTGACCATCGCCTTCATGCGGGCGCCGGGCATGACCTGGGGCAGGCTGCCCATCTTCGTCTGGTCGGTCTTCGCGGCGTCCATCCTCTCGCTGACCTTCACCCAGGCCTTCGCTGCCTCCCAGCTCATGGTGATGCTGGACCGCATCGCCGGCACCTCTTTCTTCCGCCCGGAGACGGGCGGCCACCCGCTCATGTACCAGCACGTGTTCTGGTTCTACTCCCACCCGGCGGTCTACATCTTCGTGCTGCCTGGCTTCGGGCTGCTCCTGGAGGTACTGGCCCACTTCTCGCGCAAGCCCCTGTTCGCCTATCGCTGGGCGGTGGGCGGTTTCCTGGGCATCGTCGCTCTGAGCGGCCTGGTGTGGGCGCACCACATGTTCGTGACCACCGGCGATGCAGCTTTCCTGGGGGCGTTCCTGGTCACCACCGAGGCCATCTCCATCCCCACAGGCCTGGTGTTCCTGTCGGCGCTGGGCACCATCTGGATGGGCAGGCTGCGGCTGGAGACGCCCATGCTCTTCGCCCTGGGAGCGGTGTTCAACTTCCTCATCGGCGGGATCACGGGCATCTTTCTGGCCGACGTGCCCACGGACATCAACCTGTCGGACACCTACTTCGTGGTGGCCCACTTCCACTACACCATCATCGGCGGCGAGATCTTCGCTCTGCTGGCGGCGGTCTATTACTGGTTCCCCAAGATGACGGGCCGCATGTTCCGGGAGTGGCTGGGGAAGGCCCACTTCTGGACGATGTTCGTGGGCTTCAACCTGACGTTCCTGCCCATGTTCTGGCTGGGCCTGCACGGAATGAACCGGAGGGTAGCCGTATACAGCCCCGAGTTGCAGGATGTGAACCTGTTCGTGAGCGCCGCCGGCTTCCTCACCGGCGCCAGCTTCCTGTTCTTCGTCGCGAACATGGCCTGGTCGCTGCTGCGGGGGCCGAGGGCGGCTGCCAACCCCTGGGGCGCCCGCACCCTGGAGTGGCAGGTGCCGTCGCCTCCGCCGGTCGAGAACTTCCGGGCCCCGCCCGTGGTGGTGGGCGGGCCCTATGACTATGGCATACCGGGCGCTCCGGCCCATGCCCTGCTGGGCGTGGCCGGGGCAGCGCCCGCGGAGGGCGAAGGATGAACGACGAGCGGGAGGCCGACCGCAGGCGCGCCCTGTTCCTGGGCCTGAGGACGCACCGGCAGGTAGCTGTCTTCATGGCCCTGTTCCTGCTGGCCCAGACCGTGCTGGAGTACCTGGTCGCGCAGGTCATGACAGCCAACGTGCCCGTGCTGCTGGCCATAAACCTGGCCGAGGCGGCCGCCATCATGTACTACTTCCAGCACGTCTACCGCTTGTGGCGGGAGGACTGAGCCATGGAGACGGCGCTGGCGGCGGAGGTCCACGAGCTCGGCCCGGCCCTGAAGCTGCGGATACGGCAGTGGGGCCTGTGGCTCTTCTTCCTGTCGGAGGCCTTCCTGTTCGGGGCGGTTGCCTCCAGCCGCTTCTTTCTGGCCGGCCTGGAGCCCGGGCACGTCGACCAGGCCCTCGGGCTGGCCGTCACTTCAGTGCTGCTCACTAGCTCGCTCACCGCTTACCTGGCCGAGGCCGCCGCCGAGGAGGGCGACCGGACGCGGCTGGTCCGCTACCTCGGCGCCACCATCGTCCTGGGGCTGCTGTTCATGGCCGGGGTGGGGCTGGAGTGGTCGCGGGCCCACTTCCGGCCCTCCGACCGCTTCGGCACCGCCTTCTTCGCCATGACGGGCCTGCATTCTTCGCACGTGGCCTCGGGCATCCTGCTGCTGGCCATAGTCCTGGCCCATGCCAGGGCAGGCCGCTTTCTGCCGGAGGAATGCGCCTGCAAGCGGCTCTGGCCGTGGCGCTGGTGCCCTCACCCTGCGCCGCGCCCGATGCGTGACGATATCTGGCCGGTAGAGGCGACGGTCAAGTACTGGCACTTCGTGGACGTGGTCTGGGTCTTTTTCTATCCCATCCTCTACCTGATGAGCTGGCCCTCCTGAGGCGCTGACTTTCCCTCATCTGTGACCGAAGTCACTGCTTGCGCTCCAGGCTTCGGCCCAGAATGGGGGCAGGATGGGGGGCGACGACCGGTTCCGCATCGAGCGCCGCACGAGCGTGCGGGAAGTGCTGCGCCGCTACCCGACGGCGGCCCAGGTGTTCGAGCGGCACGGCATCATGGGCTGCGGCGGTCCCGACGGCCCCGAGGAACCGCTGGTCTTCTTCGCCCTGGTGCACAAGGTAGACCCGGAGCGGCTCATCGCCGAGTTACAGGAGCACATCGCTTCCGTCCGGGTGGCCGGGAGCGGGGCTCCGGTCGAGAGGCGCCTCCCCTTCGCAGTCCTGCCCTTAGGGCTGGCGGTGGCGGCGGCGCTGGGCGGCATCCCCCTGGGGGCGGTCCTGGCGCTCATGGCCGCCGACGGGCGGCTGGACGCCCGCTGGACGGCCGCTGTCCAGGCTCACGGACAGGCCCAGCTCATGGGCTGGCTGGGACTGTTCATCGTGGGCATGGCCCTGCACATCGTGCCCCGCTTCAAGGCTATCCCCCTCGCTCTACAGGGGCTCCGCCTGCCGGCGGTGGCGGCCTGGGCGGGGGCCATCGCGCTGCGCGCTGGTGCCGTCGCGCTGCCACAGGCGTCGGCAGTGGCAGTGCTCCTCGTCGCTGCCTGTCTGCAAACGGTCGCAGCGCTCCTGTTCGTGGCCATGGCCTCCCTCACCCTCATGCGCGGCAGGCGGGAGGGCTACGATGGTTTCCTGCTGTCCGGCCTCGTGTGGCTGGCCGCGGGGACGGGGTTACAGTCGGCGGGGGCGGCGTGGGCCCGCGCGGACGGCGCGCCCTACGTTCCCGCCCACTGGGACGCGGCGGCGCTGGACGCGCTGACCTACGGCTTCGTCCTCATGTTCGCCCTGGGGGTCTCGCTGCGGGTGGTGCCGTTCTTCCTCTCGCTGCCGCCCACCCGCCAGCGGCCGCTGCCCTTCCTGCTGGGAGCGGCCGACCTGGGCCTCCTGCTGCTGACGACGGGCGGAGTGGCCCGCGCTCTGGAAGTGGCAGTGTGGACACCGCTGGCGGCGGTGGGAGGGGCGGCCCTCGCCGTAGGAGCGGGCGGTACGGCCCTGGCCCTGAGGGTCTTCTCCCCTTCGCAGTCCTCCCACGTGGCCGACGAGCAGGCGCTGCACCGGAAGTTCGTGCGGGCGGCCTACGGCTGGCTGTTGCTGGCGCTGGGCGTCCAGGCGTGGCTGTCGGTGCGGGCGTCCCTGGGGCAGGAGCCGGGCTGGCTGGAGGCGGGGGCCGCCCGCCACATGCTGCTCCTGGGGTTCGCCACCCAGATGGTCTTCGGCATCGCCTACCGTGCCCTGCCCGTCTTCCTGGGGGTGCGGCTGGCCAGTCCGCGCCTGGCCGATGCCACCTTCGTCCTGGTGAACGTGGCAGCCATCACGCGGGCGATGCCGCCGCTGGTTTCGGCGGATGGAGGAGGGGGCATGTGGTCGCACGTGGCGGGCGCCGGCCTGCCGGCCACCGCCGCCGTGCTGCTGTTCGGCTACAACCTGCAGGCGATGGTCGTCGCTGCCTGGCGGCGGCTGAGAAAGTGGGAAGAGGGCTTGCCCCTGCGGGAGGTGAGAGAAGTGAGCGAGCCCACGGCAGTCACGGCCGATATGACGGTAGCGCAGGTCATCGAACGGGTGCCCGGGGCGCTGGAGCTGCTCATCGAGCGCGGCTTCACGCCCCTGAGCGACCCGAACCTGCGGGCGGCCCTGGCCCCCACCATCACCCTGAAGGGGGCCTGCGAGCTGCGGGGGGTGGACCTGGATGCCCTGCTGCGAGACCTGAACGAGCTGGCCCGGCGAGGCCAGAGAGGGGAGACATCGTGAGCGAGGCCGAGCGTATCCTGGACGTCCGCAACGTCCATCCGCGGGAGAGGCATCCCCTTATCTTCCGCGAGCTGGACGCCCTGGCCGCGGGGGACGCCCTGCTATTGGTGAACGACCACGACCCGCGGCCCCTTTATTACGAGCTGATGGCCGAGCGGCCGGGCCAGTTCGACTGGACGCCCGTGCAGCAGGGGCCCGAGACATGGTCGGTGCGCATACGCCGACTGGGGGCGCCCGGCGAGCCCCGCACTGTTGCCTGGCTGCGGGAGGAGCACCGCGCCCTGGCGCCCCGCATCGATGAGCTGGCCGTCCTGGCCTCCCGCCTCTCGCCCGCAGCGTGGTCGAAGGAATCTCCGGCGGTGCGGCGGGCGCTGGACTTCCTCCGCTCCCACCTGCTGCCCCATGCCCACCTGGAGGAGGAAGTCATCTACCCGGCGGTGGAGCGCGGGCTGGGAGCAGCAGGGGCAGCGGCCACCATGGTGCGGGACCACCGGGAGGTGGAGGCCCTCACGATGGCCCTGGCAGAGGCCGCAGGCAGGGCCGACGCGCGAGCCGACGAGGGCACGGTGGAGGAGGCGAAGCGCCTGCTCTACTCGCTGCACGCGCTGCTCCGCGTTCACTTCGCCAAAGAGGAAGAGGTCTACCTGCCGGTCCTGCAGCGCAGTCTCACCCCCGAGGAGGACGAGCGGGCCATGGCCGTCCTGGCCGCCCACGAGGGCGAGGAGGCGTGAAGACATGTCGGCCGGGGGCCGTTTCCAGGGAAGGTGACGCGGGGCTTCGCTTCGGTCCTGGCCCGCGAGTGGGAGGTGGACGAAAATGATGTTGAGCCCCGAGCTCGTCAAAGAGCTGCTCAGGGACGTATACGACCCTGAGCTGCGTCTGAACGTGGTGGACCTGGGGCTGGTCTACGAGATCGCCTGCACGCCGGAGGGCGAGGTGGACGTGCTCATGACCCTCACCTCGCCCGGCTGCCCGGTGGGCGACGAGATCGCCCGGCAGGTCTACGATGCCCTCTCGGGCTTTCCGGGCGTCAGGAGGGTGGGCGTCCGCTTCACCTTCGAGCCTCCCTGGACGCCGGAGCGGATGAGCGAAGAGCTGCGGGCCGAGCTGGGGCTCGACTGACCTACCCGGAGGTGAGGCATGGTCGCTAGCCCTCGCAGGTGGGCCGCCGGCATAGCGGCCCTCGCCCTGGCGCTGATTGCGCTTGCCCTGGCCGGCTGCGGCCGAGAGGCGCCGGCCACTCCCACCCCCTCGGGGCGGGCTGCCCCGGGCGTCGTGACCGACTTCCTGGGCCGACGGGTGCAGGTGCCGCCATCGCCATCGCGGGTGGCGGCGGTCAGCCCCACCACTATCGAACTGCTCTACTACATCGGTGCCACGTCGGTGGTCAGGACGGACGGCGCCAGCTACCCGCCCCAGGTGGCCGACCTGCCCAGCGTGGGGCCGTCGTACTCGCCCAGCTTGGAGAGGCTCGCCTCCTACAGTCCCGACCTGGTGCTGGCCGATAGCGTGCTCCAGCGGGGGCTCGTGCAGCGGCTGGAGTCGCTGGGGGTGCCGGTGGTGATGGTGGGCATCGAGCGCGTCGAAGACGTTCCCCGAGCACTGCGGCTGGTGGGGCAGGCCATCGGCCGCCCGGACGCTGGGGAGGAGGCCGCGGCGAGGCTGGAGCGGGAGCTGGAGCCCCTACGCGGCAGCCTCACTGGGCGGAGGCTACGGGCCATGGCGCTGATCGCCGACGCCCAGGGGAACGTCTATGCCGCCCGCAACGACGCTTACGTCGGCTCCATTCTCCACTTCCTGGGCGCGCAGAATGTGGCGGCCGAGCTGCCGCAGACGGGGCCCTTCCCCGGCTTTTCTCAGGTCAGCGCCGAGGCGGCCAGCGGCCTCGATCCGGACGTGGTGCTAGCCATCAGCCCGGCGCCGCCGCCAGCACCGCGGCTCTCGCAACTGCTGCCCCGCATGCCCGGCTTCGGCGGCCTGCGCGCTGTGCGCGAGGGACGGGTAGTGGAGCTCGACCCAGCGTTGTTCCTGCAGGCGCCGGGGCCGCGGGTGGTCGCGGCCGCCAGGCAACTGAAGCAGGCGCTGGAAGGGACGCGCTGACGGTGACGACGGCGAGCGCGCTGCGGGCCGCGAGGGGCACCTGGCCCTATATGGCGCTGGCGGCCCTTTTCGCCGTCGCCTTTCTCCTGGAGCTCTGCCTCGGCGCCATGTTACTGTCGCCGGCGCGGGTCTGGGAGGGCATCACGGGCGAGGATGCCCTGGCCCGGCAACTCGTCCTGGACCTGCGGCTGCCCAGGGCGGTCCTGGCGGTGCTCACGGGCGCGTCGCTGGCAGCAGCGGCAGCGGCGCTGCAGGGGGCGACCGGCAACCCCCTGGCCGACCCCCACCTGATGGGGGTGTCGGGGGGCGCACTGATGGTCGGGGCGGTGATGGCGGTGGCAGGGCTCGATCCGCCTGTCCTGGCAGCCATGCCGCTCGCGGGCGTGGGTGCACTGGCGGGGGCGGCGGTGCCGGTGGTGCTGGCAGGGGTGGGGACGGTGTCCGGGGCGGGGGTGGCCCTAATCAGCGTGGGCCTAAGTTACCTGTGGTCGGTGCTCGTGCTGGCGCTTCTCACCTCGGCCGGCTTCCTGGCCGCCCCCTCCCTCGCCTTCCTCGGCGGCAGCCTGGCTGGCCGCGGCTGGTCGGACGCCTCGGCGCTCGCGGTCTACCTGGGCCTGGCCGCGATCGCGCTGGCGCTCTTGGTTAAGCCGCTGGACGCTCTCGCCCTCGGCGACGAGGTGGCCCGCTCCCTGGGATTCTCGCCCACCCTGGCCAGGGCGGCGGCGGTGGCAGCGGCGGCGTTGCTGGTGGGGCCCTCCACCTGGGCGGTAGGGACCGTGCCGCTCCTGGGCCTGGCCTGCGCCCAGGCGGCCCGCCGCCTGTGGGGGCACGGCCACGCTGCCCTGACGCCCGGGGCAGCGGCCCTTGGTGCTATCCTGATGCTGGCGGCCGATGCGGTGGCCCGCTCCCTGCTGCCGGGGACGGAGTTGCCGTTGGGCACCGTTACTGCCCTGGTCGGCCTGCCGGTGCTGGTGTCGGTGGCATGGGGAGCGGCCTGGCGCAGAGCATACTGAGCGTCCGCGACCTGGAGGTGGCCTGGGGCAGTCGCCAGGCCCTGTCGGTGGGCGGGCTGGAGCTGGGGGCGGGCGAGCTGCTGGGCGTTATCGGCCCTAACGGCGCGGGGAAGACCACCCTGCTGCGAGCCCTGGCTGGCCTGATACGTCCGCAACGGGGCCAGATCACCCTCGGCGGAGCGGACCTGCAACGGCTCGGCCCGCGCCAGGTGGCCCGCCTCGTGGGCTATCTGCCCCAGGTGCGTTCCCTTCACGAAGACCTCACCGTCGCCGAACTGGTGGCGAGAGGCCTCCTTCCCATGGGGGCGATGTCCGCAGCCGAAAGCCGTCGGGCAGTGCAGGAGGCGCTGGAGCTCTGCGGTATCGCTGAGCTGAGGGACAGGCGCCTCTCGCAAGTGTCGGGTGGCGAGGGGCAAAAGGCCTGGATCGCTTTCGCTATTGTCCGGCGTCCGAAGGTGTTGTTGCTGGACGAGCCCACCTCTCATCTGGACTGCCGGCACCAGATGGAGGTCCTGGAGCTGGTGCGGCGCCTCTGCTCGGAGGGCGTGGCGGCGGTCGTCGCTCTGCACGACCTGTGGCTGGCGACACGTTACTGCTACCGTCTGCTGGTGCTGGACCGCGGCCGTCCAGTGGCCATGGGGCCGGCGGAGAGTGTGCTGGACACGGAGCTGTTGCGCGGCGTGTTCGGGGTCGAGGCGGTGGCAGCCTCGCTGCCGGCCGGGGGCAGGGCCTGGCTGCCGGCAGCGCCGTCGGGCCCGACCACGGTCGAAGGAGGTGACGGCCGCGAACGGCTCAGAGAAAGGGGTGCGAGGAGATGACCGGCTTCGACGCGGAGCTGGAGCGGGCCCTGGCCGACCTGGCCGCCCGGCGCCTGGCGGCCTACCGAGCGGGCGACGCCACCGGCATCCTCATGGCTGACCACGACTGGCTACGACCGGCCCTGGCCGAGCTGCGGAGCCGCGCCAGGGACGGCGCCGACGCCTCTGTCTTGCAGAGGCTGGCCGGCGCCATCTGGGAAGTGGTGGACGGCCATTCGCGGGTCGAAGAGGAGGTCTACTTCCCGGCCGTGGACCGCCTGCTCGCCGAGGCGGGCCGCCCCAACCCCATGGTGATGGCGATGGCCGCCGAGCACGACGCCCTGCCCGACCGCCACCGCCGGCTCGTGGAGGCCCTGGCAGCGGGCAAGGACCCCCTGCCGGCCATAGACGCCTTCAGCCGGGCTCTTCTAATCCACTTCGACAACGAGGAGGACCTGGTCTTCGAGGACGCCCGCGAGGCCCTCCAGGGCGAGGAGGGCCGGCGGCTGGCCCAGGCGATGGCCGCGTTCCTGGGAATAGGCGAGCAACAGGGAGGGTGAGGCGATGCTGGACCGGGAAGAGGTCCGCGGCCTGCTGGAGGCCGTGGTGCTGGTGGTGCCCTGCAACGTCTGCGGCCAGGAGCTGGAGGTGACCCTGGGCCAGGTGGCTGGCTCTCATGACGCCCTCTGCGCCGGGTGTCTGGCCCGGGGCGAGAGCGAGTGCCCGGCCATGGCCTACGCCAGGCTCCTGGACCGGGAGACCATCGAGGGGCTGGCTGCGGCGTGGGCGCAACTGCAGGAGCATGCCCGCCGCGCTGGCGGGCGCGTGGTCATCAGGCCGCTGCCGGAGGGGGCATGAGCGCCCGGGCCCCCTCCCCGACGGTGGACGAGGCCGTCCTGAGGCGGGTCATCTACCTGCGCGACCTGCCCGAGCACGTGCTGGCGGCCGTCGCCGCCGCGGCTGTGCCTCGCTCCTACCCGGCCAGGCGGTTGCTGTTCGTCGAGGGCGGCCCCTGCGACGGGGCCTGGGTCCTGGCGCAGGGGCGGGTGAAGCTCTTCAAGGTCTCGCCCGAGGGACGCGAGCAGGTGATCCTCATCGCCACCAGAGGCGACTCCTTCAACGAGGTGCCCGTGTTCGACGACGGCCCCAATCCGGTCAGCGCCCAGACCCTGACCCCCTCCGTCCTCTACCTCCTGCCCAAGGCGGAGCTGCGGCGCCTGGTGCGCTCCCATCCCGAGCTGGCCGCCGCGCTGCTGGCCTACCTTTCGGTGCGGCTGCGTCACCTGGTGGGGCTGGTGGAAGACCTGGCCTTCCGCCAGGCCCGCCAGCGGGTGGCCAAGGCCCTGCTGCTGTGGGACATGGAGCACGGGCAGGCGGAGCCCCTGTCGCAGCGGGAGGTGGCCGCCCTGGCCGGCACGGTGCGGGAGGTGGTCAACCGTGTCCTGCACCAGCTGGAGGAGCAGGGGGCGCTGCGCACCGAGCGCGGCCGGGTGGTCTGGGTGGACCGCCGTCGCCTGCTGGAGTTCGCCTGAGCCCCGTATATCCGTAAGCCCCGCGAGATAGATGACCTTCGGCCCCCGATAGCTGTGACGCCCGTCACATCTCTCTGCCTCCCGGTGCCAGTGCAATGGAAGTGGAACGACAACGGCCCTGGAGGTAAGAGCCATGAACGCACCCCAGGTCATGCGACGGGCACGCCTGGAGCTGGGCGTGCTCCTCTTCGCCCTGGCCGCCCTGGCCCTGGCGGTGCTGGCGGTGGGTGCGGCCAACTGCGTCGGGAGCGATGGCGGGACGAGCGGCAGCAGCAGCCGGGCCGCCGCGCCGCCCGTCGCCCGGCCGATAGGCCCGGCCCGGGCCGACGCGGTGGACGTGGCCCGCGACCCCGCCGACCTGCCGCCGCCTGTAGGCCAGCGGCCGCCCCAGCACGTGGTGGTGGAGCTGGAGGCGAGGGAGGTGGTGGGTAGGCTCGCCGACGGCGTCACCTTCACCTACTGGACATTCAACGGCAAGGTGCCCGGCCCCTTCATCCGCCTGCGGGTGGGCGACACGGTGACCGTCCGCCTCACCAACGCCATGGAGTCCTCCATGGTGCACAGCATCGACCTGCACGCCGTCACCGGCCCGGGCGGCGGGGCGGTCTACACCCAGGCCCGGCCGGGCGAGACCAAGGAATTCACCTTCAAGGCCCTGAACCCGGGCCTGTACGTCTACCACTGCGCCACGCCGCCCGTGGCCCAGCACATCGCCAACGGCATGTATGGCCTCATCCTGGTGGAGCCCGAGGGCGGCCTGCCGCCGGTGGACCGCGAGTTCTACGTGATGGAGGGCGACATCTACACCACCGGCGCCTACGGCCAGAAGGGGCACGTGGAGAGCGACATCGACAAGCTGATGGCCGAGACCCCCGACTACTACGTCTTCAACGGCCAGGTGGGTGCGCTGACCGAGCTGCACCCGCTGCGGGCGAGGGTGGGGGAGACGGTGCGCATCTTCTTCGGCGTGGGCGGGCCCAACGCCGTCTCCTCCTTCCATGTCATCGGCGAGATCTTCGACCGGGTGTACGACCAGGCGTCCCTGACCGGCCCGGCCCTGACCGACGTGCAGACGACGCTGGTGCCCGCCGGCGGGGCCGCGGTGGTGGAGTTCCGCCTGCAGGTGCCGGGGCGCTACATCCTGGTGGACCACTCGCTGTCGCGGCTCATGCGCAACCTGGCCGGATACCTGGAGGTGGAGGGCTCCCAGAACCCGGAGGTCTTCCGCGGCCAGGGCTCGGCGGACACCGGCGGGCACTAATGGGAGGTGTGTAGATGCGGATGGCTGGCAAGCTGCTGACGGCGGCGGCCCTCGCCCTGGCGCTGGCGGCCCTCGGGGCCGCCTGCGCCGGCGGTGGAGACGAGGAGCCGGAGGCACCCCCCGCCACCTCGATCACCATACGGGCGGTGCGGGCGCTTAAGTGGGACCAAAAGAAGCTCACGGCGGCAGCCGGGCAGCCCGTGACCGTCACCATGGTCAACGAGGACACCGGCGTGCCCCACGACTTCGTCATCTACCGCGACTCGGCCCGGACCCAGGTCGTGGCCAAAACAGAGCAGTGCACGGCCCCTTGCCAGGAGCAGCTCCGGGTCACCCTGCCTGCCGGCAAGTACTACTACAACTGCAGCATCCACCCCGTCGAGATGAGGGGAGAACTGGAGGCCAAATAGCGGGCTGCCGCGGGCAGGGGCAGGCAGGCCCCCGGCCGACGGGTGGAAGAGGCATGGGCCTCCGCCCGGGGCGAAGGCCCATCGACATCAGCCCCCATAGAACCAGCCTGTATCCCACATCTCCAGGGGCGGCTCGTCCCGGTGTAGGTGGGCGTCCACCACCTCCAGGGCGAAAATAGTGTGGTCGCCACCGGGGAGGCTGCCCGCCACCCGGCACTCGAGCGCTGCGGGCACTGCTTCCAGGATGGGCGCCCCGGTGTTGCCCCGGCGAAAGCGGTGCCCGTTGAGGGTTTCTCCTTCCCTCTGGGTAGGGCGGAAGAAGGACTCGGCCAGCTGCTTCTGGTCGGCGCCGGGGATGTTGATGGCCACCGGGGCGCCGCGCTCCAGGAGGGCATGGAGGTTGCTGTCCTTCTTCACCGCCATCATGACCAGCGGCGGCTGGAAACTGGCCTGGGAGAGCCAGTTGACGGTGTCGGCCGCTGCCTGGAACTCGTCCATGGCCGCGGCTACATACAGGCCATAGGTCAGCTTGCGCAGCACCTGCTTGCGCACTTGGGGGTCCACCGCGCCCACCTCCTGTGAAAGCTTTTTCTCTTCGATCCTCAGTCCGCAGGCCCGTGCTCCGCCATCAAGCGACGAATGGCAGTGAGGCCCAGCACCTCGTTGGTGCCGTCCTCGATAAGGGCGGCACGGGCATCGCGGAACAGCTTCTCCACCAGCATCCCCTTGACCAGCCCCATCCCGCCGAATATCTGGACAGCATCGCTGGCAACCTCGAACGCCGCCTGGGTACAGTAGACCTTTGCCGCCAGGGCATGAGCTGGCGAACGGCCCCTGGAGGCGCTGCTCAAGGCCACAGTGCGGGCGAAGGTGCGCGCCGTCTCCACCTTCACGAACATGTCGAACAACTTCCATTGCACCAGTTGATGCCGGGCGATGGGCCTCCCGCCCTGGACGCGCTGGCGGGCGTAGTCCAGCGCCTCCTCGAAGGCGGCCCGGGCCAGGCCGCTGAACAGGGTGGCCATGCCCGTGTTGGCGGCGGCGAGGACGCGCTCGATCATGGCCGGGTAGCCCTCGGGCCCCACCAGCATGAACCGACGGGGTATGCGCACCCGGTCGAAGAAGATCTGCCCCTGGTTGAGGGCACGCTGGCCCAGCTTGTCCAGGGGCGGCCCCTTGCTCACCCCGGGCCGGTCCAGGGGCACAACGGCTACCCCGCCTCCCGCCATACCCTGCTCCCGTTCGATGCCCAGGAAGACCAGGGCATGGGTGGCGATGGTGCCGTTGGAGACCCAGGCCGACTTGCTGCCCTCTATCACCCACTCGTCACCGTCGGGACGGGCCACCACGCTCCAGAACACAGAAGGGTCGCGGTAGTGCTCCCCCTCGAACATGAGGGTGTCGGAGCCGTGGTCGGGTTCCGTGATAGCCCAACAGCCGATGTGGCGGGCCTCTTCGTCACCCACGAAGGGCTGCACCAACTCGGTCATCAGCTGCGGATCGCCGCCCAGGGCGGCATAGGCGAAGGGGAAAGAGGCCACGCTGATGGCGATGGCCAGATCTACGGCGCCCCAGGCCAGCTCCTCGGTCACGGCCTGGTGGGCCGCTGCCGAGAGGCCCGCACCCCCCAGGGCCTGGGGGAAGCGGGCGGCATGCAGGCCCACACTGTAGGCCTGGCGCATGGCCTCCCAGAAAGGCGAGCCGGGAGCGATCACGGCCGAGGGGTCGGCGAGGCGATCCAGCTCCAGACTGGCGGGCCGTAGCACCTCGGCGGCGAAGCGGCGGGCCAGCCTTCGCGCCTCCACCTCTTCGTCCGTCGGCTGCGGGCCTGGCTCTAGAAACATCGCTACATCTCCCGCCGGAGCCGGCCTCGCTTATGAGCTGTGCCTACCGGGCCACCGGCTGTGGGCTGCCCGGGCCAGCGCATCCGACCCTGGCTAGGGGCGCGCCCATCACATTTTATCGCCCTTAGACGATTCAGGGAGAAGGGCGGGCGAAGGACGACACAGCGTCGCCGCCGCCATCGCCACGTCTCGCCTTCCCTGTGCGAGCAGGCCCTGTGACCCGGGACGGGGATGTGCCGGAGGCCCCCGGCTACTCGGGCCGCAGCAGACCCTTGCGCAGCGCGTAGCGGACCAGCTCCGAGCGCCGCTCGAGGCCCAGCTTCTCCATGATGCGCTGGCGGTAGGTGTCCACCGTCTTGGGGCTGATGCCCAGCTGCTGGGCGATCTCCTGGTTGGTGTAGCCGGCGGCGGTCAGGCGGAGGACTTCCTGCTCACGACCACTGAGCTGTTCGGGCAGCCGCTTGCGCTGGCCCCTGCTCTGGACGTAGTGCGACAGGACGCGGCGGACGGCAGAGGGGTAGAGGAATACCTGCCCCTGGGCGGCCAGACGGATGGCCTGGAGCAGGTCAGTATCGCTGGCGCTCTTGACCACATAGCCGCAGGCGCCGGCGTCCAGCGCCTGCAAGAGGTACTCGTCGTCGGCGTGCACGGTGAGCACCACTACCTGGGTGGGCAGGCCGCGCTGCCGGATGGCACGGGTGGCCTCCAGGCCGTCCATATCGGGCATGGAGATGTCCATCACCGCCACATCGGGCCGCAGGGCCTCGGCCTTCTCGATGGCCTCCCGGCCATTGGACGCCTCGCCCACCACCTGCACGTCGGGCTCGCCGGAGAGGAGCGCCCGTAGGCCGGAGCGCACCACCGCATGGTCATCGGCCAGCAGCACGCGGATGGGCCCCTGGGCCACTCCGACCACCCCCCTCGGCCGGCAGAGGTACCCTCGCTACTACCTCGGTGCCCGCCCCCGGCCGCGAGCGGACGCTCAGGGAGCCGCCCACCAGGGCCATGCGCTCCTGCATGCCGAACAGCCCCAGCCCCCGCTCGCGCTCGCGCAGCACCGCCGCGACGTCGAAGCCGCGGCCATCGTCGCGCACCTTCAGGGCTAGGTCTGACCGCCCCCGCCGCAGGGAGACCCAGGCCTGGCTGGCCCCGGCGTGCTTGGCCACGTTGGCGAGGGCCTCCTGCAAGACGCGATAGAGGGCTAGCTCCACGTCTGGCGCCAGGCGCCCCTCGAGACGGTCCACCCGGAGGTGCACGGGCAGGCCCCAGATGCGGGCGAACTGCTGGGCGTAGGCCATGGTGGCTGCGGGCAGCCCCAGGTCGTCCAGGGTGCTGGGGCGGAGGTCGACGGCCAGGCGCCGCACCCCTTCCAGAGTGTGAGCGACGAGGCCGCGCAGCTCCTCCAGCTCGCGTCGCTGGCCCTCATCTCGGACGCCTCGCTCCAGCGCCCGCAGCTTCACCAGGAGGGCGGTGAGGGCCTGGGCGGTGTCGTCGTGCAGCTCCCTGGCCACCCGCTTGCGCTCCTCCTCCTGGGCCCTCATGGCCTGGGCCGATAGCTGGCGCAGCCGTTCCCGCTGCTGCTGGGCCTCGTCGAGCCGGCGTGCCAGCTCGGCCAGGAGGCCCAAGACGTAGAGGCGGTTATGGCAGGACAGGCAGGCCTGTGGGGGTACGGCCACAGTGCCGGGCAGCTCGGTGGCGGAGGCGATGGAGGCCAGGAGGCGCGCCACGAAGTGGCCCAAGGCTGACGCGTCCAACGACCACGTCCCCCCCATCGAGCGGGCCAACCCCAGCTCTGCCAGCTCCTGCAGGTGCCGGGCCAGCGTGGCGCGCCTGATCCCCAGGGCCCGGGCCAGGAGCGTAGGGCGCATAGGCCGCTCCTGGAGCGCCCGCAACAAGCGCAAGCGCTGCGGACTGGACAAGGCCTGCAACACCCTGACGATGTCGGTGGACTCCGATCTGGACGGCATGTCCGCCCTAATCGTAACACCGTGCCAGCAAGGGCTTCCGCCCGCGACCTGGCCAAATGCAGGCTGGTCGACGGCGGCCCTTGCGGCCACCCCGCTTCCGGCGCTCTGCCCGGCTGGCGTCACGGCCCTTCCTCCGCCCGGTCGGCTGCCAGCATCGCCTCGACGGCGTCGGCCAGCGAAGCGAAGCAGCCCTTGCCGGCTGCCTCGGCCCGTTGCCGATAAGAGGGCAGCCAGGGCAGGACGTGCCTCCCGGCGAACTCGGCCCTGGCCTGGCGGCACAGGGCGGCCGCCTCCTTTTGGCCCTCGAGAAGGGCGTGGGCCTCTTTGATAGCAAGCAGGGCCAGGAACTCGAGCTGCGCCCCCAGGTAATCGGGCCTTTCCCCCCGCACCTGGAACCCGAAAGCACGATAGAAGCCGGCCACGTCGGCCATCGTGAGCATCTGGCCGCCGCTGGCCTGGGCGCCTTCGCGGTAGCTGGTCTCGTAGGCAGGGACAGCGTTGGTAGCCAGCCACGAGGCATAGCGCCTTGCTCTACGGGGGAGGGCTCTTATGAAGTCGCCAGCAGCGTCCCGCGCCCGGTGCCATCCCAGGGCTTCCAGCTCCTCTAAAAGGAGACGCGCCACCTGTCGGGGCCGGTGCCCGCCCTCGCGGGACAGCAGGCGGGCGCAGAGGCCATAGGCGCGGGCCACGCGCAGCAGGCGCTGGGCGCTGGCGCTGCGCACTGCCGCCGTCATCGGCCCACCTCCAGCCAGAGGGTGCCGAGCTGGGTGATGGACTTGCGCGCCCCCCGGTCGGCGGCCGCCCCCCACCAGACGGCGCAGGCGAAGGCATAGGACTGGCCGGGCTGGAGGGCCGTCTCGCCCTGGTCGCTGGCTGCCAGCGCCCGCGCGAGCACGACTGTCCAGCGGCCATCCCGCCATGACCCGCGCCCGCGGGCATCCTGCGTGGGCATGGTGGAGATGGTCCCGGGCCCCATGGCCTGCAGCTTCTCCACAGGAGACGGCCGCCGGGTCTGGGCCAGGGGGTTGCCCACGGCCAGGGCGGGGAGCCGGTGACGGGCCTCGGGCGGGTAGTCGTCCTGGGCCGGCCTGGCCACGCCCACCAGGGGCGGGTAGAAATCGAAGGTGGCATTGGGGAAGGCCGCCTCCAGGTCCTGAAAGCCGTGGTCTATGTCCTTCTGCCAGTCGGCCTTCCAGTGGAGCACCGTGACCGGGTCTTCGGGGCTGCCCATGGTCCAGACCGCCGTAGGGGAGCCGAAGAAGACGGCGCAGGCGTCCCGGAACTGGTCGGTCTTGATGGTGAGCTCGTCTCGCGCCTGGTCGTCCCACTCCAGACGAAAGGCGATCTCGCGGCCGTTGTGCAGGGCGCGGACGGTGAGGGCCTGCGGGCCCGGGGTGGACTTGAAGGGCAGGACGACGTTCTGGGGCTGGAGGGCCACCCGCTGCGCCGGGGCATCGGCCCACACGGGCGAGTAGGGGTCGTCGACGGGCAGCTCCCGGCCCACGTAGCGGGCGGTGACCTGCGGCACCGGGGCCACCGGCTCCTCGGTGAGAAGGCCTCGGCCGATGGCATAGCCGGCGGCCGCCAGCCCCGCAGCCGCCCCGCCCAGGGCCAGCCCGCCGATGAACCGGCGCCGGCTGATGACGGGCGGACCAGAGGGCTGGCCTCCGCCCTCCTCGCCCCCTATGACGTATCCCCACACGGGGTGAGGGTCGGCAGGTTCGGCCGCCGGCGCGCCGCAGTAGGGGCAGTTGGCCCCGCCCACGTGCCAGGTCTTGTTGCACTTGGAGCAACGCATCCCTGCCCACCCCTCAGGTGACGTTATAGCGGTAGGCCCCCACCAGCGAGTCGTAGAACTGGCGCACCGTGACCGGCTCCTTCAGGGGCACCCGCACCAGCTCGCTGCCGTCCTCGCCGTAGCCGTAGGCATAGCCGTCCCGCACCCGGAAGCGGTGCACGATGCGGTCGGTGGAGACGGCCAGCATCAGCACGCCTACCAGCTCCGGGTCCTCGCCGGCCATGGCCCGCCGGTAGGCGGCGATGGCGTTGTCCACCCCCGGCCCGAAGAGCATACGCAGGAAGTCCAGGTTGCCCACGTGCACCGGCGGGATGTAGTAGACGTTGGGCTCCAGGCCCAGTTGGGGCAGCAGCGGCAGGGCCACCTTGCGCACGTGCACCAGGAAGTCCACCGGGTTCTCGGGGTCGGCCTTGTCGGGCGTGTTGACGAAGCCGAAGGTGCGGATCTTGCCGATGCAGTTGCGCATACACCGGGGCTGTATGCCCCTCTCCACCGCCGGGTAGCAGAGGACGCACTTCTCGGCCACGCGGGTGACGTGGTTGTAGAAGACCTTCTTGTAGGGGCAGTTCTTGACGCACTCGCGGTAGCCGCGGCAGCGCTCCTGGTCCACCAGCACTATCCCGTCCTCGGGCCGCTTGTAGATGGCCGTGCGGGGGCAGGAGCCCAGGCAGGCCGGGTAGGTGCAGTGGTTGCAGATGCGCGGCAGGTAGAAGAACCAGGCGTCGTGGGGGAGGCGCAGGTAGAAGCGCTGGCCGATGCTGGCATCGGAGATCTCGTCCTCCCCCCGGTTGGGATAAGCGTAGTCCAGGTCTTCGGGCACGTAGCCGATGGCCTTCTCGCCCAGGGGCGCCGCCTCGAAGATGGTCTTGCCCGTGTAGCGGCCTCCCTGCCAGGTCTGGGGGCCCAGCATCTGCAGGATGCGGACGTCCCAGGCCAGGGGGTACGAGCCCCAGGGCTTGGTCTCCACGTTGTTCCAGAACATGTACTCCTGCCCGCGGCCCGAGGTCCAGGTGGTCTTGCAGGCCATGGTGCAGGTCTGGCAGGCGATGCACTTGTTAATGTCGAAGACGGCCGCCGCCTGTCGCAGGGGCCGCGCCGCCTCGAAGGGATATTCCATTTCGCGCCCGATCTGCCAGTTGTACACCCTGGGCATGGCTCATCCCTCCACCCTGATGAAGGCGCCCTTGAGGTACTTGAGGACGGCCTCCGACGCGTAGCCGGGGCGGAAGCCCTTGTCGGCCGGCGACCAGCGGCGCTCGCCGTCCTCGCCGCCCGGCTCGGCCCGCTCTATGCGCACGAAGCTCTCCTTGGGTGCGCCCACCACGCAGTAGACATCGGGCTCGAACCCCTTGCCCAGCATCTGGCCGGCCGTGTCCTTGCGCACCAGGCTGTCGGTCTGGAGGGTGGGACGCAGCCAGGCGCGAGTGACGGACTGGTGGCTGCCGTAGCGGTAGCCGGCCTGATAGCCGGTGCGGGGGTTCTTGGCCAGCCGGTCGGGCCTGGTCTCGTGGCCCTCCACGCTGCCATGGGTGGCGATGTGGAAGTGGAACCAGGCACGGCCCACCCCCCGGGCGATGCTCGGATAGTAGCGGGCCCGAACGAGCCAGCTGGCCACTTTGCCATCCTGGTGACCGGCATCGAAGCCGGTGAAGGGACGATCCTCCGGGTCGGCGATGCAGCGGACGTAGTCGCCGTCCTCGATGCCCAGCTCGCGGGCGTCTTCGGGGTTCAGGTCTATGTAGCCCTCGCCCACCCACGGCTTGCGCGGGTCGTGCCGGTAGAAATCGCCGAAGGGCCCCCAGAAGACCACGTCCAGGTCGGTGCTCGCCCCGGTGGTGTGGCAGGCGTGGCGGTACTTGGGCGTGATGAGCACGTGGCTGAAGCCGTCACGGCGGCGCGGATGTAGGCTGGCGGCGATCTCCTCCGGCGTCCGCACGATGTTCCGCACCTGCCGGACCTCCACGCGCAGGTCATCGGCGGTGAGGCCGTAGGCCTCGGGCGGCGCCGGGCGGATGGCCGGGTGCGGCCGGGCCATGATGGCGTTGGGCTCGTAAGGGGTGCCGTCCACAGGCTCCTTCGCCACCGGCAGGTTCTCGCCATACTCGATGAACTCGTCCTCATCGCGGTAGAACTCCAGCCGCCCCGACTTGGTGTACCAGGGCTTGCTCTCCTGGGTCTGCTCCCAGCCCACGATGCGCGGGCTGGTGCGGTTGAGCATGTAGGCAGGGATGCCCTGGGCACAGCTGGCCTCCAGTTGGTCGAAGCGGTAGCCCCTGGCCGTGTTGCTGGCTTCGAAAATGCGCTGGATGTAGACCTCGACCCGGTTCTGGTAGACGAAGTGCCAGTAGTCGCGGAAGCGGCGGTCGCCCGTCTCTTCGGCCAGGGCAGCGGCGATGCCCGCCCATACCTCCACATCGTCGCGGGTGTCGAAGATGCGCGGCAGCGGTGTGCGCGGCCACACCTGCAGGAAGGGATTGGTGACCGAGCCGTAGATGTCGGGGAACTTGCGCTCCGCCCAGCTATCCACCCCGAACACCACATCGGCGTATTCGCAGGTCGCCGACCACGACCAGTCGTTCACGCATATTAGCTCGATGTTGGGCAGCGTGTTGACGATGACGTTGTAGGCCCACTTGGCATTGCCCAGGATGGAGTTGGAGTTGGCCCAGAGCACCGCCTTGGTGGGCGTGGGCATGTGGGTGCGGCCGGTGAACACCTTGTTCCCCACCCGCAGGGGGCGGTCGCCGTAGTTGTAGTAGTGGGCCGACTCCGCCTTGTAGGTCTTGCGGGTGCGGGCGGGTCGGCTCGGGTCCAGCTCGATATCGAAGGGGTCCTCGGTGCCGTACTGGCCGAAGCCCGAGAAGAAGGCCAGGCGGTAGTTGCCGGCGTAGCTGCCCACGGTGCCGCCGAAGTGGCCGATGTTGTTGGTGAGGGCCGCCACCAGGATGATGGCCCGGTCCTTGCAGTCGTTGTTGAAGAAGTGGTTGGGTCCCATGCCCTCCACGAACAGGGTTCGGGTCTTGTTGGCCGTTATCTCCCGGGCCAGGTTCTCGATGGCCTCCACCGGTGCCCAGGTGACCTTCGATATCTGCCCGGGGCTGCAGGAGTCCATCAGGTACTGCTTCACCAGGTCGAAGGCCGGACGCACCTTGACCCGCCGCCCGTCCACAAGGGAGACCTCGAACTCCCCCTCCAGGGCCGGCTCTATGCCGGCCTCCTGGAAGTGTCGGCCCACCAGGTCGCGGCTCACGGGGCGGGGGCCGCCGCTGCGCAGGTCCCAGACCATGTAGTCGTCCCACTCCGCCCGCAGCGATTCGGGCACGAGCTGGACGTCCTGCTGCGCCGGCGCGGGCGGCCTCTCGCCGTCCTTGATGACGCGGGTGGCGTTGCGCAGCTCGGCCGGGCGGTAGCCGGGGATGACGTCGCGCGCATGGAGGCGCCTGAGGTTGTCCATGCGCACCAGTAGGGGCAGGTCGGAGAAGGACTTGACGAACGCCTCGTCGTAGAGGTGGTCGCGGACGATGACGTGCGCCAGGCCCAGGGCGAAGTGGGCGTCGCTCCCCGGGCGGATGACGATGACCTCGTCGGCCTTGGAGCTGCTGCTCTGGTACTCGGGGGCGATGGTCACCACCCTGGCCCCGTGCAGCTTGGCCTCGGTGAGCCAGTGGCCGTCGGGCATCTTGGTGGCGATCCAGTTCATGCCCCAGAGGGTAATGAGGCGCGCGTTCTCGGCCGTGTAGAGGTCGAAGTCGAGGGTCTGCTGTCCGCTGACCATGGGGTGGCCCGGGGGAAGGTCGGTGTGCCAGGAGTAGGAGTCCCAGTGACGGCCGCCCACCGCCCCTTCCGGGCCGACACCTCGCACATGAGCATCCAGGAGGGCGAGCATGTTCACGAACCGGTACAGCCCGCCGATGCGGATGGGCCCCAGCAGCGGCATGCCCCCGCGCGCCTTGATGGCCTGGGTACCGATGCCGTGGGCGGCCTCGACCATGGCCTCGTCGTAACCCTGTCGGCGAAGCCGCTCCTCGCCCTCGTGCCCGCTGTAGGTGCGGGCGATGTCCACCAAGGCCCTGGCCACCAGACGGTAGGCCTCCTCGTAGCTGACCTGGACGAACTCCTCCTTGCCCCGGCCGGAGAAGAAGTGCTCGGGCGGGCGGCCCGTGGCCGGGTCGCGGGGGAAGCCCGCCTCGGCCCAGCGCTTGAAGCCTAGACGGACAAAGGCGCCCTTGACCCTACGGTCGGAGTAGAAGCGGCGCACGTAGGCCAGGCCGCTTATGCAGACGCGGGGGTCCCAGCGGGCGGAGGCCTGGTTGCCGTAAGGGTCGGTGGCCTTGCCGTAGCCGAAGCTGGGGTCGGCGTAGACCACGACCCCGTTCTTCACGTTGGCCTTGAGCAGGCACCCGTGCGTGTCGTTGGGCGCGCACAGGTAGTGATACGTGTAGTCGGGGGTGTACAGGTCGCGGTAGACCTTCTCCCAGCCGCGGTTGGGGTACTCCTTGAGGGGGTTCAGACCGGGCTGGACCGGTTGCAGGAAAGAGAAGTGCAGCAGCTCGTGCGGCAGCTGCACGCCTGCTGCCAGCGATGCAGCTCCGCCGGCGAGGGCGCGCAGGAAGTCCCTCCTGGTGACCCTGAAGGGCCTTTCGCCTCCGCTGGCCATGGCTCCGTCCTCCCGCTACCTTTTCGGCTCCAGTAAGCCCTACGCTGCTGTGCGGTGCGAACCGACTAAGGTCACCGGCCGGCGGGCCTTTCGGCCCGAAATCGTGTCGGGCAAAACCGCACAAACATGTCGCATGGGTGCGCAAGTCTGCCAGTGGCCGAGCCGAGGGGTGGTCCGGCCCGAGCGCGGGAGACGATGAGGCGGACATCGCGTTTGGGCGCGCCGGATGCGAGCGGCGGTTCTCGTACAGGCTTCTGCAGCGCAGCGCGTTTACTGGACGTAGAAGCCTGCCCGCGGCTGCCATACGGCATCGGGGGGCCCGGCCCGATGGCCCCCCGATGCACCGTAGGACGGCGCCGACTGTCTAGCGGGTTGGCGGCGCTGGCTCCACCATGAACAGGCCTATCATCCCCGCATCGGCATGGCTGACCACGTGGCAGTGGAACAGCCACAGACCCGGCTCCGTGAAGACCACCCTCAGCGTGTCGGCAGCGCCGGGCACCAGGGGGACCACGTTAGCCGGCCAGGGCCGTCCCTGCAGCACCCCCTCCGACACATGGCTGGCGTGGTGGATGTGGAAGCTGTGGATAACGTCGCCGATGTTTATCACGTGCAGGCGGATGGGCTCTCCCACCCTGGCCCTGAGCACGGGCACCGTCTTGCCGAGCTGGGCCTCGACGCCAGCCATGCCCTGCTGGTGGAAAACCTCCTCCAGCCGGTGCTCCCCACCCGGCAGGCCCAGGCCGTTCATGATGAAGGGCGGCACCTGGCCTTCGGTCTCGTGGCCCACCTCGGACATGAAGATGACCTCGTCCCTCATGGGCGGCTCGTCTTTGGCCCTGACTATGATGGCCCCGTAGAGCCCCTGCCGTATGTGCTGGGAGATGGTCAGCCCGCCGTCGGCCGAGTGGCAGTGGTAGTAGTAGATGCCGGGCTCGGTCGGCTCGAACTCGTAGACGTATTCGCCGCCCGGCGGGATCATAGCCCCCGCGCCCTGGCCAGTGATGACATTGAGCTGGCTGCCATCGCTTTCTAGGGCGTAGTGGGTCAGGTGGGTGTGGAAGCTGTGGACCAGATTGTGGCGGTTGCGCACCCGCACCCTGAGCTTCTCGCCCACGGTGACAGTGAGGGTCGGCCCCGGCACGCTTCCTCTCGGCTGGTCGGCCAGCTTGTATGTCCAGGCATGCCAGACATTACCGCCCCCGTAATCAATGTCCGTGGGCACAATGTCGAGAGTATACTCGCGCACCGGCTGGGCCGAAGCCCCTTCGAGTCCAGCCAGCCCCAGCGCAATGGCAGCGCCAGCTATGCCGGCGGCCAACATGAGGCTCAACACGACCACCAGACCCGTCTCCGGCAAGCGCCTCATCATCTGCAAGACTCTCACCTCCCTACTGATTGGTTGTTATGCGGGGAACCTCACTTCCGAAGTTTCAGGCGCCCCCGGTGGGGGCGGCAGGGCAAGAGGTCACGGACGACGGGGGACGTTTGTCACATATCAGACGGGCCGAACGTCAGCGCCCATCACCCTGCTCCTGCTGGCGCTTGCCTGCTGGGGCAGGGCAACTGGCCACCACCGCCAGGCCAGGTCGCTCGAGGCAGCCCGCCCACAGGCCGTCGAGCATCTACGAGGCCTCCGCTGCAGCCAGGGGACGCGGATGAGAGACGTGGCCGTGCGGCGGCGGACGCCCTGGGGCGTGCCCGTGAGACCTTCTTCCGCGGGTTCGTGTTAGGCAGGCTGAGGGGGTGCTGGGCGCCCTAGCCTCGGGGCTCCTCTCTGTCGTCCACTTCCAGCTGCAGGTCATCATGCCCTTCGGGGGCATCGGCGATGAGCAAGGCGCTGAGGGCGATGCCCAGGCCGGGGACCAGTCTAAAAGTTGAGCCATCTGGCTCTCTCCTCCCGCCTGGCAGCGACGGCCATCTCATCACCTCCGCTGCTGCGCCGTTGCTGGGGAGTGTAGGAAGGGGGTCGACGTCTGGTCACGCTTCCCAGGGCGGGAAACATGAGCAAACGGGAGCAGGAGCGAGCTCCTGGAACACCAGCATTACTAACATCATCTTAGTACCGCTCTTTGTCACAAAGTCGCTCTCTGATCAACAACCATCCACTTTACGGGAAGTGTAAGGAATCATGTGTAAGGGTCTGTGTTTAATAGGGGGGCACAGCTCAGAACGAGGAGGTGCCCCGTGGACCAGGATAGCTTGCGGACCTTGCTGAGGGAGGCGGTGCGGGAGACGGTGAGGGAGGTCTTGCAGATCCTACTGGAGGCCGACCGGGCAGCCTTCTTGCGGGAGCACGGCGGGCAAAAGGACGGCCACCACCCCAGGAAGCTGGAGAGCGCTTTCGGCCAGGTGGACCTGAAGGTCCCCAGGGATCGAGGAGGCCGGCACTACCCCGCCTCCTTCCAACCCTACGCCCGCCGCCTGGTGGACGTGGGGGAAGTGGCCGTGGCCCTGCACGCTGCCGGGGTCAGCCAGCGCAGGGCGGCCGAGGTGATGAGCCTCCTTTTGGGCCACCGGTACTCCCACGAGACCTTGAGCGCCTTGACGGACGAGA
>CACRXD010000011.1_pt1 | contig 29042 bp, 31 predicted proteins | sample 5377101 | NCBI WGS metagenome assembly CACRXD01 (sample SAMEA6061844, study PRJEB28556) | metagenome
CTGGGGCCTCCTTCCCCTCAGGGTTTCTCTCACCCCAACTGTAGGGCAGGAGGCCCCCGCCCTTATAACATCACATAGATCTTGACACGACCCCTTCGCCTGGCAGTCGTAGACAGACGACGACTCGGCGACTTCGACGATGAGCGAGGCGTTTTCCTCTGCCGGGTGAGCAGTGCGGGTACCGCTGGGTACGGGGGTGCAGCAGCACCATGTCGGGCTGTGGCTGCGAGCGGGCCCGGGACTATGGGCCCCTGAACGCGGACACAGCTCGCCCCCTCAACTGCTCTCAGGATGCGCTAGCCAGGGGATCGATGCAGCCCTGGTGCGCGGGGCCGATAGACGCCATGCCCCCGATCCCCTCATCGATGAGCTCCACGCGGTCGTCCTCGCCCAGGATGCCGACACGGGCCATGCGCCGTAGTTGTGACGCTCTGCACGGGCTAAAGCCCGGCAGCTTCTTGGGCAACCCCCGCCGCCGCAGGGGTTAGCGCCCAACGGCTGCGTCCCAGCCGAAGGATATTGATGGCGGCGTTAACGTCCCGGTCGAGCGCCAGCCCGCAAGGGCATGACACTGTCCTTACGGACAGGCCGACATGCTCGGGGAACAGCTGGCCACAGGCCGAGCACGTCTGGCTCGTGTAGGCCGGGTGCACCTCGACGACCACGCGCCCAGCCTCCGCCGCTTTGACGCGCAGCCTGGTCCTGAGGTAGCCCCAGCCTGCATCCAGAATGCTCTTGGCCAGATGGCGGTTCTTCACCATGTTCCTGACCTGCAGGGCCTCCACCGCGATCAGGTCGTAGTCGCATATAAGCCTGTGGACGATCTTGTCCAGCATGTCCTTGCGCTGCCTGGCAACATGGAGGTGGTACCTGGCCAGCAACTTGACCGCCTTGCGCCAGTTGCTGCCACCCTTCTGCCTGCGGCTCACCCGGCGCTGCTGGCGGCGCAGCTTTTTCTGGGCAGCCTGGTACCATCTCGGGTTGGGCACCTTCTCGCCATCGGACGTGGCGATGAGGCTCTCAACCCCCGCGTCGATGCCCACCTCCCTGCCGGTAGGGGGCAGGGGCTGCGGCTCCACCTCGCAGGTGAATCTGGCGTACCAGCCATCGGCCTTCCGAACGATCCGGACAGCCTTGGGCGCGCAGGGGAGCGACCTGTGCCAGCGCACGGCAACCCTGCCGATGCCATGCAGCTGGAGCCTCCGCCCGTCGATCTTGAAGCCGTTGCCGTACTCCTTGAGGCCGAAGGACGAGAAACGGCTTTTGCCTTTGAACCGAGGGTACCCCGGCTTCTCGCCGGCCTTCAGGCGCCGGAAGAAGGCTTGAAATGCGCGGTCCAGGTCGTCGACGACTATCTGGAGAACATGGCTGTGGACGTCCTTCGCATGCGGGTCGGTCGCTTTCAGCTCCTTGACCTTGCGGAGCTGCTCCACCCTTGATACCGGCCGTCGCTCGCTGAACCATGCGTCCCGGCGCTCTGCCAGGAGGTCGTTGTAGAACCGCCGGCACACCTCCAGCGTATGGAGCAGGCGCTCTTCCTGCGCCCGGCTGGGGTATAGGCGATAGGAATAGACCTTGTACATCTACTTGCCCTTCTGCAACTCGATATACCGTTTTATCGTCTCCTGGGAGACGTTGCCTGCCGTAGCGGCGAAGTAGCTCCTCGTCCAGAGGGAGGGCAACTTAAGGAGGTGCCGATACTTAGCCCTTAGCTCGTGGGAGGTGATGCCCTTCACCTCCTCGACCACATCGGCTGCCGGTGTGGTCGGCCACACGCGGACAAACAAGTGGACGTGATCGGGCATGACCTCCAATGCGACGACTTCCCACCCATGCTGTTCACACTTGCGGCGGATCAGCTCCTCCGCGTCCCTCGCGACATCGCCGACCAGCACAGGCGTGCGCCGCTTGGGGCAGAACACCAGATGATACAGGATGAGGTGGACGCGGCGCTCATCGCGCCGATACTCCACGTCGATAGCATACCGTGTGTCGACACAAGGAGATCAACGGCTAAAGCTGGGGAGAGGCCCGCCTTATCCCCTCCGGCTAAAGCCGGGCGGCTTGCGGCGGGCTAGCACTGGTCAATGCTGAAGCGGTGCCGGAGGAACACGGTCACGGCCGACCCTCCCCTTCCCGCTCGAGCGCTGCCGCCGCCACGGCCACCACCTCCGCCGCCACGGCCAGCGGCAGCCGAGAAGTCTCCACCGCCAGGTGGTAATGATGGGGGTCATCGGGGTCGACCTTCCAGAAGCGCCGATAGAACAGGTGGCGGCCGCGGTCAGCCTGGGCTACCTGGCGCGCCGCCTCGTCCAGCGAGAGCCCTTCGCGCTCGGCGTAGCGCTGTACGCGCATCTCCTTGGGCGCCAGGGCCAGCACGTGCAGGGCGCCCGGGAAGTCGCGCAGCACGACATGGCTGCCACGGCCCAGCAACACCACGTCGCCCCGGTATGCCAGCTCCTGGAGAATGCCCGTGAGAACCTTCAGGTAGAGAGCGTCGTCCACCTCCAGCTCCTGCCCCTCCTCCATCTGGGAGGCCATCTCGGTGTAGGTGCGGGAGAAGATGACTTCCAGTCCGGTGCCGCCAGCCAGGGGGTCGGCGCCCAGGAGGGCGGAGCGCTCCAGGAAGCCGCGCATGAGCTGGGCCAGGCGCTCGCGCAGGCCCAGGCATCGCTCGTCGCGCTCCGCCACGCGCTCCACGCGCACGCCCAGGCGGCGGGCCGCGTCCACGAGTATCTGCTGGTCGACCAAGTCCAGCCCCAGCTTCTGGGCTACCAGCAGCCCCAACTCGCGAGCGCCCGATCCCACAGCCCCGGAAACAGTTATGATAGGCATCCGTCTTCGCCTCTCCTCATAGCGACAACAGGATAACTCGTGCGGAGCACCTTGGGAACTGGCATGCCGGCTCGGCTACAATGGCCTGCGGGACGCACATGCCTGCGCAAAAGGGCTACAGGCTGCCACCGTCGTACATCATTCGCTTTGCCGTGGCAGCGCTCACGGGCAGACGCCGCGAGGTGGGGCGGGACGCGGCGGCGGTGCTGGCCCGCTCTGGCCTGAGGTGCCGGATCGATGGGGCGGAGCGCATACCCACTCGGGGGCCCTTCGTGCTCATCGCCAACCACTACGAGCGCCCGGGGCTCAAGGTGTTCTGGGGAGGGATGCTCCTGACTGCCGCCGTGTGGGAGCGTCGAGGGCAGTCGCCCCGCTGGCTCATGACCAGCGAGTGGTACAACTATCGCCTGGGCCCCGTGCCCGTGCCCGTCTGGCTGCTGCGCTGGCTTTTCCGCCGTCTGGCCAGCGTCTACGGCCTGGTCATCGTGCCGCGGGCGCGGGAGCGGGGCGTAGGGCGGGCAGCGGCGCTGAGGGCGGTGCTGGAGGCCGTGGCCACCGACCCCCGGCCCATCGCCCTCTTCCCGGAGGGCATCGGCACTGGCCGGCTACTGCGGCCTCCCGAGGGTGTAGGTCTGCTACTGCTGGCCCTGGCCGAGCGGGGCGTCCCCTGCCTGCCCGCTGGCCTCTACGAAGAGGAGGAGGGGACGCTGGTGGCCCGCTTCGGTGAGCCATTCCTGGCCCAGGCTGCAGGGGAGAAAGAGGAGCGCTTTCGCCGCGCCCGCGACGAGGCTATGCTGGCCATCGGCCGGCTGCTCCCCAGAGGCCTGTGGGGCGATTACACCGCCGACCTGCAACGGCTGCTGGAGAGAGGCCAGCATTTGGCCTGAACGGTGGGGACGATGGCGGCCCGCGACGACCTGCCGGCCATGCCTCTGCTGGACCGGCTGCTGTACGCCTCGGCCAGCTTCGGAGGGAACGTCCTGTCCCGTTCCCGCGACCTCTGGCTCATTTACTTCTACGCTCCCCCGCCCGATGCCGACATACCCCGGCGGGTGCCGGTGCTGGTGCTGGGGGCGCTGCTGCTGGCGGCCCGCGTCATCGAGGCCTTTGACGACCCCCTCATCGGCTGGTGGAGCGACCGGACGCGTAGCCGCTGGGGGCGGCGCATCCCCTTCGTCCTGTTCGCCACGCCGTTCTATGCCCTTTTTGCCGCGCTCCTGTGGACGCCGCCCGACCCGGGCCAGAGCGCCCTCAACGCCGCCTACCTGTTCATCGTCCTGGAGGCGTTCCATCTATTCAGCACTCTTTCGGGCGGCCCCTTCGAATCGCTCCTGCCGGAGATAGCGCCCCGCTCCCAGGACAGGGTGAGCATCGTCACCTGGCAGGTGTTCTTCGGCACCATCGGCGCCTTCGTGGCGCTGGTGGTGAGCGGCATCATCGTGGACGTGGCCGGCTTCCAGGCCATGGGAGTGACCATGGCCGTGCTGGCCTTCGCCTCGCGGTACATCGGGCTTGCCGGCGCCTGGCGTCACGCGCGCCGCGATGTGGAGCCGGCCCGCATCGACTTTCTGCAGGCAGTCCGCTCGACCCTGGCCAACAGCCAGTTCCGCGCCTTCCTGCCCACCTTCATCCTCTTCAACGCCGCCATCTCGCTGCTCACCTCGGCGCTGCCCTACTGGGCAGCGGTGGTGCTGCTGGGCGGCCTGAAGCCCGAGATAGCCCGGGTGGAATCTGGACGCGAACTGGCGCTCCAGTTGGGGCCGCTGGAGTTCGGCGTGGGCGTGGGGACCGCGGTGGGGCTGCTGACAGGGGCAGCTATCGTGGTGGTGCTGGCCTCGCTGCCTCTGGTCTATCAGCTCTCGGTGCGGAAGGGGAAGGCGTGGGTCTACTCGCGCGCCCTGCTGTACGGCTCCCTGTACATGCCCTGGCTGGCCTTCATGGGCTTCATACCCGGCGTGGACCCCTTCCTGCAGGCGCTCCTATTCGTCGCCTTCATCGGCGTCCCTATGGCTGCCGTGTACACCTTCCCCAACGCCATCCAGGCCGACATTGTCGACTACGATTACCTCCTGACCGGGCAACGGCGCGAGGCGATATACTACGCCACGCAGGCCACCCTGGAAAAGATCGCCTCGGCGCTGTACCCGGCGGTGCTGGCGGTGCTGCTATCGCTGGGTGCCAGCGCGGAGAATCCCCTGGGCATCCGGCTGGTAGGCCCGGTGGCGGGCCTCGCCTGTCTGTTGGGCCTGGTCACCTTCCGGGCCTATCGCTTGCCCGATCAGGTAACGCCAGAGGCGGTGCAGGGACGGGGGCTCAGCGTAAAGCGGGCCTAGTCCGGGGCGCGCGTGGGCGTGGGGCCCGGCGTGGCAGTGGGGGCAGCCCCCGCCGGCCCGAATATAATGATAACCTCGTCGCCGTCGTGGGGTATGTAGTCCTCGAAGTCGGCCCGGGGCTCGTTGTTAACCCACACCTGGACCTGCCCGGGCTGGCCCTGGAAGGGGCCTTCGCCGCAGGGGTCGCCGTTGCGGTAGACGTGCGTATCGCCAGGGATCTGTAGCGTATCCTGCGACAGGGCGCCGCCGGTGCCCAGGGCCCTGCCAGCGTACTCGAAGAACTTGACCAGGCGCGCCCCCCTGCCCTCCTCGGACGCGTTCTCGGGATGGATATGAATGTACCCGTCGCCGTGGGTGTGGACGCCGCCCGGGAATGTGGGCAGGTTGGGCTGGCGCACGCCACAGACCCAGACCTCGTAGCGGGCGTGCCAGTGATCGCCGATACGCGGGCTCACGGCCCCCGCCTCGCGGAATAAAACCAGCCCCAAGAAGATGGCCAGCACCGCGACCGCTATTACGACCACCGGTAACCACGGGGGAAGGTAGAGGGTGATGCCGGGGCGGGGCGGAGGGCTGGCCTGCCGGCGGGCCACCGTCTTGGGCTGACCGCGACGCCAGAATGCCAGGGGGCTGGGCTCCTGTCGCCGCTGCTGGGCGCGTCGCGACCGCCGTCGTTCCCGTCGGGTCATCGGGGAGCCCCCGAGGGCTGGCGATAGCGGCGGTCGAGCTCCTCCACCTTGGCGACGTTCTCGGCCTCGGTGGGGTCGGGCTCGGCGGAGAACCAGGCGTCCAGGATCTCCTTGGCGACGGCCTGGGAGGTGGAACGCAGGCTGAGGCAGAGAACGTTGGCCTGGTTCCAGGCGCGGGCGCCACGCGCAGTCTCGGCGTCATGACACAGAGCGGCACGAATGCCGGGCACCTTGTTAGCAGCGATGGAGACGCCGGTGCCCGTCCAGCAGAAAAGGATGCCTTCGTCGGCCCGGCCGCTGGCTACCCTCTCCGCCACCTCGCGAGCGACATCGGCCCACTGCAGGGGCTCGCCCGCGAGGGGGCCCACCAGCTCCAGCTGGAAGCCACGACGGCGCAGCTCCTCCACCACGTAGTCGGTGAGGGGCGTACGCTCGTCGCTTCCCACTGCCAGCCGCATGACCGCCGTCGCCTCCTCTCGCAGACTACATTATATGGCGGCCCCATCCCCCAGGCCAGAAAGCGGGGCCGCTGGCAGCGCGGGCTGCCTACACCCAAGCGGGCCGCGTCACCGCCGGTCGCTCGTCCACGAACAGGCGGGTGCGGTGCACCCTCCGCGGTGGCGACTGGAAGCCCAGGGCAGCCACCACCTGCTCGGCACGGCCGGCCGTCTGCTGGTCGGTGCGGAGCCGCATCCCCAAGATGAACGCCTCCTCGCCTTCGCCTTCCAGCCACAGGTCGTAGACGAGGGCCCTCAGGTCGTAGCGCCGCACCTGGCCCTGGCGCAGGTGCTGCCACGGGAGGGAGTGGGCGGCCAGCAGACGGCGGATAGCCTCCTCCGTCTCCTGCCGTGTCCTGCCCTCGGCCGCCACCTCCACCCGGTACTCGGCCCAACGTACCTGTGACTGGAGCGAGGGGGCCCTGAGCCCCACCTCTCGCACCGCCACCACCTCCGTGCCCGGCACCACCTGAGCGTTGACCGACCGCAAGAAGTCGCGCAGGGACACCCGCTGGGTGAGGAAGACATCCATCAGCTCTCCCGAGGAGGTGACCCCCACCGGCAGCGGCGAGGCGAGGGACAGGCGGGGTGTGGGACTGGTGCCACCGGAATAGGCCAGGGGCATGCCGGCCCGCCGCAGCACCCGCTCCCAGTAACGCATGAGGTCCAGGTGGGTGATATACTTGACCGACTCCCCCCGCTGAAAGGTGGCGCGCAGCCGCTGGGCGGTCATCTCGGCGGCTCTTCCCCCGGAACGGCGCTGAGCTTGGTCACCGTCACTTCCTCTATCTTACGCCCGGACATGCGGGTCACAGTGATGCGCAGGCCGTTGTACACGAACTGCTCCCCTTCCTGGGGTACCCGCCCCAGGTGGTCCAGCACGAAGCCCGCCACCGTTTCGTAGTCGCCTTCGGGCAGGTCGAGGCCCAGCTCCTGGTTGGCGTCGTCGATAGACATGCCCCCGTCCAGGCGATAGGTGCGCTCGTCGACGGTGACGAACTCTTCCTGGGCGGGCCTCAGCTCGTCGCTGACCACCCCCACCAGCTCTTCCAGGAGCATCTCTAGGGTGACGACGCCGGCGGTGCCGCCGAACTCGTCCACCACCACCGCCATCTGCTGTCCGGAGCGCTGCATCTCCCAGAACAGGTCGCCCACCCGCTTGCTCTCGGGCACGAACAGGGCGGGCCGCATGCACCAGTCGATGACGCTGTCCGGGGTCACTTCGCCCTGGGCCAGTCCCTTGAGCACGTCCTTGATGTTGACGATGCCGACCACGTTGTCAACAGTGCCGTCGTAGACGGGAAAGCGGCTGTGGGGCTTCTGCACGAAGACGCGGTAGAACTCGCCGATGGTGGTGCCCCGTTCCAGCCACACGACCTCGGTGCGGGGCACCATCACCTCGCGCACTCGCCGTTCGCCGAAGCGGAAGACCCTCTCCAGCAGCTCTGCCTGGCGCTCCTCCACCGCCTCCTCCTCGGCGGCGATGTCGATGAGCGTGCGCAGTTCCGCCTCGGTGACGGTAGGGGTCACCCCCATCCGCTCTCCGAAGAGCAGGCGGGATATCCAGGCCGGCGCCGCCGAGAGGGGTACCACGATGGGCCGCAGCAGCCACATCACCGCCGCCACAGGGCGGGCCATCAGTAGGGGGAACGACTCGCCGGCATGGGCAGCGAGCACCTTGGGCAGCACCTCGCCCAGCATGGCCAGGCCCAGGGTCATTAGTCCCGTGCCCACCACCAGCCCCCACACCCCGCCTACCGACTGGGCCGCGATGATGCTGCCGGCGGTGGAGGCCACGATGACCGACAGGTTCTGCAACACCACGATGAAGGTAAAGAACCGCTCCTTGGCCTGCTGCAGGTGGTAGAGGGCAGCCGCCGACCGGCTGCCCTGCTCCATCAGGTGGCGGACGCGGATGCGATTGGCGCCCACCACCGCTATCTCGATGCCGTTGACCAGGGAGTAGGCCAGGACGGACACGCCCAGGGCCACCGCGGCCACGTGGATGGGGACCCCGCTCACCTCCAGGGCATCGGTCTGGGGCTGGGCGAGAGTCCAAGGCTCGAAGGGACGAAACGGGAGTTCCATCGCTGGTCGCCCGGGCGAGGGCGCGGGGCGTCAGCGTCCCCTGGTGGTAGCCCTGTCCGCCAGCCGCCGCGCCGCCGTGTAGGGGTCTATCTCCCGCTGGGCCACCGCCTCCACCAGCTCCTCCAACCTGCCGTCCTCCCGCGCCAGCCGTAGCGCCTCTTCCCACAGGTGGCCGAAAAGGGCATACAGGAGGCGCCGACGGGCCCGCTCCCGCCCCACCTCGCGGCCGGCCCCGGTCGTCTCCAGGTGCCTACCGTGGGCATCGATGGCCTCTACCAGGTCGCCGATGCCGTCGCCGCGTATGGCCACCGTCCGCACGATGGGCACGCGCCAGCCGTCCTCCTTGTCCAGATTGACGAACTCCGCCAACTGGTTGGCCAGGATATCGGCCCGGGGCAGGTCCGCCTTGTTCACCACCAGGATGTGGGCGATCTCCAGAATGCCCGCCTTGATGGCCTGGATCTCGTCGCCGGTGCCGGGCACCGTAACCACCAGGACAGTATGGGCGGCATCCATCACCTGTACCTCGTCCTGGCCAGCACCCACCGTCTCCACGATGATGATGTCCATGCCCCAGGCGTCCAGCACGCTGACCACGTCCATGGTGGCCGGCGCCAGTCCGCCCACGGCGCCGCGGCTGGCCATGCTGCGAATAAACACGCCCGGGTCCGAGGTGAGCCCCTGCATCCGCACCCGGTCGCCCAGCAGCGCGCCCTGGCTGAAGGGGCTGGTGGGGTCTACCGCCACCACGCCGACGGTGCGCCCGCGACGCCTCAATTCCTGGGCCAGGGCGAAGATAAGGGTGCTCTTGCCCGAGCCAGCTGCACCGGTGATGCCCACCACGTGGGCCCGCCCGGTACGCGGATAGAGGAGGCGCATGGCCTCCTTCCCTTCCGGATAGCCGTTCTCCACCAGGCTGAGCAGGCGGCTGAGGGAGCGGCGGTCGCCGGCCAGGGCCTTCTCCACCAGTTCGGGTACGCCTTGGGTCACGACCTCACTCCCGCCCCGCGCGGCTGCACGTTCTGGCGCACCCACTCCACGATCTCGGTGGTGGGGGTGCCCGGCCCGAAGATGGCCTTGAAGCCCAGCCGCTCCAGCTCGGGCACATCTTCCTGGGGGATGATGCCGCCGGCAAAGAGGACCACATCGTCCAGGCCGCGCTTCTTGAGCTCTTCCACCACCCGCGGGAACAGCTCCAGGTGCGCGCCCGAGAGGATGGACAGCCCCACAGCATCGGCGTCCTCCTGCAGGGCCGTCTCGGCGATCATCTCGGGCGTCTGGCGGATGCCGGTATATACCACCTCGAAGCCGGCGTCCCGCAGGGCGCGGGCCACCACCTTGGCGCCACGGTCGTGGCCGTCCAGCCCGGGCTTGGCGACGACGATCTTGACCTTGCGCTCCTGGGTCATGTTCGGCGACCTCGCTGAACGTTTTCTCTGCCTATATGTTACACGTCGGGCGACAGGAAATGAATTTCGGGCCCGGCCGCCCGCACAGCCGACTCGGGGCACCCCTCATCCCCGCAGGCAGGCCTGCCGGGGCCGGCGCAGCTCAGACGCGCTGTATCAGCAGCAGAGGGGCCCCGCCCGTGTGTTCGGGGGCGACGGTGGCAGCGCGGGTGCCCTCCTCCGGGCCCGGTCCAGGGCCCGAGACCTGCACTCCGGACTCGCGCAGCCGTTCCACCAGGCTGTCCAGGTCGTCCACTTCCAGGCAGAGGGCCAGGATCCCCTCGCTGGCCTCGGTTCCAGGCAGACGGCGGGCGGCCACGTCCGGCCGCAGCACCACCAGGGTCGTCTCCCCCACGCGGATGTGCCCCTCCTCCCCCTGCGCGCAGCCCATGGAGCGCAGCCCCAGGTTGGTCTCGTAAGTGGCCAGGGCAGCGTCCACGTCCTGGGCGACGATGAGCACTTGCCAGAGCCTGCGCACGCTCATGGTCCCTCCACTGGCTGGGCGAGTTCCACCAGCACGCCGTGGTGGGCGCGCGGGTGCAGGAAGCAGATGAGGCCGGCGAGGCCCTGACGGGGCTGTTGGTCGACCAGCTCCACGCCCTTGGCCTTGAGCTCCTCCAACTCCCGGGCCACATCATCGGTCTGGAAACAGATGTGGTGCAGGCCCTCGCCTCGGCGAGCCAGGAAGCGGCCCACGGGCGTGTCCGGCCCCGTGGGCTCCAGAAGCTCGATCTCGCTCTCGCCCACGGTCAGCAGGGCCGCCTTCACCCCCTGCTCCTCCACCACCGACTGCTTGTGGACATGCAGTCCCAGCAGGTCTCGGTAGAAGCGCAGGGCAGCCTCCAGGTCGCGGACGGCGATGCCCACGTGGTGCACTTTCTGGATCACAGCCCTTCCCTCCGTCGCCACTCCAGAATGGCGGGCATGTGTTCGCGGTAGTGGTCGATGGCGGCGTTGTGCAGGATGCGGTAGGCCACGCGCCCCTCCTCGAACCGGTCTTCCGGCACCTGCCGGGCGGCGGCGACGAAGGCGTCCTTGCTCGCCTTCAGCTCGGCCAGCATTTGCGGCCAGGGGGTGTCGGCATGGGCCTGGGCGAAGCGCGCGTTCCAGGCATCCGCATCGGAATAGTCCACACCCTCCGGCACGGGCCGCTCACCCCGGGCCACTCGCTCCAGGGCGGCGGCCATCTCTCGGTGCCACCCGGATATGTGCGCTATGATATCGCGGACGCTCCAGGTGCCGTACCAGACGCGGGTGGCGGCGTCATCGCTGAGCCCTTCTACGGCCCGTAGCAGCTCCTGAAACCCCTGTTCCAGCTCTTGCAGAAGCTCCTGCTTGGCCATGGCACCCCCTATCCGTCCAGCGCTGCCGACTCGAGCGGTCCCGGTACGAGACGGCGACCCGCCGCGTCCACGGCCAGCCTGGACATCTCCGGCGTCACCACGCCCGGCAGGGACTCGGTGCACTCGCCGCCGGAGAGCGCCGGCGTGGGCACCACTAGCCCCTCCAGCCTCGCGAGCACTCTACCGATGCGATCGATGCGGGTGCGCCCGTGGATCAGCACGAGCTTCCTGTGCTCGTCGGGCCCGCGGCCCGGGGCCCGGGGCATGGCGGCTTGCGCCCACGCATACGTGGCGCCGCTACCTACCAGGGCCTGCGAGGACGTGGGGCTTCGACCGGGGCGGTCGGCCACTTTCAGCGTCACCCTGAGAGCGCCCATCGGCAACCGGCTCAGAAGACCATGAACTCCTTCTGCTCGCCGAAGACCCCCCTCAGAACGCGACAGATCTCGCCCAGGGTGACGTAGTTCTCGACGCACTCGATGATGACGGGCATCAGGTTGGCGTCGGAGCGGGCGGCCTCCTCCAGCACGCCCAGCAGGTGCTGTACCTTGCCATTGTCCCGCTCGTCCCTGACGCGACGCAGGCGCTCTAGCTGCCGCTGCACCACCTCGGGTCGCACGCGGAGAATGTCCTTGGGCGGCTCCTCGTCGTCGGTGCGGAAGCGGTTGACGCCCACCACCACGCGACGGCCGCTGTCCACCATCTGCTGGTAGCGCCAGGCGGCCTCCTGGATCTCCCGCTGCTGGAAGCCCATCTCGATGGCAGCCAGGGCGCCGCCCATGTCGTCGATGCGGTTGATGTAACGGATGGCCTCTTCTTCTATCTCGTCGGTCAGCTTCTCCACGTAGTAGGAGCCGCCCAGGGGATCGATGACGTCGGCCGCCCCCGACTCGTAGGCCAGTATCTGCTGGGTGCGGAGGGCCAGTTGCACCGCTCCCTCGCTGGGCAAGGCCAGGGCCTCGTCCCACGAATTGGTGTGGAGCGATTGCGTCCCTCCCAACACGGCGGCCAGGGCCTGCAGGGTCACCCGCACCACGTTGTTAAGGGGCTGCTGGGCGGTCAGGGTCGCCCCGCCGGTCTGGGTGTGGAAGCGCAACATCTGGGAACGAGGGTCCTTGGCCCCGAAGCGCTCCTTCATGATGCGCGCCCACAGGCGGCGGGCCGCCCGGAACTTGGCCACCTCCTCCAGCACGTTGGTGTAGGCGGCGAAGAAGAAGGACAGCCGCGGGGCGAACTCGTCCACCTGCAGGCCCCGGTCGATGGCTGCCTGCACGTAGGCTATAGCGTTGGCGAAGGTGAACGCCACCTCCTGCACCGCGGTGGAACCCGCCTCGCGGATGTGGTAGCCGGAAATGGAAATGGTGTTCCAGCTAGGCAGGTTGTCCTTGCACCAGGCGAAGACGTCGGTGATGAGGCGCAGCGACGGCCCCGGCGGGAAGATATAGGTGCCCCGGGCGATGTATTCCTTAAGGATGTCGTTCTGGACGGTGCCCCCGATCTTGCGCAGGTCGGCCCCCTGCTTCTTGGCCACCGCCACGTACATAGCCAGGAGGATGGAGGCGGTGGCGTTGATGGTCATGGACGTGGTCACCTTCTCCAGGGGTATGCCGCGGAAGAGTAGCTCCATGTCGGCCAGGGAAGAGATGGCGACTCCCACCTTGCCGACCTCGCCCTCGGCCATGGGGTCGTCGGAGTCGTAGCCGATCTGGGTGGGCAGGTCGAAGGCCACCGAAAGGCCCGTCTGGCCGACCTCCAGCAAGTAATGGAAGCGGGCGTTGGTCTCCTCGGCATCGCCGTAGCCGGCATACTGGCGCATGGTCCAGAGCCGGCCCCGGTACATGGTGGGCTGGATGCCACGGGTGAAGGGGAACTGCCCCGGATAGCCCAGGCTCTCGTGGTAGTCCCACCCGTCCATGTCCTCGGGGGTGTACAGGGGCCCCACCGGGCGGGCATAGGACGTTTCCATGGGGTCTTCCCGCTCCGGGAAGCGCTCTACCGAGGGCTTGTAGACCTTCTCCAGCCACTCTTGCTTGCTGCGGGGCCGTTCGCTGGCAGACATGCTCCCACCCTGTGCCTGGCGAGATGTGAGGAGGGCACCGCCACGAGTGTAGACCCCCCGCGGGGGAGTGTCAACGCGAGCCTGCAGCAGCACCTGGCGGCCCCTGCTGAGGTCGGGCAGGCCGCTTCGGGCGGGGACGGCGCAGCCCCGGCTCAGCCCCGCGGCGGAGGCCGGGCAAGGTCGGCGGCCTTCGGCCAGGCTGAAGGCGCGCGGCCGGCGGGCACGCGGACGTCACAGCTCCGGGGTATTCTGTCTGGCGAACGGGGCCGAGCCCCCCGTTTACAGTATTTTAACGGTCTTATCCCTAGCGCTTATCGATTTTGGAGTTAGAATTATAGACAACATAGGCAGTATAGGGCATGCTAGTCTCCTCGTCGATGCGTCCGATGCCGGGGGGTGCCATGAGAGGGGGAAGACCCAAGGGAGGGCCCGCCCTAGGGAGAGCGTACGTCCTGCGCCGCCAGGACCTGACGCCCGAGCTGATGCGCCTGTGGCTGCAGGCGCCGCCCGGCTTTTCCTTCCGCGCCGGGCAACACTGCACCCTGGTGCTGGAGAAACGGCTCGAGCGACCTTTCTTCATCGCCTCTGCCCCATGGGAGCTGCCGGTGCTGGAACTGGTGGCGCGCTTGTTCCCCGACGGCGCCTTCTCCCGCAGGCTGTGGCGTCTGGAAGAAGGGGACACCGTGTCCCTGCGCTGGCAGGCCCACGGCCCCCTCACCTTTGACCGCCGCTATCGCTTCCAAGTCATGGTCGCCACCAGCGTGGGCGTGGCCCCGTTCATCAGCGTGTTGCGCGACCGCCTGCAATCGCCGTCCACCGGCCACCGGTTCTGGCTGCTCCACGTGGGCCGCGGCGAAGAGCTCGCCTACAGCCCCGAACTGCAAGCGCTGGCATCGCGCCTGCCCGGCCTGCTGGACTACAGCTTCGTCCCCACCGCCCGCAGCCCGGAAGCAGCCCGCCGGGCCGGCTCCCTGATGCTCAGGGGTGTGAGGCGCTGGCTCGACAGTCTGTGCCTGGACCCGAGGCTGACTATCGTCTACCTCTCCGGCCGGCGGTGCCTTCTGGAAGGAGTGGCCCGCGACCTCGAGGACAGAGGCTGGCGCTTCAAATACGAGTTTCTGGACTGACCCGACCCGTCCCCCTCGCTACACGAGCAGGCATCGGGCAGCGCCCCGATCCCGGCTGCCCATGAAAGCCCCATCGATAGAGAAAGGCCGTGCTTGACAGGTTCGACCGGGTGGTCTAGAATGGCCGCGGATTTGACTGGTCGGTCTAACACCGTGGCTGAAGCGACCACCAAGGCCCCCGTCCGGTTGCTGGTCAACGGTCAGCCGTACGAGCTGCTCGTGCCAGTGCACCGCACCTTGCTGGAGACCCTGCGCGAGGACCTCCAGCTCACAGGCACCAAGCACGGCTGCGAGGTGGGGGAGTGCGGCATGTGCACGGTGCTGCTGGACGGCGAGCCCGTCCTCTCCTGCCTGACGCTGACGGTGGAGGTCGAGGGCCGCACGGTGACCACCGTGGAGGGGCTGGAGCGGGGCGGCGAACTCCACCCCTTGCAGAAGGCCTTCGCCCAGATGGGCGCCACCCAGTGCGGCTACTGCACTCCGGCCATGCTGCTGACTGCCAAGAGCCTGCTCGACCGGTCGCCCAGTCCCAGCGAGGACGAGATCCGCGAGGCCCTTTCGGGCGTCCTCTGCCGCTGCACCGGCTACATCAAGATCATCGCTGCCGTAGAGATGGCCGCCCGCCAGATGGGCGCCCCCGACAGCGTCGCCTGAGGGACTCCCCATGGCCAGTGCGCGTCGCTCCCTGAACGTGGTGGGCAAGCCGCTCCCCAGGGTGGATGCATGGGGCAAGGCCACAGGCCGCACCCGTTACGCCGACGACCTGTCCCTGCCGCGCATGCTGTACGGCCGACTGCTCCTTTCCACCCAGCCTCACGCCCTCATCAAGCGCATCGACGTGTCCAGGGCGCTGGAGCTGGAAGGGGTGGTGGCCGTTATCACCGGCCGAGATGTGCCTGTGCGCTACGGCATCATGCCGGTGGGGCAGGACGAGACCGCCCTGGCCGTGGACAAGGTGCGGTACGCAGGCGAGCCCGTGGCAGCGGTGGCGGCCCTGGACGAGGACACGGCCGAGGAGGCCCTCTCCCTCATCGAGGTGGAGTACGAGCCCCTGCGCCCCATCATGTCCATCGAGGAGGCGTTGCGCCTGCCGGAGCCCCGCATCCACGATTACGTGCCCGCCGGCAACATCCACCGCCTGGCATCGCTGGAGTTCGGCGACGTGGCGCAGGGCTTCGCCGAGGCCGACTACGTGCGCGAGGACCTGTTCTTCTTCCAGGGCAACACCCACCTCCCCATGGAGCAGCATTCGGCCCTGGCCTACTGGGACCCGGCCGAGGGCAAGTTGACCCTTTGGAGCTCCACCCAGACGCCGCACTACGTTCAGCGCGCCCTGGCCAAGGCCCTCGAGCTTCCCGAAAGCCGGGTGCGGGTCATCGCCACGCCCGTCGGCGGCGGCTTCGGCGGCAAGAGCGACCCCTTCCACCACGAGATATGCGCCGCCAAGTTGAGCATGCTCACCGGCCGACCGGTCAAGATCACCCTCACCCGCGAGGAGGTCTTCTATGCCCACCGGGGCCGACACCCGGAGCTCATGTGGGTGCGCACGGGGGTGAAGCGGGACGGGCGCATCACGGCCATGGAGTTCCAGGCCTTCCTGGACGGCGGCGCCTACAGCTCGTACGGCCCCGCCACCACCTACTACGCTGGCACGTTCCAGACCATCACCTATCGCATACCCCATTACCGCTTCCAGGCGGTGCGCGTCTTCACCAACAAGCCACCCTGCGGGCCCAAGCGGGGCCACGGCACCCCCCAGCCCCGCTACGCCCTGGAGGTACACCTGGACAAGCTGGCCCACGACCTGGGCCTCGACCCGGTGGAGCTGCGCCTGCGCAACCTCACCGGCCCCAACGAGGTCACCGTCAACTGGCTGCACATCACCAGCAACGGCCTCAGGCAATGCATCGAGCGGATAGTGGAGGCGTCGGGCTGGCGGGAGAAGCGCGGCAGGCTGCCCTACGGGCGCGGAATCGGCTTCGCCGTCAGCGCCTACATGTGCGGAGCGGGACTGCCCATCTACTACAACGACATGCCCCACTCCGAGGTCCAGGTAAAGGTCGACCGCAGCGGCAACGTCACCGCCTACTCCATGGCCATCGACATTGGCCAGGGCTCGGACACCGTCATCGCCACCGTGGTGGCTGAGGTGCTGGGCCTCTACCCCGAGGACATCAGGCTGGTGACGGCGGACACCGACCTGACGCCCATCGACCTGGGCAGCTACTCCAGCCGCGTGACCATGATGGTGGGGAACGCCGCCTATGAAGCGGCCATGAAGGCTCGCCAGCTCATCTTCCGGGCGGCTGCGCGCGAACTGGGCGTACCCGTCCGGCGTCTGGAGGCCCGTGACCGCACGGTCTTCGACCGCCGCGACCCGTCACGGGCCCTGCCCTTTGCCGAGGCGGCCCGCCTCGCCGAGGCCCGCTTCGGCCTTATAAGCACCATAGGCAGCTACCGCCCACCCCAGCGCCTGGGCACCTACAAGGGCTCGGGCGTCGGCCCCTCTCCCGCCTACAGCTACTCCGCCTGTGCCGTAGAGGTGCAGTGCGACCCCGAGACGGGCGAGGTAAAGGTGGAGAAGGTGTGGCTGGCCCACGACATCGGTCGGCCCATCAACCCCATTCTGGTGGAAGGGCAGATCGAGGGCAGCGTCTACATGGCCCTGGGCGAGGTGCTCATGGAAGAGCAGGCCTTCCGCAAGGGGCAGCACCGGGCCCCGTCCATGCTGGACTACAAGAGCCCCACCATCAAGGAGATGCCGCCTGTGGTCTCCATCCTGGTGGAGACGGACGAGCCGCGCGGTCCCTTCGGGGCCAAAGAGGTGGGCCAGGGGCCGCTGCTGTGCGTCATCCCCGCTGTGGCCAACGCCGTCTACGACGCTCTGGGCGTGCGCATCGACGAGACGCCCATTACGCCCGAGAAGGTGCTCAAGGCCCTGGACGAGAAGGCCAAGGGCGGGCCCGGCCGTGTGGGGCCTGAGCGCAAGCCCGACTTCGCCTTCCGCGAGCCCACGCGGGTGGAGCGGCCCCCCGGCTGGCCACACTACCGGCCCCACGAGGAGGGCTGACGGTGCTCAGGCTGCCGCGCTTCCAGTACGTCCGGCCCTCGAGCCTGCGGGAGGCCGTGTCGGCCCTGGCCGACTGCGGGCCCCAGGCCATGCCCGTGGCCGGCGGCACCGACGTCTACCCCAAGATGAAGCGCCGCCAGTTCCTGCCCCGCTATCTGGTCTCCCTGCAAGGGGTGGCGGAGCTGAAGGGCATCCGCGGCGACGAGCGGGCCGGCCTGGTCATCGGCGCAGGCTGCACCCTCAGCGAGGTGGCCTCGCACCCGGTGGTGCGGCGGTTCTATCCGGGGCTGGCCAAGGCCATTGAGAGCATCTCCACGCCCGTGCTGCGCAACATGGGCACCATCGGCGGCAATCTGTGCCTGGACACCCGCTGCAACTACTACGACCAGACGCTGCCCTGGCGGGCGGCCCTGGGCTGGTGCATGAAGGCCCCTGACCCGGGCGGCTGGCCCATGGCCCCCGAGGCCGCCCCGGCCGAGAACCAGGTTCCCTGTCGCGTGGCCCCGGGCAGCCCCCGCTGCTGGGCAGTGGCGTCGAGCGACGGCGCGCCGGCCCTCATGGCCCTGGGCGCCCAGGCGCGCCTGGTGGGGCCCCGCGGCGAGCGGGTCGTACCCGTTGGAGAGCTCTACCGCGACGACGGCATGTTCTTTCTCGAGAAGTCCCAGGCGGAGCTGGTGGCCGAGGTGCTCCTGCCTCCCGCCGACGGCACGCGGAGCACGTACTGGAAGCTCAGGCGCCGGGGGGCGTTCGACTTCCCCGTGCTGGGGGTGGCGGTGGCCCTGAGCCTGGACACGGACGGCCGCGTCGCCTGGGCGCGCCTGGCAGTGACGGGGGTGGCCTCGAGGCCCCTCCTCATGGACGAGGCGGCGCGACTGCTGGTGGGCCAGAAGCCGTCCCCCGAGCTCGTCGAGGCGGTGGCCCAGGCCGTCTACCTGCCGGTGCGGCCGCTCGACAACACCGACTTCGCCCACTACTACCGCAAGCGCATGGCTGGCGTATACGTGAGGCGGGCGCTACAAGAACTGCTGGGCCCGGCCGCAGCGGCCTAGTCCCCGCCTTCGCCCCGCTGTCGGATGCGACCGAACGGGCTGCCGCAGCGGCGGCAGAAGTACTGCTCCACCATGAGCTGGGGGCCGAAGGGGGCGGCGCGCTCGACCTCGTTCGAACCGCACCAGGGGCAGGTCACTGTCTGACCGCCGCCTTCTCGAGGCGTCTCTGCAGGCGGTTCCATCGCTCCCAAGGCAGCTCCGCCCACTCCCAGCGACGATGGGCCAGGTCCCACTGCAGGCCCAGGGGCAGGCGGACGCCCACCTCCAGCAGCAGCGGCGCCACCCGGCCCAGGTACGACTGACGCCAGGCCTCGTTGTCGCCTGCTACCAGCCCTTCCGAGCGCAGGGCCTCGACCCCCGCTTCCCCGGGGGGCCCGAACCAGAGCAGCATCTCGGGCAGGAGAACGTCCACCTGCTCCTGCAGGAGGCGCCGCCCGGCCTCCGTCTCGCAGAGCGAGCGCACTCGGCCCTCGGCATAGGCCATGTGGAACGATTCCTCGTGCAGAATGCGCCCCACCCGGCGCGCCAGGGCCTCGTAGGACGAGCCGGACAGGTGCTCCAGCATGGTGGTGATGGCCGTGTCGATGAGGGCCAGGGCAGCCACGGCGTGGGGCCAGGCGGGCCACGGCGAATCGACATAGCTGACGGCGTAGCGCCGCTGCCGGTCCTGCTCCCGCTCCAGGGGCTGGGGACGGTGGGGGAAGGGGAGCTCTTCCAGCAGCGGGTACAGGACACGGGCATGTCCCAGCTCCTCCTGCACGATGGCTGCCGCCGAGACCCCCTCCTCCAGGCTGGGGGCACCGGCCACCCATTCCGAGAGCCGCCGACCGAGATAGTACTTGTTGTCGGCCAGGACGACCACCAGGTTGACCAGGGCAGCCAAGGCGGCGTCGTTCTCGGTCCAGTCGCCGGGCATGGCCCCTATGTTTCCTCCTCTTCCTCGGCGGCCTCCTGACGCCGCAGCACCCAGCGCACGTCTGCCTCCGGTATCAACACCAGCTCCACCCAGTCCCGGCCGAAGAGGCGCATCGCCTCCTCCGGCGCGGCAGGCCCGTCCACCGCCTCCATGACTCCCTGCTGGCGCAGGGGCTCGGGATATTCCTTGCGCCCGAACACCAGGTAGCGGGCCATGTCCTTTACTCCGGCCGCACCACGGGGATGATGCTGCGGCGGGGCACGATGAACATCTCGGCCCAGCGGAACTCGTCGTACATGGTATGGGCGAAGACGGCGGCGTCTTTGACGCTGCGGGCCCGCACAGTGCCTACGTGCCGTGGCGGCTCCTGGGCCCGCTCGGCAGCGAAGACCTCGTAGTACTCCTCGGCGGCCGTGGCCATCAGGTGATCCCCAGCTCCCGCAGGGTGATGAGCCCCTCAGGAGTTATGTCGCGTACGCTCCAGGGCTCGAACACCTCTTCTACCTCCACCCGCCGCACACCCGGCAGCAGCAGGAGCCGCTCCTGCACGTCTTCTTTTATCACATCGGTGCAGGGACAGCCCAGGCTGGTGAAAGTCAGGCGCACGTGCACCGTGTCGTCCCGAACCTCCACCCCCCGCACCAGCCCCAGGTCGACGATGCTGACTGGCAGCTCCGGGTCCATGACCTCGCGCAGGGCTTCCCGGACCTGAGCCGGGGTGGGCATGTCTTGCGCTCCCATCAGGCAGCCAGTGCCTCCCTCAACTGGCGGTGGCCCACCTGAAGCTGTCCTACCAGCTCCCGGTTGGCGGGGCCGCGGGCGCGCCAGCGCTGCAGCACCTCGTCCCAGGTGATGGGCCCCTTCTCGAAGTTCCAGCGCTTCTTTTCGGCGTCGAACTCGGCCGGGAAGGGGCACTCGATGACGTACTCCTCCCGTTCCGGGTCGTAGTGGGCGGGGACCTTGAGCCCCAGCTTCTCGCACAGGGGCACCGTGGCCGACATCCACTCCTGGCGGAGCTGGTCGTTGCTCTTACCCTTGAGGCCATACGAGATCTGGTCCTTGTGTCGCTTCAGGGAGTCGGGCAGGCCGAACCATTCCAGGGTGAGGACGAACATCCAGTCCACCGCCCGCTGCAACTCCTCCCGCTTCTGGGGATCCTGAGCGAGGATGCTCATCCAGCGCTCGCCGTGGCGCAGATGGAAAGTCTCCTCGCGGTTGACCTTCACCAGGGCCCGCTTCCAGGGGCCATAGCTGGTGTGCAGGAAGATGTCCTTGAGCAGGACGAAGCCGGCCCGGTCGTAGAAGGCGTTGGCCACCACCAGCTCGGTCCAGGAGTCGAGGGGCACGTCGAAAGCGTAGGGGTGCTTGAAGTCGCGCGGGTCGCGGTCGTAGACCAGCGACTCCACGTCCACGCCCAGATCGCGCAGGAGGCGATAGGCTATGTGGGCATGGCCCATCTCGTCCTGGATGATGCCCATGGCCGAGATGTAAGCGTTGAGGTTGGGCGCGTCCTGGGCGGCACGGAAGTAGGCGGGGACGCTGATGAGCTCGGTGTCGGCGGAGACGATGAGGGTGCGCTTCAGGCTCTCGATGTAGTCCTCGGGGCAGTGCTCGGGGCCCTCCACCAGCCTGCCGCTGCGCAGGCGCTCGACGAAGCTCTCGCGATCCATAGCCTCGACCTCCTGGCGGCAGTTTAGACCATCCGGTCAGTCCAGGTCAAGGGCCGCCCCCGGTCTATCTTTCTCGTCGGTCTCATACTATCTGGCCGAAGGCGTTTCGCCAAAGAAGCGGAGCACTCCCGATGTGGGGCGCAGGGACGTATCCAGCCGTCCACGCGCCGATGGGCCACCCCGGCAAGGAGACGGCGCTGCGCCTCCCCTTACGATGGGCGATGCCGCCTTCGGCCGGGGACGCCATCGCCCTTGCAGTGGGACAGGCCCGAGTCAGCGCTGCCGTGTGGTGTGCGATCATCCCGGCACAGCAGGCACACTGCGAGACGGGCCTCGTCAGGTTGACTTTTCCTGACCGGACAGTTAGACTAGGGGCGCCGTTGTACCCACGGAGGGCGAGCCGGTACCGGCCACCCAAGCCATAAGGAGGGAGGGCCTCATGTCTCGTAGACTTTCCCGCCGCGACCTCCTCAAGCTGGGCGCAGGACTGGCCGTAGCGGGCGTCCTGGGCTGCGAGGGCGAGGAGGCCGCCACCCCCACGCCCGGCACCCCTAGCGCTGGCCAGGCCCCCAGTGGGCCTCCGGTGAAGGTGGGCGTGCTGGTCCCCACCAGCGGTGTCTACACTGCCCTGGGCCGCGACATGCTCAACGGCTACAACCTCTATTTTCAGCAGGTCAACTTCACCGCTGGCGGCCGCCGTATCGAGCTCATCACCGAGGACGAGACGGGCGACGCCAACACCGCCCTCACTCGCGCCCGGAAGCTCATCGAGGCCGACCGCGTGGAGGTGTTCACCGGCGTAGTCAGCACCGCCGCCGTCTACGCCATGCGCGACCTGCTGCACCAGAGCCGCACCCTGTCCATCATCACCAATGCGGGAGGCAACGACCTCACCCGCGGCCGCAAGAGCCCTTACATCTTCCGCACTTCCTTCACCAGCTGGCAGGTGAGCTTCCCTCTGGGCAAGTGGGTAGCCGATAACCTGACCAAGCGAGTGGCCATTATGTACGCCGACTACGGTTTCGGCCAGGAGAGCCAGGCCGCCTTCCGCGAGAGCTTTACCGCGGCAGGCGGGCAGGTCCTGGACGCGATACCCTATCCGCTGGGCAACTCCGACTTCAGCAGCGTCATCGACCGCATCCGGGCGGCGAGGCCGGACGCCGTATACGGGTTCGCCTCCGGCAGCGACGCCGTCCTCTTCCTCAGACAGTTCGCCCAGGCCGGACTGCGTGGCCGCATACCCCTGGCCGTCACCGGCTTCATGGTCGAGCAGGACGTATTGCAGTCGGTAGGGCGGGACGCCCTGGACGCCTACAGCAGCCTCCACTGGGCGGTCACGCTAGACAACCCGACTAACCGGCGGTTCGTCGAAGAGTACCGGCGCCGCTATAATGAGTTCCCAAGCGTGTTTTCGATGCAGGCCTACGACGGGGCGCGGGTCATCGTAGAGGTGCTGAATGCCGTCAACGGCGACACCTCCGACCCCGACCGCCTGGTGCGGGCGGCCGAGGCGGTGCGCTTCGACAGTCCGCGGGGGCTGTTCGAGTTCGACCCTGTCACGCACAACGTGATCCAGAACGTGTACCTGCGGCAGGTGCGCGACCAGGGTGGCCAGGTGGTGAACGTGGTGGTGACGGACCTGGGCCGCATCCGCGACCCGGGCTAGAGGCACGGGGGCCCTCCGCGGCGCCATGCAGTACGTCTCGGCCCTCTTCAATGGCCTCTCCTACGGGATGCTCCTCTTCCTGCTGGGAGCGGGGCTCTCGCTGGTGTTCGGCGTGGGCCGCTTCATCAACCTGGCCCACGGGGGCCTGTTCATCATCGGCGGCTATGTCGGCTTCACCGTGCTGAACGAACTGGGCAACTTCTGGCTGGGCATCCTCATCGGGCCGATGGTGGGGGGAGCGCTAGGGCTGGCCGCCGACCTGCTGGTGCTGCGCCGGCTGCACGGTCACGGCCGCGAGCTGGACCAGGTGCTGGTCACCTTCGGCCTGGCCCTCATCATAGCCGACGCTACCCGTGCCGGCTGGGGCGGCGACATCCGCAGCGTAGGTGCTCCGGCACCCTTCGACCGCCCCATCGAGATCGGCGACTTCAGCTATCCCACCTATCCGCTGGTGATCATCGGTGTCGGGCTGCTGGTCTTCGGCCTCCTGTGGCTGCTACTGCAGCGGACCAGGGTTGGCGCCATGATAAGGGCTGCAGCCGGCGACCCGCAGATGGCCCAGGTGCTGGGAGTGCCCACGGCGCCGGTGCTGCGCCTCACCTTCGCCCTGGGGGTGGCGCTGGCCGCCCTGGGTGGGGTGGTGGCCCTGCCGCGGCAGGCCCTCGCCCCGGGCCGCGACTTCGAAATGCTCCTTTTGGCACTGGTGGTGGTGGTCATCGGCGGGCTGGGGCGCATCGAGGGGGCTTTCTGGGCGGCGCTGCTCGTGGGCCTGACCGACTCTTACGGCAAGCTGTTCTTCCCCGAGTTCACCGTGGCCATGATCTTTGGCCTGCTGGCCCTGGTGCTCATCTGGCGACCGGAGGGGCTGCTGGGCAGGAGGGCGGTATGAGGCTGGCGCTGCCCTACTCCCGCAGGCCCGCCGCCGGCAGCGTCGCCCGGGCGGGGGTGCTCGTGGCGGCGGCCGGCCTCGCCTGTATGCCGCCCCTGGCAGGCGGCTACTCGCTGCACCTGGGGCTGGAGACGGTGACCCTGGCCCTGGCGGCCATGTCGCTGGGGCTCCTGGTGGGGTGGGGAGGCCTGGTATCGCTGGGGCACGCTGCCTTCTGGGGCCTGGGCGCTTATGCCGCCGCCCTCCTTTCCACCCACATCGGGCCCTGGCCGTGGTTGGTGCTGCCGGTGGCTGCGGCCGTCGCCGCCGGTTTCGCCCTCGCCACCGGCATCTTCACGCTGCGCAGCCATGGCATCTTCTTCCTCATGCTGACGCTAGCCTTCGCCCAGCTAGCCTATGTGCTCTCCCTGCAGTGGCGAGGGCTTACCAACGGCGATAACGGTATCTCCGGCATCCCTGGCCTGGCGGGGTTCGAGGACCACCGCGCCCTGTACGGGCTGGCCATCGGCTTCCTGGCGGCCGGCTACGCGCTCTTCTCGCGACTGGTCAGGTCGCCGGTGGGGCAGGTGCTGGACGCGGCGCGCCAGAACGAGGCCCGTGCCCGGGCCCTGGGGTATCCGGTATTCGCCTACCGGCTGGCTGTTTACGCGCTGTCCGCAGCCCTTACCGGCATCGCGGGCGCCCTGGCCGCTCACGAGCGGGGCTTCGTCCATCCGCGTGACTTCTACTGGGTAGTCTCGGGCGTGATGCTGGTGGTGGTGCTCCTCGGCGGCCAGCGGGCGCTCTGGGGGCCAGTGATCGGTGCCAGCGTGTACATTGCCGTTGAGTCGTGGGCCAGCGCCCGCACCGAATTCTGGAACCTCTTCCTGGGGCTATTACTGGTGGCCGCCGTCCTGTGGGGACGGGGCGGCATAGCTGGCGTTGCCGGCCAGGCGTGGCGGGCCGCCAGCCGCATCCAGCGCCTGGCGCTGAAGGGTACCGATGCCGGAGCTGCGGGCCGAGCGCGTGTCTAAGGCCTTCGGGGGCATGCAGGCCCTCCGAGGCGTCTCCCTCTCGGTAGAGAGGGGGGAAAGGCGGGCTATCATCGGTCCCAACGGCGCCGGCAAGACCACCCTCTTCCGTATCATCAGCGGCGAACTCCGTCCCAATCAGGGGGCCGTCTATCTGAACGGCCGGCGGGTGGACGGGCTGCCGCCGGAGCGGGTATCGCTGCTGGGCGTGGCCCGCACATTCCAGGTCTCCAGCCTCTTCCCGGAGAAGTCCTGCCTGGAGCACGTGATGCTCGCGCTCCTGGCACTCCGCCGGGGCCAGCGCTGGTGGCCCTTCACCGCCATGGCACGGGTGCCCGGCCTGGAGGACGCGGCCTATGACGCCTTGGAGCAGGTGGGGCTGACGCAACAGGCCCGTCAGCCAGCGGGGGCGCTGGCCCACGGCGACCGCCGCCAGCTAGAGCTGGCAATGGCCCTGGCCCAGCAGCCGCGACTCCTCCTGCTGGACGAGCCCCTGGCCGGCCTCTCGGAGGTGGAGAGGGAACGTATCGGCCAGATCCTCATGCAATTGCCCCGGACTCTCACCGTGCTGCTCATCGAACACGACCTGGGCTTCGCCTATGCCTTCGCCGACCGCATGACCGTCCTGCACTACGGCGAGGTACTGCTGGAAGGAGACCCTGAGCAGGTACGGAGGGACCCCCGCCTGCTGGAGGTCTACGCCGGCCGCGTCCTGGAGGAGACAGAGGCGCCTCCCGCCCCAGAACGGGAGGCCGGGCCGGCCGCCTTGCAGGTGTCGGGCCTCGTCTCCGGCTACGGGGACGCCCGGGTCCTCCACGGCGTGGACCTGGAGGTGCGCCAGGGAGAGGTTGTCGCCCTCCTGGGCCGGAACGGCATGGGCAAGACCACCTTGCTGCACACCATTATGGGCCTGGTGCGGCCTTCCTCGGGTCGCGTTCTCCTGGGCGGGCGCGATGTGACAGGGCTCTCGCCCCTGCAGCTCGCTCAGGCCGGGCTTACCCTGGTGCCGCAGGGGCGCAGGGCCATCCCCGGGCTCACCGCCCAGGAGGAGCTGTCGCTGGCCCGCCAGCCCGGCCCCTGGAGCGTGGAAAGGGTTTACGAGCTGTTCCCGCGCCTGTACGAGCGCCGCAACGCCCCTTCGGTGGCGCTCTCCGGCGGAGAGCAACAGATGCTGGCCATAGCCAGGGCGCTGGTGCGCAACCCCGTAGTGCTGCTTATGGACGAGCCCTCGGAGGGGCTGAGCCCGGCCGTGCTGCAGCGCATCGAGGAGACCATCCAGGCATTGCGGCGGGAAGGGATGACCATCCTGCTGGCCGAGCAGAAGCTGGACATGGCCCTGAACGTGGCCGACCGGGTATACGTGCTGGAGCAGGGCAAGGTGGTATACGAGGGCCGGCCCGATGCCCTGCGCTCCCAGCGCCAACTCTTGCAGCAGATGATGGCGATATGATGGACACAGTCAGGCCGGGCGCCGCCCATTATCGGGGCCACCGGGCCGAGACCATCACCACACAGAGGAGGTAGGAACGCGATGGCGGAGATGTTCATCGGCGGCAAGTACATGGAGTTCCCGGGCCTGGAGCGGTTCCCTGTCATCAATCCCGCCAACGGCGAGGTCGTGGACACGGTGCCTCTGGCCGAGGCCGAGCAGGTGGACGCAGCCGTGCAGGAGGCCCACCGCGCCTTCCCGGGCTGGTGGGACACCCCAGCCGCCCGGCGCGGCGAACTGCTGGCCACCGCCTCCCGTGCCGTCCTCTCTCACGTGGACGAGCTGGCCCAGCTCCTCACCAGCGAGCAGGGCAAGCCCCTGCGCGAGTCCCGCATCGAGATACGCCGCTTCGTCGACACCCTCGACCACTACGCAGGCCTGGCCAAGAACATCCGCGGCGGCTATGTCCCCGACCTGGACGAGGGCACTTACGGCCTGGTAGTCAAGCGGCCCCTGGGAGTGGTGGGGGCCATAGTCCCCTGGAACTTCCCCACCACCCTGCTCGGGAACAAGCTGGGTCCGGCCCTGGTGACGGGCAACACGGTGGTGGCCAAGCCCGCCGAGACGACGCCCCTCACTACCCTGCGCATCGCCCAGATCATGCACGAGGCGGGCATCCCCGCCGGCGTGTTCAACGTCATCACCGGCACCGGCCCTGTGGCTGGCGAGGCCCTGGTCACCCACCCCCTGGTGCGCAAGGTGGCCTTCACCGGGTCCACCGCCACCGGCAAGCGCATCATGGCCCTGGCCGCCGACGGCGTGAAGCGGGTCACTCTGGAGCTGGGCGGCTCCGACCCCATGATCGTCTGCGACGACGCCGACCTGGACGGCGCCGCCAGCGCCGCCAGCGTCAGCCGCTTCTTCAACTGCGGCCAGGCCTGTGTGGCCGTCAAGCGCCTGTATGTGTTCGAGAACGTGCTCGACCAGTTCCTGGAGAAGCTCCTGCCGCGGGTGCAGAGGCTGCGCATGGGCCCCGGCACCATGGAGGGGGTCATCCTGGGGCCCCTGCACACCGACCGCCAGCGGCGCATCATAGAGGAGCAGGTGCAGGACGCCATCGCCTCGGGCGCCAGGGTCGTGCACGGCGGCAAGCGCCCCGAGGGCGAGCTGTTCGAGAAGGGCTTCTTCTATGAGCCGACAGTCCTTCTCTCTCCTTCCCACGACTCGCGGGTGGCCAGGGAGGAGGTGTTCGGGCCGGTCCTGCCCATCTGGCCGGTGAAGGACCTGGACGAGGCCATCGAGCTGGCCAACAGCTCCATCTACGGCCTGGGCTCCTACGTGTGGACCCGCAGCCTGGACCGGGCCTCGTATGCCGCCCACCGGCTGGAGGCGGGTTATACCTGGGTCAATGCCGCCCAGAAGATCTACGACGAGCTCCCCTTCGGCGGCATGAAGCAGAGCGGCTTCGGGCGGGAGCACGGCAGCGAGGCGCTGGACTATTATCTGGAGACGCGGTCGGTGGTGGTCCGCACCACCACCTAGGGGGTGAGGCCATGGCCTACGAGGTGCCGGAGCGCTACAACGTCAGCACCATCCTCGACCGCAACCTCGAGCAGGGCAGGGGCCCCAAGCCCGCCATCCTCTGGCAGGACCGCTCCCTCTCCTACCAAGACCTCTTCCTCGCCACCTGCGCCTTCGCCAACGCCCTGCGAGCGCTGGCCATCCACCGCGAACAGCGCCTCCTCCTCATCCTCGACGACTCCCCAGCCTTCCCCATCGCCTTCCTCGGCGCCATCCGCCACGGCGCCGTCCCCGTACCCGTCAACCCCCTCTACCGCCCCGACGACTTCGCCTTCTTCCTCGCCGACTCCTACGCCCGCGCCGTCGTCGTCGACCACGCCTTCCTCCCCAAGCTGGAGCAGGCCCTCACCGCACTGCCCCACAGGCCCACCATCATCGTCGCCAACGGCCCCGCACCCGATGGCACCCTGCCCCTGGACCAGCTCCTCTCCACCCACGCCAGCGAGTGCCCACCCGCCGACACCCACCGCGACGACATGGCCTTCTGGCTCTACTCCTCCGGCTCCACAGGCAGACCTAAAGGCGTCGTCCACCTGCAGCGGAACATACCGTACACGTGCGAGACCTATGCCCTGCAGGTGCTGGGCATCCGCGAGGACGACATCACCTTTTCCACGTCCAAGCTCTTCCACGCGTACGGCCTGGGCAACAACCTGACCTTCCCCTACTGGGTGGGTGCGACGACGGTGCTGCGCTCGGGCCCGCCCACCCCGGAAGGGGTCCTGGAGACCGCCCAGCGCTTCCGCCCCACCCTCTTCTTCAGCGTCCCCACCCTCTACAACGCCATCCTCAACCACCCCCAGGCCGCCAGCTACGACCTCTCCTCCGTCCGCCTCTGCGTCTCCGCCGCCGAGCCCCTGCCGCCCCACGTCTTCCACCGCTGGAAGGACACCTTCGGGCTCACCATCCTGGACGGCATCGGCTCCACGGAGATGTTGCACATTTTCTGCTCCAACCGCCCCGACGAGGTTCGCCCCGGCTCCAGCGGCCGCCCGGTGCCAGGGTACGAGTTGAAGCTTCTCACGCCCGAAGGGGAGCCCGTGCCGGTGGGCGAGGCTGGTGACCTTTATGTCAAGGGCGGTAGCGCCTTCGCCTACTACTGGCACCACATAGAGAAGACCCGCGCCACCTTCCAGGGCGAGTGGGCGCGTACTGGCGACCGCTACCGCGTAGACGAGGACGGCTTCTACTGGTACGAGGGCCGCGCCGACGACATGATCAAGGTCTCGGGCCTCTGGGTCTCGCCCATCGAGATCGAAAACACCCTCATGGAGCACCCCGCCGTCCTCGAGGCCGCCGTCGTCGGCCTCCAGCTCGAGGGCTTCACCCGCATCAAGGCCTTC
>CACRXD010000013.1_pt1 | contig 27488 bp, 32 predicted proteins | sample 5377101 | NCBI WGS metagenome assembly CACRXD01 (sample SAMEA6061844, study PRJEB28556) | metagenome
CCCCCTGCCGGTCCAGGGCGGCGCAGAGGCGGGAGACGCGGCTCTTGCTCACCCCCTCCAGCCCCAGGGCCGAGAGCAGTCGCTCCATCTTGCGGCTGCTCACCCCCAGCACATAGGCCTCTTGCACTACCGACAAGAGCGCCCTCTCCGCCCGGCGCCTGGGCTCCAGGAAGGAGGGGAAGTAGCTCCCCCGCCTCAGCTTGGGGATGGAGAGCAGCAGCTCCCCCACCCGCGTCGAGAGCCCACGCCGCCGCCAGCCGTTGCGCCAGTTCCGACGGGCGGGGGAGCGCTGGTAGCGCCCCGCTCCCACCCGCTCCTCCACCTCCAGCTCCATCAGCGCCTCCATAAGCGCCTGCAGCCCCTGCCGCAGGAAGTCCACATCGCCCCCAAGGCCCGCCTTCCGCAGCACCCCTAGTAGTGTATCCTTTTCCTGGGCCATCGCTCCTCCCTCCTGAAGAGTCCTCTCGGCCTCTTCCAGGGAGACCAGCGGTGGCCCCCTCCGTCAAGGGCCAGCCCCTAATTTCCACCACTATCCAAGACACTACCTGCGTAAACAGCCACTTCCGCGATCTCGTAGGGTCACCGACCCCGGGCCTCTCTACCTTGACCACTTCTGCGCCGGCCATTTGTAGCAGCCTACCGCAGGCCGGCCCGGCTATGTGCCAAGCCAGCTCCAAGACCTTTATGCCAGCCAGCGGTGGCTTCATGGGAGCCACCCCTAATCCTCGTTTTTGGCGCCCATCGCAAAACTCGGCGCTGCCCGGATCCCGTCTCACCGCGGCAAGCCTAGGCCGCGCCGCGCGATGACCTGCTTGTTGACCTCAGGCGTCCCAGCACCTACCCGACACCGCCCCCAACGCCAGGCCGAAGCAATATCGCCGAACAGCGGCGCAGAAGGGTCCCCGGGATCGACCTGCAAGTCTTTACCCAGAACCGCTATGGCTGCCTCAAAGTGTCGCGCCCGCTCCACATTGAAGACGTGTAGGGCTGACGCCTCATACGTTAGGGGAATGCCCTCCTGCCGCATCCACCACACGCGGTAGCAAAGGAGGCGAGACGCTTGGATAGCGACCGCCATGTCTGCCAGAGCCAGGCGCACATCTGGCTTGTCTATAAGGCGTCTACCGTTCCATGGCTTCTCAGCCGCGATGCGCACTAATTCCTCGAGCCTCCTTAATGCCCTCATATAGCTCGGGTCATACGAGCGCTCATGTTCAAGTGCGCTCATCATGATGCGCCAGCCCTCGTTCATCTCCCCCAGAAGGTTCTCTCGCGGAACTACAACGTTGTCAAGAAAGACCTCGTTGAAGTGCATACCAAAAACTGCAGGAATAGGCCTGATGCGGACACCGGGGCTCTTCATGTCCACCAGCAGGAGGCTGATTCCCCGGTGCTTAGGTGCATCGGGGTCCGTCCTGACAGCTAGGAGATACCAGTCAGCGTGCTCCGCGTATGAGGTGTAGATCTTTTGCCCGTTTACGATGAAGTTATCACCTTGCAAGGTAGCCCTAGTCTTAAGAGAGGCCAGATCCGAACCGGCATCGGGTTCAGTGAAACCTTGGCTCCAGATGACCTCGGCTCTAGCTATGGGTGGAAGAAAGCGAGCTTTCTGCCCCTCGGTTCCGTAGTTGATTATGATCCAGCTAATGAACCCCGCGGCGAGCTCGTATGCACCCCGCGGCTCAAAGAAATACTCCATCTCCTCGGCGAAAATCAGTTGTTCAACAGGGCTAGCATCTTGCCCGCCGTAGGCCCTAGGCCATGACCGGGTCAACCACCCTTTAGCTGCCAGCTTCTTCGCGAATTGCATCGAGAATTCCCAGGCTCGCTCGCACTCGTCCCCGGGATAGACAAACACACCTCGGTACCAGTCTGGCACCTCCGCCTTGAGGTAACTGTGCACCTCCTTGCGAAATGCCTCCTCCGCCGGTGAAAACGCGATGCGCACAGTTATCCCTCCTTAACATCAGCCTCAATATATGCCAAGGCTTCGTCCTTGGCGCGCCCCGGCTCACCCAGAACGAGCCTTGTGCCCAGAACTATACGGCTATAGAATTCAAGTCCGTATTCTTCCGTAACGCTCATGGCACCATTGATGTGATGACCCTGAACGCATATGCGCTCAAAGGTAGGGCCCGCCCAGGCTCCCAGGAAGGCGATCTGTCGGTCAGCAGGCTCGCCAGAGGCAAGCCGCCAGGCCGCGTCATATAACAGGTAGCGCGTAACGTCAAGATCGATAACCATATCAGCGAGCCGATTCTGGATCGCCTGAAAAGAGCCAATAGGCTGGCCAAATTGCACTCTTCCCTTCGCGTACCTCACCGACATGTCGAGGACAGCCGAACACGCCCCCAGTGCCTCGGCAGAAGCCGCGACACCGAGAAGGTGGGCCCACCTTTTTATGGCGCTCGCCCCCTGTGCCACTACTGATGGTTCTTCGACCTTCACCTCAGGCAGGACGACTTCATATTGGGGCGTTGGCGAGACCGTGCGGATACGGCGCATACTGATCCCGGGAACCCGAGCGTGCAGCAATACCAGCGCGAGGCCGTCCCCGAAGGGTCCTTGCACCACCACCACCATACCAGCGGATAACGCTGCAAAAGGCACGAAACGTAATGTACCCGATAATTTCAACGCTGGGCCAGCCTTTTCGGCCTGCACGGGTGATACCACATCCCCGGTGAGTAGCCCGTCAAGCTGGTACGCAGCAGCGCAGGTGTAAATGTGGCCGCTAACGATGCCTCTCAGGAGATCCCGGGCGCCTGCCGTATCTTGCCGAGACACAAGGTAACCAACCCCGACAGCGCTTTCCTTGAACGGGACAACGGCCCGAGCCCGGCCGAACTCCTCTAGGAGTGCGCACATGTCCAGGAAACGGGAGTCCCCATCGTCGTCGCTTGCAAGCGAGAGCCACCCCATCGAGGCGATATCAGCCCATAGCTTCGTGTCCATGCCAGCCTCGGCCCTTTCGGCGTTCTGCGCTCTGGCCAGGCTGTAACTCCGCTCAAAGTACGCTCGGGCAGTTCCCTGCAGCAATCGCGCCGACTCCGGGAGCGATAGATCCAGGCCCATGCCACGAACCTCCAACCCATTGTCTAAATTTCACTCTTCCTCAGCGAACCATAAAGCCCTACCCTAACGGTCAAGCCAGATTCTCGCGCTCACCCACCCAAGATTCCAGCCAGGGATGATCGTCCAGTCCCTCACGTAGGACCAGGCGGTCGGATAGGCCACGCCAGAGGTCGTGAACAGCATGGGTGCGTCCCGCAACAACGCCTCTTGAGCCTGCCTCACCAGGGCTTGCCGCCTAGCCAAATCAAATTCTTCGCGCTGCTGCTCAGCGAACCTATCGAACTCGGAATTGGCGTACTTGCCATAGTTGGAGCTGCTACTGGAGTGGAATTGCCCATACAGATAGTGGTCGGGATCGGGAGAACCCACGGTGGACGCTATGACCATCTGGAACTCCCCTCGCGCTCTGGCGCTCAGGACCTCTACCGCCTGGGCCTCCTGGAACTCCAGGTCAACACCGATCCTTTTTAGAGCAGCTTGCACTGGGACAGCTATTCTTCCCCAGATGGCCTGCGAGGTGATGGCAGTTACCTTAAGATTGCGGACCCCTGCTGCATCGAGCAGACGACGCGCTTCAGCGAGGTCTCCATCTTTATTCTGCCTGTAACCGGGGAGGCTCATCAGTTCGCTCTCGGAGATAGCGAAGACAGGCAGGGATTGAGGCACGGCGGCCATCAACACAGCATTTCCCTCTCCTGCCGCTGCTAGGATGGCCTGGCGGTCAACCGCCAGATGAAATGCCTGGCGCACACGCACGTCATTGAATGGGGGGCGTGCACAGTGCAGGTCGATCTTGGTGAATGAGGTACCCTTCTTGATCTGATAGTAAACTTGATCGCCTAGTTCGGACTTAATCTGATCGGCCTCTTGTTTCGTGACCCACCAACCCCAGAATACGCTTGTATCAAACTGCTTTGAGCGGAATGCCGCCCAACGTGCCGTTGCGTCAGGCACAATGGTCCACTCTATGCGGTCGAGGTACGGCAGCCCCGGCTCGAAATAATTGGGATTTCTGACGAGGTAGCTGCCCACGCCTTGCCGCAGCTCGCCTCTCATCCATGGGCCTGTGCCGAGCAAATTCTCGTAACGTTTGATACCGTCGTCCCCTACCCTATCGTTCATCTCACGGTTAACCATCATGCACCAGTCGTCGGCTACCGCTGCCAACAGAGGCACGTAAGGCCGGCTTGTGGTGATCCTCATGGTGTATCGGTCTACGGCCTCTGCTCTCTCAATTGGCAAAGAAGCACCATAGATGAACTGGGGATTCTGAGCCCGGAACCGCTGCAAGCCGAACACAGCGTCTTCAGCAGTAAACTCCCTGCCATTTGCTGGCGGCAAATCGTGCCATCTAATGCCGGGCTTTATCTTAAACACGTATGTAACCTTGTCTATTACTTCCGGCAGTTCTGCCATGTGTGCGACGATGCGCATCTGTGGGTCATAGCGCAGCAAGCCAGTCAGACACGTTGTCGTTCCCTGGCCCATGGACCCAGCGTGAACCGTGATCGCGGGGTCAAACACATCGGGCGGGCTATTATCTGGAACACGGAGGGTGCCCCCTCGCTTTGGTTGCGCGCCTGCAGGGGAGCTCACGGGTGGTGAGCCTTCTCGGGGCACCTTCTCTTGGCCGCACCCGAGAGCTGTTACGAGAAGCCCAACAGTGGCCGATGCGGCTCCACTAAGGAAACCCCTGCGCGTAAGCCGTCGTCGTTGCCACAGCGTCCAGTAATTAGCCATCTTGTTACCCTCCTTCACTCACTCGTCAAGACCTAGCCCCACTGATCGCCGCATCTTGTCACGCCCGAGCCCGCCTTACCTACCTGCCTAGGTCAGGCCGCTATCAACCTCCTTCCAGGCGAGAGCGCAAGCGGGGATCCCACGCGTCGCGAAGCGCGTCCCCTAGCAGATTGAACCCCAACACCGCCAGGCTGATGGCAAGCCCAGGGAAGATCGCTAGCCATGGGGCGTCCAGTGCTCGTGTACGCGCTAGACTGAGCATTTGGCCCCATTCGGCAGCGGGGGCCTTAACCCCTAGACCGAGAAAACCCAGCCCTGCCTGCGCGAGAATCAGGGCACCTATCCCAGTAGTAGCGATCACCAATAATGGAGCAGCGATGTTCCTGAGGATATGACCGGTCATAAGACGTATCGGACCTGCGCCAACGGATCGGGCCGCTTCTACGTAAGGCTGTTGAAGGACTGATAAGGTTGATGCCCGAGCGACACGCTGCACAGGTGGGACAACAGCGATCGTTAGCACCACGACAAGGTTCCACATATCGGCGCCGAATACAGCTACAAAGAACATCGCAAGGATCAGCGTAGGGAGGGAAAGCAGGGTGTCCATTACCCGCTGCAGGGCTAAGTCCAGCAGCCCACCCCAATAGGCGGACGCCATTCCAAGCCCAGTAGCGACAATAATGCCGGCCGCCATCGCCATCAAGGGCACGCTGATCGTCAGACGAGCGCCAACTAGAACTCTTGAGAAAGTGTCGCGGCCGAACTCGTCCGTTCCGAAAAAGTGGATGGCGCTCGGCGGCTGCAGAACATCCGCAGATGTCCCATTAGGATCATACGGGCTCACAACCGGGCCGAGAACTGCCAGTAGCAACATGATAGTGGTGATGAGACCTCCTATGGCGCCTAACCACTGGCGCTTCACTAGGCGCCAGGCCTGCCTCGGTGTTAGCCGTAACGTCCCCGGAAGCTGTGCAACAACGGCGTCTGTCGTCATCGTCCGTTACCCATATCTGATCCTGGGATTCAAGTAGCTGTACACAATGTCTACAGCTAGATTGAGGAATACATATGCGATGCCGACAATCAATACGAATCCCTGCACCGCCGTATAGTCTCGACGCACCACCGATTCCACTCCGTAGCTACCCAGTCCGGGTAGGGCGAAAATGTATTCGACAATTACCGCTCCAGCTATGGAACTCCCTGCGGCTAAGCCCAATACGGTGACCACTGGAATGAGCGCATTTTTCAGCGCGTGGCGCAGTATAACTACTCGTTCAACGAGGCCCTTTCCCCGTGCTGTTGTGATATACTCCTGGCGGAGAACCTCAAGCATTTCGGCTCTAGTCAGCCGCAGAATAATGGCTGTCAAAAACAGGCCGATAATCCCGGAGGGGATTGAAAATTGATACAAGTTTCGAAGGGGGTCATCAAAGAAGGACGTGTAACCGAAAGGCGGGGACCACCGAAACCAGAGAGATGGCAAGGTCAAAACCAGGGTTGCAACCCAAAAGCTTGGGACGGCCAGGGCCACTATGCTTCCAACCAGGATGATGCGATCGACGAGAGTCCGATGGTATATGGCCGCTAGTATCCCGAGGGGAACACCTACGAATATCTGGATTAGTAGGCTGAATACCAGCAACTCTAGCGTTACGGGTAACCGCTCCGCCAACTCATGTATCACCGGTCGATCACTGATGAAGGACTTCCCCCAGTCACCGGTAATGACCCCTGCGAGCCAAGCAGGATAAGCCTTCCACATGGGCTCATTCAGCCCTAACGATTCACGTAGCTGTTGCGCCCGCTCAGGTGTGTAGCTGCTCTCTAGGCGTAAGTCGACGACATCGCCAGGTATTAACCTGATCGCCCAGAAGACCAAAGCGGAAAGCAGGATTATGACTACTGGAATCAACATGAGGCGCCGGATCAGATACGCCGTCATCGCCCAATGCCACGCCGATAGCCACCAACTTCGCCAACTGCCACACAGTACAAGGCGTGGAAGGTAACATGGCTCCTGTAGCAACAGGCCAGATTTGCAGCCACGGATCGGCAGTCCATAACTTGCTTGATCGGCGCGTTTGTCGAATCGGCTCTCATGTGCGGGTATATATGATATACAAAATCTAACTGGAGACGTGTATAGCACAGTAGCACCGGTCTGTCAAGCACGCTCGGGCTTGTCTTGCAAAAGGGTTGGGGATAGGCTTGGTGTGCCATGGCGAAAGGTAGCGGCAGGCGTTCCTGGTCTGTCTCGAGTTGGCCCAGGCCCACTATGAGGGCCGGGGGCCACAGCGCAAGCGGGGCCACCCCTGGCTCTACGGCTGGGACCTCTACCTGGCCCTCCTCCTCTTCCGGGCCTATCTCAAGGCCACTTACCGCCACACCGTGGAGCTTTACCAGGAGCTCTTCCCCGACCGGCCCTGCCCCTCCTTCCAGTCCCTGCACCGCTTCGCCAAGGGGATAGGGGGGGAGGAGCTTTGGGGCCTGTTGCGGAGGGCCGGGGACCGGCTTTCGCGCCAGCTCCCCCAGGAGGAGGCGCTGCTGCTCATGGACAGCACAGGGCTGGCCCAGCGCAGCAGGGGGCAACGGCAGGGATATCCTTAGAAGCTGCGTAAATAGCTATAACGGTGCACCGGCCTCCTAGGGACAAGAACTTGGGACTAAGGGGGCCCGAAAGGAGCAGAGACTGCGCCATGGACAAGGCGAGCACAAAGGGGATGCCCAAGTCGAGCCCCAGCTGGGAGGGCCCGTACTTAGTGGCTGCAGGACAGGGTGCAGACCCTCATCCAGGGGGTGCTGGAGGCCGCGGCGACGTAGCTCCTGGGCCGGGCCCGTAAGAGCGCCGCGCCGACGTGGGCGAGCCAGCCCGCTACCGCAACGGCTGCAGCAATTCCCGCAGTCTCACCACAGGTCTGGGCACCCTCACCCTGCGCCGGCCACGAGTGCGGGTAGTGGAGCAGTGGCCGCATAGCCACTCCTTGCCGCTCCTTGCCCGACGTACCCGTGAAGTGGCCGAGCTTTTGCCCGAGCTCTACCGCCACGGCTTGGCCCAGGGCGACTTCGACCCGGCGCCGCGGGAGCGGGGGATCGGTGCGCCCCGCCTGGTGGTGGGGGACGGCCACCCGGGCATGTGGGAAGCACTGCGCAATCCCTTTCCGAGGCGGACGAGCAGCGGCGTCGGAACCGCAGGGTGCTGCACATGCTGGGGCTGCTGCCCCGGCGCCAGCAGAACGTGGCCAACGCCTTTACGGGGCCATCGCCTGCGCCGCGAGCCGAGGCCAAGGTGAAGCGCAGGGGGTTCGAGGCCTGGTGCCGGGAGGACGACTACACTGGGGCGGCGGAGCCACCGGGGCCGGTATGCGGCCTCATGTAGACCTTCTCCCGCTTCCGTAGGAAGCACTTGCGCCACATCCGCGCCAGCAACGTCGTGGAGTTGTCCTTCGCCCGGCTTCGGCTACGCACCAGTGCCGCCAAGCGCTTCGAGAGAGGACGGGGCCATCATCAGCTGGAAGATGCGGATGGTGGCCCCGGAGGGTCCCGAAGGCTCAACGCCGCGGAGCTGTTGGCCAAGGTCTACGCCGGGGTGAACTAGCAAGATGCTATCGAAGTTGGCGAGGAGGAGGCCGCCGCGCAAGTTATTACACCGCTCAGGGCGGGGGCCGAGTCAGGCTCCTCTCGGGGCACCATCGCCACCGTCTTCTGAGGCGTCTGGCCTCCGCCCCTGCCATCGCAGGCGGCGCCGAGAGACACCGGCCGTTCTTGTGGACAGGAAAGCGTGCCCCGTGTGGGCGGCACGTGCGCGCGTCATACGCGAAAGCTCATTCGTAGGCCATGGATTCACTCGAGATCCCCGTGCCCTTCGGGTAGTCAGGAAAATCTGTGCCCCAGCGTGGGGCTACCGTCATTCTCGAGCATCCGGTACACGGCCATGCATGGCTTCCTTTCCGCCACCCTGATTTGCTAGGCTCCTTTGCCGGGGTGGGAGGCGCCGATAGGCCCTGTAGGCACAAAAAGCGCCGTACCCTGCGCGGCCGCCTCCACTCGGGCCGGGGCAGGACGGTCCGGCTCCAGCGCGGCGGCGGGCTTCAGGACCGTCCACGAGGCGGTCGCGTGGCCGGCCCAAGCCCTGGGGGTAAAGCTCTCGCCCCGTCTGATGGGCAGGCTCCTCAACAGGTTGGAGTTGAGGCGCAAGGTGCTCCCGCCAACGGCCGGGGGGCCGCACCGAGGCGCAGGCGCGGTGGAAAAGGGGGCTTCGGCAGGCCTCGATGGCGGAGGGGCTGAAGGCGGCCACGGCAGTGGTTTGGACGGATAGGATGGGATCCAGATGGCGCCCCTGGGTCACATGAAGCGGCGGTGGCTGCCCCCGGGGCGTCAGGCTCCGGCAGAGGCTGGAGCTGAAGCGTGTCTAGCGGTATCTCATCCTATCACTCCCCGCGTGATAGCCAAATCATGAGCTACCGGTTGGTATTAGGTCGCTGGCAAGCAACATGCTAAACAATGGTATACAATATAGGAGGGTTCCTGCAGCAGAGGGTTTGTATGCAGGTAATCTAGAACGATGGGGCGGCGGCTATTTCAGACCAAAACTGAGTGGGTCGCAGAGGAGATAAGAAAGGCGATCCGCGAAGGCCGACTCAGGCCTGGTGACCGTCTCCGACTACATGAGTGGGCGACGCTGCTGGGCGTCAGTCCAACACCGCTCCGCGAAGCGATGAAGGCGCTAGCGGCGGAAGGATACCTTCACATCACGCCGCACAAAGGAGCGCAGGTTACAGCATTCTCATCAAGAGACTTTCTTGACTTATGCCGTCTGGTAGCGGTGCTAGATTCCCTGGCTGCTGAACTTGCAGCCGAGCGGTTACGTGGTCAGAAGCGCGAGGCCCTCTGCTCCCGGCTGGATCGCTTGACTGAAGAGATGCGCCGAGCATTCGCGGGGCATGATGTTGAGAGGGCCAGCGCCCTGAATGTAGAGTTTCATCGAACGATTTATGAGGGCGCGCAGTCCTCATTGCTGTCTAAAGTTCGTGCTCCGTTGTACGACGCTATACCGGTGATTAGACAGTCGTTTTGGTCAATGGTAGCAGCATCGCCAGAGCTGCTGGATGAGCATTGCAGAGAACACCTGGGCATTGTGGAGGCGTTACGAACCGGCGACGCGGCTTGTGCAGCAAAACTTACTAGAGATCACCTTGAACGCAACCTGCATAAGCTGGTTCAGTTACAAGTGCAGGGGGTAGGAGTCAGATGAGTTGTACAGCCCTGCCCCCTCAGTTAGGTTTCTGCTCACAGGGCTCCGGCGTGTTGTAATAGAAAGCGGCTGATGGGTTACATCAACTGATGTTGTGAGAGCTGGGACCTACTCCCGCCGAGTGAGGGTGACACAGAAACCTGAGAGAAAGAAAACCCCGGGGAGATGTTGCACGCTGCAGCGGACCCCGGCAAGAGCATCACCGACTTAACTGTGTTGGACGAGGCAGCCTCGGTAATGCAGCAAAGTGCGACCCAGAGGACCCCCGAGGGGTTGCTAGGGGCTGTGGCCATCCTCAGGCCTGACGGCATAAGCCTGCTCCAGGCTCGGTGAAGCTCTACGCTTAAGTGGCGCGCTCAAGTCTTCCTTAGATGGTCATGCCCACTGAACCACGAAGCGGCCCATGTGAAGCACAGCACAGGGGTCACCCCTCGCAATCCCTGGGACACAAGCCGCTTTCGGCTGTGGCCACGATAGCGCGTCAGAGTGGACACTCGAGATGGGAAAGAGTCCGCCTGCAACATTCTCGCGAGTTTTCGAGCTTTTATCGCGCCAGCCGGGGCTCGGGCCCCTATCTGGCCTCGCCGCCGGCACGGACACAACTCGCTATCTGTACAAGCCTACTTGTGTTGTGACTTTATTTCAGTAGACCTGGCCCGACCAGCAGCAGGCAGGAGTGCCACACCTCCATCCACCTCGCAACTGTTGGTCCAACTGTAGATCGGCCGCCGCCATCAACACTTCCGTCTACAGTACAGCTTCTTGCCGCCCGTGTGCTTCCTAGAAGCTGGTCCTCTCGGCCACCAGAACCAGGGGCTGCCCGGCGTGGCGCTACACCGTCCGCTCGTGGCCTTCCGGGCAGCGATGCATCGTCTGGCCGACAGCAGGCGCATGAGGCGCGAATAGAATAGCAAATAGCTCTCAATGTCTGTCACACCACCTATCCGGCCAACTGACGTGCCACCCCGTGTCGCGAGGGGTGGCAGCCGGCTTTCCCCTCCCGGGAGAGCACCGTGCAGGATGCCATCCAGCAGCCGCCCTTTGCTGGTGGGACGGGGGCCTCCCCACTGCTTGAAGAAGAAGGGAACGCCCGCCGCGAGGCACTGGTCACGAAGCGAGCGCACCCACTCAAGAGCACGTGCTTTGGGCGCCCACCCTGTGCCCCCGCAGGCGCCGCAGGCATCACCGTCGTGGCGCCCGCGGCAGGGCTCTACCAGCCTGCGGTGGGCGGCCCCCCGCTCTCGCCGCCGACGATGACCCTCTGGAGGGCCCCCGAGGAGAGCCACGGCCGCAAGTCCAGCGGCCCCAGCAGCGGCTCGCACGAGGCGAAGCGGACATGTGCCGGCACCCGGGCGAGGATCCGCGGCCGCCAGCTCGCCCACGTCTGGTTTTCCACCGAGACCCCTGTCCAGACGTTGGGCGGAAGCGTGTCCATCCGCCGTACCAGCTGGAGGAGCCGCTCCGGCCGCTTGGTGAGCACCTGGAAAGTGTGCTGCCGTGCCTGGGCTATGACCTGGAATACCCTGAGTAGGAAGTCCTCGGGGACCGCCTCGTGGAAGAGGTCAGACATGGAGCAGGTGAACACCAGCCGCGGCCGCCGCCAGCGCAGGGGCTCCTGCAGCCGCTCGGGCCGCAAATCGACCCTCGCAGTCGCCGGCAGAAAGGGCGGCCACCCGTCCCTTGTGAGGATACGCTCGGCATAGCAGTAGGCGCACCCGGGGCTTACCTTCGTGCATCCTACCACGGTATTCCAGGTGGCCTCGGTCCACTCAATGCGGGTGCTCGTCCCCAGGGCTGCCTCCGGCACTAGCGGAAGTGGAACTCGATGTCCCTGGTCGTAAACAGGTCGGGGTCGTATCTGAGAACTCCCAGCCTGGCATCGGCTGCCATCTCGAATGCGCACCAGCCCTGAGCCTTCTGCCCGGCGCCGAGGTCGACGCTGGGCAGTGCCGGCAGGTCTGCATCTGCCAGAACAAACCACACCTGCTCGGCAACGAATCCGTCCTGGTCCTGTAGCTCGAAGTCGCTGCAGGACACACTGCGACTCGACCCCTGCAGCCGCTCGACCGTTACCAGGAAGGCGACGTAGCGGTGTCCTCGCGTCGGCTGGACGAACGGGTTGCTGGAGACCAGGGGGTCGGCGATCCGGTGTAGGGTGACCCTCATCCCTTCCGCCACTGCAACCGCCCCGGGGACGCCGCTGACGATGCGCTGCGACCGCTCTTCGGCAGATTCCCGTGGGCCCACCACGCATGCAGACGCCGTCCCCATGATGACTCCTACGATAGCGAGCAGGATGCCCGCGTTCCATCGTGCCCGCACACGCTCCGCAGTGCGCATAACTCCTCGTCCTCCTGGTCCTCTTTCTCCTGTATCGAGGGCGAGGCCTCTCCACCGCCATCGCCCCTTGCTCCACTCTGCTGCCGTGATGTCCTCCATCGTCAGCCGCTGGCCAACTGGTCGCGGCCGACGGCCGCTGCACCGTTGACCGGAGTCCGCTCGTAGATCCCAGGGATATCGCCCAGGCTGGTGAAGCTGTGACAGGTGCGGATGAGCTCGACGGCCGTGCACTGGTCGGGCCCTATGACCCGCACTACCTTGCCCATGCGAGCCAGATGGTCTAGCAGGGCAACGAAGTCGCCATCGCCTGTCACCAGGACTATCTCGTCCAGGTGAGGAGCACTTGCCATCACTTCCACCGTCATCTGGACATCGATGTTTGCCTTGACGCTGCCGTCGGGCATGCGCCTGATGGGCTTCGCGACCACACGGTAGCCCAGCAATCCCAGCGCATTCAGGAAGTCCTGCTGCGGCTTCTGGTCCGGGTCGTGGCAGGTGAATGCCGTCAGGAGACACACGGCCCCATCCCTGGCCACGAATTCACGGAGGGCACGATAATTGACCATCGTGTGCCCGTGTACGCTCTTCACGCTGCTGTAGAGGTTGCCGACGTCCACGAAGACGCCGATGCGCCACCTGTTGCGACTCCCCATGCCATCGTCCCCGTACTGGGTGCTCACACTCTCTCTCCTCCTCGTCTCCATAAGGCCATGAGGCCCACGGCCAGCACCAGAACGGCTGCCAGCCCCATCACCGCAGCCACTGCGCCTATGCCACAGCGCATCGAAAACTCCATCCAGCCGACTCCCGACAGCGGCACCACCATCCCGGCAGCCGCCCCTGCACCCACCGCAGCCTACAGGGCCGCTGCCAGCAGGGGCCCCGCGATCTCGCAGCCAGTCCACTCCTCCGAGGACGGCTCTCTCACGTGCGCACCCCCTCTATGTCAGGGCTCCCGAAAGCGGGGCAGGCGCCCCACAGGCCTCGCCCCTCCTCCCGGGCCCGCCGCTCCAGCTGGCGAAAGAGGTCCGCATACTTCACATCCGGCGGCACCGTGTAGGCGCGGGCGTATCCCTCCTCCACCAGCACAGCGTTGACCATTTTCCCGTCCACCCAGACGTACCGCAGCAGCCGCCCGTAGCGGTCCGTCTCGGAGACGTCCTTCTCCAGGAGCACCGTCTTTCCCTCCACCAGCTCCCGGTTGCGCCTGGCCGACTCCCTGCCGTAGCACATCACCGGCCGGCGGGGGTCCACCGTCTCCGGCGTATCGATGCCGATATAACGGACGGTGAAGCGTCTCCTCCCAATCTCCACCTCGATGGTGTCGCCATCTACCACCCTCACCACCCGGGCGGAAGGGAGCAACGATGCCGCGCGGCTACCGGAAGCCGCTCCTGCCTCCTGCACCCCACTGCCGTTCCTTCCGCAGGCGGTGAGAGCCACCAGTACGGCAAGAGCCAGTCCCCACACGAAGGCCCCCACCCAGCCTCGGCGCCGCTCCTTCCAGCCGCCCGGCCTCACGGCTGTCCGACCCCCATCTGCAGGATGCGCTGCAGGGCTGGCACACCATCCGCCATACCCCATACCTGCCAGCCCTCGACGACGGCGGCGGAAACCGGCTCGAAGACCGCCAGGACGGCCACGTCTTCGGCGCCCAGATGCTCCCTGAGAGCGGTCAGCGGGCTGCCCTCGCCTGCGTCCTGCTCGGAATCAGCGTACGCCACACAGACCAGCTGCGAGCCCAGCGCTGCGGCGGCAGCCAGCTCCACCTCCCCGCTGCCCGGCACCTCGACTCTCACACCGTATGCGAACCTCTCCCGGAGGTAGTCGCTCTCCCAGCCCAGGTTGCGCAGGGCTATCAGCAGGTGAACGGCCACGTGCAGTAGCCGCCATCGGAAGGCCAGAAAGTCGCCCAGCTCGGCGATGTGCTCCCGCGGCTGCACCCGCAGGAGCGACTTCTTCACCTGCACCGCTGCCACTCCCAGGCGCCGGGCTCCGCTGAGGCAGTGCTTCAGCCACTGGGTATCCTTCGGCTGCCATCCAGCGGGCAGGGGCAGCTCGCACGGGTGAAGCTCGCCCCCGGCGGCCTGCGCCGCCAGCAGGTCGAGCACCTGCTTCAGGACCTGCAGCCGCATCTGCCCCCTGCTGGCCTTGATGACTCCCCACCGCAGCGATCCGTGCATCCGGAGCATATCCCGGACTACAATTCCTCTCGCCGCCATAGCCCCCGCCAGACCGGCGGGGACGGCCACCCGCTGCACCAGCGGCGACCGCTCCAGGGGGCGTATCTCCAGCCGCCTGAGTCCCAGGAGACGGGCGGCCACCCGCACATTTCGCCCCTTTGCCCCGATGGCCTTCGGGCACTCCCGCGCGGGCACGTAGGCGACAGCCTTCCCCGCCTCCCGATCTATCTTTACCCCCAGCAACCTCGCCGGCCAGAGGGCCGCCGCCAGCATCTGCTCCTCCGACTCGTGCCACAGGAGCACCTGCACTATCTCCCCGCCCATCTCCTGCTGCACCGCCCGGACGCGCTCTGCCCTTTCGCCGATGCATGCTCCCACTGCATCCACTCCCGGCATAGTAGCTGCCACGGCGACCTTGCTCCCCCAGCCCTTCACCCGGCCGACAGCCTTCACCACGACCTGACCGTCTGCTACCTCGGGCACATGCTTCGCGAGAGCAGTCAGCAGTTCGGCCTCGGCATCGTGCGCTGCGACCTCGGCCCCGGTCATGCCGTTATCACCTCCCGTCGCTGCCCCGCTTTCCCGAGGATGCGTCGGGCGAGGCCGTCTACGACCCCTGTGCTCGCCTGTCCATGATGCCGGCGAGCTCCCGCAGGTCGGGCCCCATGGTGCCCTCCGCATATACCGACATCAGGGTGAGCAGACGGTTATTTCGCAGCCAGAAGATGCCCTCCATCTGCCCTCCTCTGCCGGTGGGTGTCATCCCCGGCTCCAGGCGCATCCGCACTGCGACTGCCTGCTCGCCCAGGCCCCGCGGCTGCGATACCTCCACCCGCTGCACACCCAGATCTCTCGCCAGCATCTCCGCCTCCCGGTCGCTCACGCCTGCCCCCAGCTGCTGACGGATCTGGGGGAGCAACTCCGCCGAGGGCTGCACCGCCAGGGCGATGAGTATCCTTCCCACCTGCGCGGCATCCATCTGCACGAAAACACGCGCTGCCGCCGGGCTGTCGGCAGCACCCATGTAGGTGAACTCGCCCCCCATCTGATAGCCGGGCAGCTCCTCCGGCCGCAGGAGGAAGCGGCCGAGCTCCCCGGCTCCCTGGGACGACGGACCGCCGCTGCCCTGGAGGGCCTGCATGAGCACCTGCCCGAGCACATTGCTCCTGGGCTGTGCCGTCGCCATTGCAGCGGGAGATGCCCCAACGGTGGGAGTTGCCATGCTCCCCGCGGTCGCAGTGGGAGATGCCCCGGCGGGAGGAGCGCTGCTGTCCCCGCCGCCGCAGGCGATTCCTGCGAGAGCTGCTGCCGCCAGTATCAAGACCGCTATGGACCTCCGTATCATCTGTTCCTCACATCCGGTAGCCACGCTCTCTCGAGTCCCTGAATCTGCCCCTCCAGCCAGAGCCAGCCAGCCAGGGCTACCATCCCCATGCCGGCGGCCGCCAGCAGCCCCGTCCCCACGAAGCCCGGCAGCCGCCCGACCGTATGCCAGGCAGCCGCCGCCAGCCCCAGTGAGGCGCTGCTGGCCCACAGGAGGAGGCTACTTGCGAGACAGCCGACCCAGACAGCCATACCGCTTCACCCCGCTCTCCTTCAGCCCACGAACGCTACTCCTCGACCGCATTCTGTGACGTTGGGCACCACCTTGCCGTCCATGACCCACACGACGGCCGATACCTTCTGCGGCCGCGTTATCACCTCCGTTCCCGGCAGCTGCGCCCTTGCCCCTGCCAGCTCCCTCGCCACCACTGCCGACAGGCGCACTGCCACATCGCCGGGCGCAAGGGGCCGCCCGTACAGCCTGGCGAACTCCTCCGGCGCAGGGTGCGCCTCCAGCTGCGCCGCCGGCCCCAGCACCTCCACGACCGGCCCCTCCACGATGGAGGTCCGGCCCATCCGCAGCACCAGGGGCGATGCCATCGCCCGCTCGGCGCACTCCCTGATAGCCTCGCTGGCCCGCCCCGCCAGGTAGGGCTGCAGCCGCTGCAGCCAGGAGTCCAGGCCGTCGTACGTGAACCACTGGCGGGCGAAAGCTTCCAGCCAGGCCGTATCCACCTGTGCTACCCCACCGCCGGAAGCGGCGGCCCCGTCGCGTCCAGAGGTAACCAGGCCGGCTGGCTCGCCAGTGTCCCCTTCCACGAGCACGAGGATGCTCAGCACCGCTGCTCCGGCGAACAGGGCACCGCTCGTTGCTCTGAGAACCCCCCGCATTTGGGGAGGAGCGGAGGGCCTGATCCTGTCCACCAGCGACTGCACGGCGCCCACGCCTCCCTTGAGCTTGCCCACCAGGCCCGTGAGTCCTCTTGCCACGCTTCCCGCAGGGCCCAGCCGCTTCACTAGCTTCCCGGCCGCCGTGCTCACAGCGCTACCGATGGACTGTAGCGTCGCTCCCCCGATGTCCTGGAGCGCCTGGTCCCACACCCGAGCGATGCTCTCCGCGAAGAAGGGGACCGCGATAGCAGCGGCGCCGAACCCTATCAGGATGGCGGATCCCCAGTACACGCCAGCGATGAGGACAACGCTCCCGAGGGCGACCCACGTGGTCTTCATCCCCTCGCGCTGGGCCCAATCCCGCATCAGCCCAGTATCCCAGCCGCTGCCGCTGCCCCCTGGCGGCGTCTTGGGCTGGGAGTTGATCCACGCCAGGAGCCCGAACCCTGCCAGCGCTATCACTATCGGGAACACGGCTGCCGCCTCCTCACTGGTGCTCTAGCCATCACTAATATTATCGCACATATTGGAAGGCCCTGCGTGCCATATGCTCCAGCGCGAATACGCCCGGGCCCCTGGCTGCGGCGCCCTGCTCCGCAAGCCATGCCTCGATCTCGGGGCAGCGGCAGGAGTCCACCACCCATACGACAGCAGGCCGCAGCCTCGCCATATAGTCGGTGAGGCACGCGGTGTCCCTCTCGCGCACGCACTCCTGCACCGCCCGGTACCGCTCACGCCGCATGGCAAACTCGCTGGGGCCCAGCCATTCGCTGCCCTGCACCGTCAGGAGGAAGGGCTTGCCGGTGAGCGCCGGCCCCCAGTCGGACCATGGGTCCTGTATCCAGTTCACCCCCGACAGCACCAGCACTTCCCCCTCGACCTCCCGCAGGACGGAGGCCGCCGCGAGGGCATCGGCATCCACCTTCTCGAGGGGCCACATGGGGGACGCTCGTGCCGTCAGTCCCGACCACAGGGCCAGGGCAGCCACTACTCCCGCTGCCGCTGCTGCCCACGGCTGCCTCCTCCCGACCAGCAGGGCCAGCGCCTCCCCTCCTCCCAGGGCGAGGGGGACCGCAGCGAGCACCGTCCCCTTGCGGGGGTCTACGAGCACCAGCCAGGCGGCCATGAGGAGCGGCCAGGGCCGCCTGGCGCACGCGCAGGCGACCGTCCCCGTGAGGGCCAGCAGGGCCACAGGCCAGGGCTGTGCCTCTCCGTAAACGGGTGGCAGCAGCGGCACCAGCCCCCGCAGGGAGACGTCTCCCTGCGAGCCCCTGGCTGCCTCCAGCAGCAACCCTGGCCCCTCCCGCCAGACCACATATCCCCACCAGGGAGACGAGACGACAGCTGCCACCCCTGCCGCCGCCGCCACCTGGGCCAGCGTCTCCCGCCGCTGCCCCGGCGCCGCCCGCTGCAGCGCCAGGAACAGCACCCCGGCACCGGCGTAAATCCCCATCTCGGGATGGAACAGTGTTGCCAGTCCTACCCCTGCTCCCGCGGCCGCCATATAGCGCCACCGCCCCCGGGCACTCGCCGCCAGCAGCCAGGAGAGCAGGCAGAAGACAAGGCCCGGCGCACGGGTGATGCCGCCGCCTGCGACCTGCCCGGCCCAGAAGCGCGGCATGCCCACCAGCAGGAGGGCAGCCAGCGCTGCCGCCGCCGGCGAGGAGGCCATTCGCCGCAGCAGCAGGCATGCTATCGCCACCGCCGCCGTCATACAGGCCAGCGGTATCCAGCGCATCGCCTCGTCGAGGGGCACCCCTGCCCTGGACAGGACAGCAGCGACGTAGAAGCCCAGGGGAGGGTAGCCCACCGGCAGGTCCATCCCGCTGAACTCGACTCGATCCGGCAGCCGGGGGAAGTGTGCTGCCAGCTCCCGGCCGATGAGGTAGAAGAGGCCGCCGTCGCCGGGGGGCAGCGGTCCTCCCAGGCTGTGGCGGAGGGCCACCGCCGCAAAGAGCACCGGCACGAGCGCTTCCCACCAGGAGACCGCACGAGCACCCCGCACGACGGCCGCTGCCGCCGTCATCGCCATACACCGCCCGTCAACACTGCCAGGAGGCCGCCGGCGGCCAGGAAGGGCCCATACGGCATCGCCATATGTCGCCGCTGCCACATCCGCCGCAGGATGCCTCCCTCCACTGTTGCCGTCGCCGGCTTGAGCAGGTACACGAGCGCCCCGATCCCTCCCAGGAGGGCGCCCACCATCAGTCCGTCCAGGACGCGGGGGAAGCCGAGGCCGAAGCCCAGCAGGGCTGCCAGCTTCACGTCTCCGGCCCCCAGCGAGCCGAACGGCAGAAGGTAGAGGGCCATCCCCAAGAGAAAGCCGGTGGCCCCTCCTGCCAGCGACTCCTGTGCGCCGCCGGCCAGGTAGCGCGACAGCAGCAGCGCCAGCAGGCTGCCGGGCAGCGTCAGCAGGTCAGGCAGCAGCCCTCTCTCCAGGTCCACCAGGGAGAGGACAGCCAGCAGCCCCAGGAAGGCGCCGGCCGCCGCAGCCTCAGGCCACCCATCGTGCCGCATCCCCGCGAGAGCGCCCAGCACGACACCCATAGCCAGCGACAGCCTGAGCAGCGGCAATGCCCCGACCGGCCGGTCCTCGAAGGCGGTGGGCCCCTCCCCGGCGGGATACTTCTTGCGGACGGCGGCAGCAGCTGTGACCGCTGCTGCCGCCCCCGCCGCTATCCCTGCAGCTATGTCGACGGGCACCTAGCGTTCCACCTCACCCGACAGCAGCATCTCCACCCGGCGCCAGACCTCTTCCGGCACCATCCCGCGAAGGTCTTCGACTCCCGCCGACAGCCCCACATCCTTGAGCCAGCCGCAGGCCAGACAGGAGAAGAACCGGCCGGCGGCGTCCTCGTCGAGGACGGCGGTGCCCCCGCACCGTGGGCAAACGACGGTTCCCCTCGCCATGACAGGCTCCTAGAAGGGGAGAAAGCGCCGCAGCCCCTGCTTGTCCGCCGCCAGCACCCGCCGGCGCCTCTCCAGCCTCTCCTTCAGCAGTCGCGCATCCGACTCGGGATCTGCTTCCTGTTCCGGCCTCTCATCCCAACCTTCTGCCGACTCCTCGTCCCGCTCCTCCTCCCGCTCCTCGACCCACATGTCGCCGCTGTCCACCGGGGCGGGCTGCACACGCAGCGACGGCGGCATCTCGGAAGGGGATGCCGCGCTCGGGGGAGCCTTCCGGATGGGCCTGATGCTTTCGACCGGCCTGCTGCCGGCGAGTGCCAGCCCCACGAGACCGGCGCCGCTGCCCGCGAGGTCTTGCAGGAACTCCCGCTGCATCTGCAGCTGCCGCTGGAAGGCCTCCTCCAGCTCCTCCAGTCTCGCGCGGATACCTTCCACGGCTTCCCCCAGCTGCCGCATGTGCTCCCTGAGACTCGCTACCTCCTGCCGGAGAGCGGCAGCCGTCTGTGTGAAGCCCCTCTCCCGCTCGGTCATATCGGCGGCCGCACGCTGCACTGCACCATAGAGGGCATCCACCCGCTCGCCGAGCGCCCCGACGGCCTCCTGCAGCTCCTGGACTGCCTGCTCGTACTGCTGCAGCCGCTCGGGAGCCTGGAGAAGCATGCGGGCGGCATCGGCCGACTTCTTCGCCGTCTCCACTGCCTCCCGCCATGCCCTGCCGAGCTCGGCCACGGCATCCGTATAAGTGCTCACAGCTTCACCTCCTGCCTCCATAAAGCAACCAGCTAGTCGCTACAGCCACGGTACACGGGACACGCAGCGCGTGCTACACGCACATCCACCAGCCACGTCACCTCCTTCCCGCCCTTCCTATCCCGGGGCCATTACCTGCCGCGGCAGAGATCTGCTACATCCGGCGGCAGTAGCACCGCCGGCAGCGGTCCCGCCGGCCGCATCTCGCCGCCGATGCCCCTCAGCAGGAGAGAGAGCCTCCCCCTCTGCGTCGCCGCCCAGATGGCCAGCGCCTGGTCCGGCGCGGCAGCCAGCGTTACCGTTGCGGCATCGGGAGTCTCCTTGCGTCCCCGCGCGAGGTCGCCTCCCGCCGGCATGGCGACGTCCGTGCCCACCGCCAGCACCGGCACCTCTCGGGCGATTGTGCAGGCGATCCAGGCATCTTCCTCGCCTACCTTGACGGGAATGGCCACTGCCACATCCACCCGGTCGCCCGGGCGAATGAGGCCGCCCGCTGCGGTCTCGGGGGCCACTTTCACTGCTACCCCTACCCTTCCTCCCGGAAGGGCAGCCGCTGCATCTCCCGCCTGCACTCCCTCCGGCAGCAGCTTGTGTCGCAGCACCTGCTCCCCCCTGGCCATGGGGTAGAGCACGACCTTCCCGACTACCTCTTCCGGCCGCGTGAATGCCCCCTCTGCCACCTCACCCGGCGATACCTCCTGCACCTGGACATCGCCGCTGCCGATGGCTGCCCCGGCCGCGAGGGGCCTTGCGGCCACCACGACCTGCGCTCCTGGCGGTGGCGCCTCCACGGGCGCCCGCCTCTCCGCCGACGACAGGGCCAGGTAGGCGAGGAAGGCAGCTCCCGCTGCACAGAGAAGCGCCAGCCACAGGCGGGGTCTCGTCATGGAGAGAGTGGATACCGACATCTCTCCTACTCCACCAGGCCCACCACTCGCAGGTCAGTATCGGGTGTGTACGGACCCAGGATCGCCCGCACATCGCCCGCCGCGACCACGAACCGCGCTCTCACCTGGCAGCTGTTGCCCGTGCAGGAGCCGAGGCCCTCGAGAAACAGGAGCGCAAAGCCCCGCGGGGTGACCTCTCTACTGCTGCCGCCGCTCGGGTCGTCTACCACGGGCACCAGCACCACCCGCGTGGACCCCGCGCCCTGCCCGGACCACGGGTTGCAGCGAGGCGTCCGAAACCGCCATACTCTGGCCTGCGAGTCGTACTCGAATACCTCGTCGAAGCTGTCGCAGGCGGCATCGGTGCTGCCGAGCCTCTCAGTGAGCCCCTGCCGGGTGGGGCCGATCATGTTGCCGGTCTCCACCCGGTACGTCGTCCCCACCCGGACGCGCGCGCCCTGCACGATGTTCTGGCGATAGTTAGAGCCGCCCGTCCCGTTGATGGCCAGGGCACCGAAGTCGCCCTGGCTCGCATCCTGAGCATCGTACTTGAGGGTGACGACGGAGCCATAGGTGGCGCCCCGCCGCATCGACTCGCGCAGGCCCCAGGGCATAACGGCATCGGCCTCCACCACCGACCGCACCGCTGCCGTTGCCCGCTTTTCCAGCCGAACGGCATGCCGTCCCAGCAGCGCTCCCAGATACAGGCGGAAGGAGCTGCTGCGCACGGTCACCGTGATCCGGGTGTTGTCCGCCGACACCACCGCATCTGCCTGTCTCCCGGGCGCGTTGTCCGCTGCATAGCGCAGCGCCTGCTGCCTCGCCCCTGCGGGGTCGCCCGGCAGCTGCTGCACCCCCGCGAGGGCAGCCGCATCGGCGGCCTTGGCGAGGACTCGCCTCTCCAGCTGCGCTCGCCCGACGTCGAGGGCGAGGGCGCCCACCGCCAGCAGCGCTCCCAGCAGGAGGGCGGTCACCACCACCGCCTGCCCTCGGCTGCTATTCCAGCCGCATCGTCGCCGTCCCACTGCACGGCACCCCACTGGTAGTCCACCGCAGCGGCGGCAGCGCCGGCAGATAGCTACAGGAGAGCATCACCTGTATCCTGCCGCCGCGCACTCTCCCGTCCGGATAGCTCACCCGCACATCTCCCAGGACTGCCCGCGGGAGCTCGCCTGCCTCGGCCAGGGTGCGCTGTCGCACCTGGCTGTCCGCATTCCCGTCCTGCCAGAGGACACTCCCCAGCCGTGCCCCCTCGCGAACGGCTGCCTCCACCTGGCTACGGGCATACACGGCCAGCCCGAAGTCCACCCCTGCCCCGATGAGCATGAGAAGGATGGGCAGCACGAGAGCCATCTCCAGCAGCGCCTGCCCCCACGGCCTCCGCTCCATAGTTACCGCCCATGTGTCTCCTGCTACTCTGCCTCCTCGTTCTCGAGCGCCTGCATGAGCGACAGGGTCTCCTCCTCGGGCTCGGCCTCCTCGTCTCCCAGCAGCTGCCGCATCTGCCGCACATATGCCCTCGCCACCTGCCGCGCCTGCAGACGCCTCCCCAACGCCGCCAGCGCTCGCAGCTGCGTCCGCAGCGGCCGCTCCTCCAGGGGCTCCATCCGCCGGGCTGCCTCCGCCAGCAGACAGGCCTCCTCGTAGCGCTCCTCGCGGAGCAGCCGCTCGGCGCCCTCCGCCAGCTTCCACCACAGGGCCCTGCCCACCCTCTGGGCCTCTGCCTCGGCCCAGGGGAAGACCTCGCCCTCCAGCACCTGCCCCCTCACGAGCCCCGCCAGGTGGACTATCTCCTCCCGGCTGAGGCCCCTCTCGCGGAAGGCCTCCAGCAGCTCCTCCGCCTCCCACAGATCGCACCACACCCAGTCCTTCACCAGAGCCACACGCCCTGCCCGTATGAAGAACACCCCCTTGGGCACCCCTGCCCGCTCACAGGCTCCTCGCAGGTCTTGCATGGCATTGCGCAGCCGCTTGAGGGCATACGCCCTCCCCACCTCGAGGCCGGCCCTCCCCATCTCCAGGAAGGAGGCTGCATCTTCCGCCGCCAGCTCTCCGTCCCGCAGCGCCAGCAGGGAGAGCACCTCCCGCGCTGCCTGCCGCCTCAGATCCAGGGAGCAGGAGAAGGGCCCCAGCACCCGCACTGCCACAGGCGGCCGCGTCGTCCCCCTGGCAGGCACCTCTCCCTCTTCCTCGACTTCGGCTTCTGCCCCTGCCTCTGCATCGCTAGCCTTCTCTTCCTCGGCCAGCGCCCTCTGTTCTTCTGCCCGGACATCTGCGTCCGCATCCACTTCCACGGTCATCGCCAGTTGCCTGGGAGACTCCTCTTCCGCTTCTTCCCACACAGGGGCTGCGGCCTCGACGACGGGCGGCTCCACCCGGCGCTCACGAACATCGGCAGATGGTGCCTCCACCTCGGGCGGCAGCAGCCGCGCACGGCCACCTGCCACCGTGGCCTCCACCTGCCCTTCGGCTGCCCGCACCCAGGCAGGAAACTGGGCGGCGGAGGCATCGCCGAGAGCTACCACATAGCACCCCACCTCGGGGCCGCGGGCGGCGAGGGTCACCAGAAGGTCGCGGTCCCTCTCGGAGGGAAGCCGGGTTACCACCAGGAGCGGCTCACGCTCTCGCATGTCCTCGAAGCGGGCCACCACCTCCTCGTAGAGGGCGGCCACCAGCTCCTCGCTGGAGCCCAGCCGCTGTGGAGGCAGGGTCACCGGCACCCCTGGCTCGGCCCAGACGACTACGTCCGGCAGAGAGAGGCTGGCAGCGGCAGTCCACCAGGAGAGCCACCGCTCCTCGAGTCCGGACACCGCATCCAGAAGGAGCCCTCCGGGCGATCCCAGGTCTGCGAGAACCACCCACACCCCCTCCTCGGGCTCCTCCCTCCTTCCTATGGGCACCAGGGCCACGCGCACAGCTGCCGCCTCGGGGCGCACGGTGGGGAGCGCAAGCGGGTTCAGCTGCCACAGGCGTGGCCCCACGCGGCGCAGCGAGATCGCTCCCAGCTTCAGCTTCTTGCCCACATCGGCAACCGCCTTGCGCAGGGGCGCCTCCCCCATTTCCTGCTGCAGCTCCAGGATGCCGCCGAACAGCTGTCCCTGTGCCCACACGGCCGGCATGCCGCGGGCAGGCACGCCCTCCTCGCGCAGTGCCCACAGGAACGTTCGCACGCCTCCTACCACCTGGAGGTAGTCCGTGAGCTCGGGCCCCTGCTCCTCTGGCTCGTCCGGCCGCATGGTCAGGGAGGCAGCCGCCCGCACCAGGGCTCCTGCCATCCTGCGCAGGGACGACGGCTTCGTCCTCGCTGCCTCCCGCTCCTCCGGCCACTCGAATCCCAGCGGTTCCCCCACCCCTTCCTGTGCCAAGGGGGCCGCGGCCTCGGGCGGCCACTCCTCCTCCAGAACCTCCTCTAGCTCCTCCTCCTTGACTTCTTCTTCCTCCTCCTCTTCCTCCTCCGCTACCTCGACAGGAGTTCCCACCGGAGGCATATGCATCCCCAGGCCCCGCTGCCACGGGGGAAGTGCCCACTCCACAGGAGGCGCCGCCGGCAGCTGGATGCCCATAGCTTCCTCCGGCGACAGCAGCCTGGTGGGCAGAATCACCCGGTGATAGAGGGGCACCCGTCCCCGGACCGCACCCCCGTACAGGAGCTCCCCCTCGTCGCCCAGGCGATAGCCTACCTTCTGCCGGTACCGCTCCGTCTCCTCCAGGAAGCGGTGCATCTGCCGATAGCGCGTTCCCAGGACCATCTCCTCCAGCTCGTGCAGGCGAGGCACGAAGTCCACACACCAGAGGAGCACTCTCCCCTCACGGACGGCCATCGCCGCATTGGGAACGGGCACGAGCACCCAGCCGTCGCCCTGCTCCACCAGGTCCTCCGGCTGCAGCCCGAATAGGGCAGCCATACTGGCGACGTCGGGCGCCCAGTCGGGCTGCGGCCGCAGGCGCACGTATCCCTGCAGCGGCAACTCCACCCTCCCGTCGGGCCGAAAGACGACTTCCTCGTCCTTCAGCTTCCAGAAGCGCAGCCAGTCGTTGGGCATCCCGCTCCCGGGAGGACGACAGACGACGGTGCCACTCCGCAAACGTGCCGTACTCACAGCTGTCCCCTCCGCACTACGACGGTGTCGGCAACCAGGTCATGCAGCCCCTGCCGCCGCCGTGTCCACAGGATCAGCAGGTATCCTGTCCCCAGCGTGAGGACACATAGGACCCTGGCCATATTGCGGAGCAGGGCCCTGCCGACGCTCAGCTGCCTGCCATCCGTGCGCACCACCGCCATACCCAGCAGCCGCTTCCCCGGCGTCGCCTGCCAGCCGCTGGCCTCGAATCCCACCCAGTAGAGCCATCCCACCAGCAGGGAGCTGACTACCACGATGACCTCCAGGCCTGCGCCCGCACCGGCCTCGCCGTGCTCTGCCACCGGCATCAACAGGGCCGCCAGCCAGGCGCCCACCGCGATCTGCAGGGCCCACGCGATGACCCCGTCGATGAGCCAGGCGGCCATTCTCCTCCCGAATCCCGCCGGCATCATCCCTGCTTCGACGACATCTGCTGGTACGACAGCGCTCCCTCTCACGCTACCCCCCTCCGGGGCCACGGCCCATCTGCGGCCAGCATCACCGCCAGGTCATGACGCCGTCGTGCCCCCCTCTGCTCCCGCAGTCGTGCTATCTCACGCTTGACCAGCGACAGGGAGATCCCCAGCTCCCGTGCGATCTCCCGGTTGGAGCAGCCGGCTACCAGCAGCTCGGCCAGCTGCCGTCGGCGCACCTCCCGCTGACGTGCTGCATCCCGCTGCACCAGCCGCCGCACCAGCCCCGACGGCAGCACTGCCATCCCCCACGCTGCAGCCGCCAGCGCCTCCCGCAGCATCTGGGGACCCGCCACCGCGCAGGCGCCCTTCCGCACCGCCAGCAGGTCCTGCCGCTCGTCGCCCACGCTCAGGACTACCACCGGCCGCCCGTCCCGCTGCTCCAGGCAGCAGATGCCCCCTGCCACTACCAGGGGCGCCCCCGGCCGTACTGCTACTCGCTGCTGCCGCAGTACGGCAACGAGCCCTGCCCTCTCGATATCCGAGCAGGCGATGACGTCGGCCTCAATGGCTGCCGCCCGCACCCTGACTACCCCCTCCGGCGCCGGGACCCGGCAGCCTGGCCTTGCTCACCGTCACATTCGTGTCCGCCGGCACCGCCTCCTCCTCTTCGCTGCTCTGGGTGGAGACGCCCGCTACCGGCGCCGGCAGCTCCGGCCGCGTGCTGTGCTGTACAAGCGACTGCACGGTCTCCTGCTCCACAGGCACGGGGGCTGCATCCACGCTGGCGGGTACGCCGGGCGCTCCCGCCTCCACGCCGGCGGTCATGCTGAACGTTCCTGCACCGCTCGCGCTGCCGGCTCGCCCGAAGGAGAGATGCGGCAGCTCCGGAGATGCCTTCACCAGCGAAGCCACCAGGACAGCAGCCATGAGGCCCCCACTCGCACCCCGCTTGACCCAGGGAAGGGTCACGAGGTCGACTGCCCTGCTGATCTCGCGGGCCCACGTAGCCCCGCCGCTGATGCTCACCAGGGTGCCCGCTGCCGCCTGCAGGAGCACCACCACCGCGATGTAGGTGAGGAGGACCCAGCCGATCATGCTCACCACATAGCGAGTGCCCTCCAGCGGCGGCTCCGTCGCCGCGAGTGCCCACTCGACATCCGTCCACGACGGCCACTCCCGCGGCAGGCCCGGCCGCTCGCCCGCGTAGAGGAGGGCAGCAGCTATCCCCGCCGAGATGCCCACCAGGAGCAGGAATGCCACCAGCCCCCGCAGGGCCTCGGCCAGGGTGGGAACTCGCCTTACCGATGCCATCGTTCGCTGCATGACCATCACCCCCGTACCTCGTTCTCCACCTGCTGGGCGCCAGCCCATCGGCCGGAGGGTAACTCCAGCAGATGTGCCAGCCGCTCCAGGCCATCCGTCAGCTGCCATACCTCGCACCCGTAGACGCGCCTCAACTCTTCCACCTCCTCGGCAGTCGCCTGGACTGTCGCCACCAGGCGGGGGAGTGTCTCGGAAATTGTGTATACTCCGGGCAGCGAGAAGAGGAGGTGGAGCCCATGGCAAGGAGGCGTAAGGAGCCAGAGGCCGGCGACCAA
>CACRXD010000014.1_pt1 | contig 27073 bp, 33 predicted proteins | sample 5377101 | NCBI WGS metagenome assembly CACRXD01 (sample SAMEA6061844, study PRJEB28556) | metagenome
CATGCCGCCCTGAGAGAGCCTTGACTCGGCCCCCGCCCTTAGAGATGTTAACAGTTTCCTCCCCCGGCGCCGCCTCTACCATCGCCCTATTAGTCCCTGAGGCCATCATCACCGCCGGCCGCCAAAAAGCCCGCCGCCCAGCACGTCCATGCGAGGACATGCCGGGCGGCGCCCGAGGCCGGGGGGCCTCTACATGGCCTCCGCCCCGGCCCGGCCGGAGGCGCCCCTGCCCACGGCCTCCTCGATGGCCCGGTCCAGGAGCCCCACCGCCTGCCGGCCTCCGCCCGCCAGGACGTGGGAGTAGACGTCCAGGGTGATGGACGGCGCCCGGTGCCCCAGCACCTCCGCCACCGCCCGCACGCTGGCGCCCTGCCCCAGCATGAGGGAGGCCGCCAGGTGGCGCAGGTCATGCAGCCTCAGCCGCTCCAGGCCGGCATCTTTCACCGTTCGTCGAAACGCCGCCTGCGCCATGTGGGGTGTCGCCTCGGCGCCCCTCCTGCCAATGAACACCCTCTCCTCCGGCCTGGGATCACGACCCACCTCCTGCCGCCACAGCTCCCGCTGCCGCTCCAGAGCCGACCTGGCCCACCGCCCCAGGGGGACGGTCCTGGCCGACCCCGCCTTGGTGGGGCCCTCCATGAGCTGCCCCTGGAGGTAGACCACCTGCCGCTGGACCCTGATGACCCCCGCCCCCAGGTCCACGTCGCCCCAGCGCAGGCCCAGCAGCTCCCCCAGCCGCATCCCCGTGGCCAGCGCCAGCATCACCAGCGGCCCCCAGCGGGCGCCGGAGGCCGCCGCCAGCAGCCTGCCTATCTCCTCCGGCGACGGCATCTCCCGCCGGGGAGGCCGGTACCTCTCCGGCCTCACCCGGTCGCACGGGTTCTCGGCGATGACGCCCATCTCCACCGCCTGCTGCAGGGCCGCCCTCAGCACCTGCCGCACGTAGCGCACCGTGGCCGGCCCCAGGCCCTTCTCCCTGGCCGCCGCCAGGCACGCCTGCACGTCCAGGGGTGACAGCTGCCGCAGCCGCAGGTGGCCCACGTGGGGGATGACATGCAGCTCCAGCCACTGGCGGTAGCGCTCCACCGACTTGGGCGCAAGGCCCCCCTCCCTCCCCTTGAGCCACTGCCGCAGGAACTCCGCCACCGTGATGCGCCCGGCGCCCCTGCCGGCGAGCTTCCGTTCCTCCCGCTGCCGGAGCAGCTCCGCCCTCACCCTCTGGGCCTCCTTGTAGCTGCCCCTTATGGTGACCCGCACGTAGCGCCGCTTCCCGGTGCGGGCATCGTAGCCCATATAGACCCGCACCGACCAGGAGTTCTTGCCCCTCTTCTCGATGCCTTCGGGCACAGATGCGCCTCCGCGCAAGGTCTCCCGCCGCTGCGCTCCCCTCCCCGGCGAGGCGACCGGCCCTCTACTCCGCCATCTCCCCGCCCTGGCCGTCGCCCTCGCCCCGGGTCCTGCGCAGCCACCGGGCCATGGCCAGCAGATGGACCGCTACCAGGCTCGCCAGCCTCAGCAGGGCCTCCAGGTCAGCAGCCGTCATCTCGCTGGCTACCCTCCCGGCGGCCCCGCCTGCTCCTCCCGCGTCCCCCCTCCCCCGGGCAAGCGCCTCTCCAGGGCGGCCAGCACCGTCTCCCTTATCTGCCGCACGTCCTCTCGCCACGGCACCACCTCCTCCCAGAGGGCGAGCAGTCGCGCCAGCCACTCATACAGGTCCATGGGCGTGCGCCATAGGCTGCCCATATTCTTCTCGAACACCTGTTCCGGAGTCAAGGGCTCCCCGGCGCCGGCCGGCGCAGCCTCCCTCACCAGCGGCACCAGCCTCTCTAGCAGGGCCACGAAGCCTGGCCACCCCTCCTCCAGCAGGGCCAGCTCCCGCTCGTCGCAGCGGCGCACCCAGTCTTCGATGTTGCGCAGCAGCCGGATGCGCTCCACGGTGGGGCCAGCGGGATGCCGCCAGGCAGGGCCGGGGTACCCCTGCGCGCCGGCCCTCGCGGCCTCCTGGAGGTCTATCCCCAGGACGTCCGCTATGGCCTGCAGCCGCGCCGGCCGCAGCTTCTTCACCAGCCCCCACTCCACCCGCCGGATGTACTCCGGCACTATGCGGTCCTGAATGCCCCTCTCGCGCAGCCGCTCGGTAGCCCGCTCGGCCAGCCTCTCCCGGGACATGCCCAGCCGCTTCCGCTCCGTGTAGATGGCCCATGCCACCTCTGGCGGCACCTGGTCTTCCTCCTGCCACCTCCTGGGCCTTCCCTCTCCTGCGGCGCCGGGGCCCCTGCCTTCTCTCATGGCTCCCTCCTTTCTACCGTCCACAATGGCAAGTGACACCCACCCCTGCACCCCGATTTTAGGCCGCCGGCAGCCGCCCGTCCCGCCGGCGGAGGCCCTCACCTTCCACTGCCTTTCGGCAGCCGGCCCAGCGACGAGGGCCACGATGCCGGCAGCCCCGTGTGACGATGAGGAGGCCGGGCGAGATCTACCCTCTACATGGCACGACACTGCCCGTTGCCTGTACCGCCTGCCGCCAGCGCCAGAGTGCCATTGACATGCGACTCTCGCCTTGGCACACTTGTGCTGGAGGCGAGTGTCACGTTATGAAGGCAGATACACCCATGACCCCTCTCAACTTCGACCGGTCGCCGCGCCTCAGCCTGCGGGCGGTGGCCGCCATGCTGGGCATCTCCCACACCAAGGTGCGACGCATCCTGGCCGGCCAGGCGTCGCTGCCCGACCTCATGCGATATGGGGCCCTCGTGCGGGCCCTGGCCGGCAGCGACGACGCGGCGTGGGGCGATATCTCAGGGCAGCAGGCCGGCAGCCAGAGGACAGGCGCCGGCGAGGCAGCCCCTCCGCCCGCCAGGCAGCAACCGGGGCCGGTATTCCTCACCGTCCACCCCGACATCGCCCGCGCCCTGGTCAAAGCCCTGCAGGACGACGAGGGGACTCTTGTTCTCGACGTGCCCCAGCTCGCGCGCCTGATGGGGCATCACCCGCGCACGGTGCGGAGGTGGATCCAGGCCGGCCTCCTGCCTGCCAGGCGCACCGGCAGACGGTACTACATCCTGGTCGCCGACGCAGCCGACCTCCTGGCCCGAGAGGGCGTCATACCCATCGAGGCCATCTCCCGGTTGCGCCACATCACCGAGCGACGCCTCACCCGCCGGGACCTCAGCCCTCAGCGGCGGAGGAGCCAGGACCTGGACAGGAGAGCAAGGGGATGAGCGGCGGACGGCGCGCACTAGCAAGGGAGGCGAGACCATGAGCATCCGCCAGGCCAGCCTCACCGGCGCCGCTGCCGCACCGCCCACCCTTCCTCCTGAGGCCGTCCTGGCCCTCGACGAGATGGAGGCCCAGGCCCACTACAACGCCCTGGCTGCCCAGCGCATCGAGGCGGCCATCCGCACGCACATGCGCCAGGACCTCCACTACACCTACACCCTGGGAGGCACACGCTTCGACAAGCCCGTCCTCCTTGATGCGGGCATCGCCCTCCTCATGAGGATGCTGCGCCTGGTGCCCCGCCACCGGGTAGAGCTAGCCCTGCGCGAGCCGGCGCCGGTGGTGGCGCCCGACGGCGGCATCGCCGGCCACCGCCTCCTCATCAAGTACGTCGTCAAGGCAGAGCTGTGGCACATCGGCCCCGACGGCACCGAGCGCCTGGTAGCCGAGGGGCTCGGCAGCGCCTCCTCCCTGGAGACGCGCCATCTCTACCGCTGGGTGACCGAGCGCCACCTGCCCCCGGGAGTCGACCGCGCCACGCTGCCGGCGCGCACTCGCGAGGTGGGCGGCCGCCGCATCACCGAGTACCGCAGCGTCAATCCCGACCCCGACGACCTGGACAACACCCTCATCAAGGTGGCTGCCAAAAGGGCCGAGGCCGATGCCGTTCGCCAGCTCCCGGGCGTGCTGGAGGCCTGCGCCGTCCTCCCCGACGTGGAGATGCCGCAGCCGTCGGCCGGCGCTGCCCCGCCTCCAGCAGCAGAAGAGGCCAGGCCATCGTCCGAAGAGGAGCCCTCTGCCCAGGATATGCCTGCCCCGGCCCACCAGGCCTCAGGCCAGCAGGCGACAGCGCAGGCCGCCCCTCCGCCCGCCAGCGGGCGTCGCCAGCCCCCTCGCCGCGACCGCTCCTTCGACCTGGCTGAGGCCAGCGCCCAGGGGAAGCTGGTCAAGATAGCCCAGGAGGTGGACCCGGCGGTGTCCTGGTACATCACCATCGCCCGCCTGCTGGGCCTGCCCTCCGCCGAACGGGGGATGGCAGCTATCAGGGAGCACTGGCTCGGGCAGGGACGCAGCTGGCAGGACGCCCTCGCCCTGGCGCAGGAGCGGCTGGCCTCGCCCGGGGAGGAGAGGCCGCCTGCCCCGCAGGACGGCCATCAGGGCGACACAGGAAGGGAGGTGAAGGGGGCCTGAAAAAGTGGCGCCTGCAACTGCGCCCACCGCAGTTGCAGGCCCTGAGAGCAGACCCACAACTCTGCTCTCAGGATAGCATCTCCCAGGCCCATTAGCAAGCCCCGGCCCCCGCAGGAGATGGCCCCACGGTCTGCCAGACAAACTTCCCCCGACGGCCGCCAGGAGCTGGCCCGCCGCATCCAGGAGGAGTAGCGATGGAGATCGTCCTCACCCCCGATGGCGCCATGACCGAGATACCTCTGGCCCAGGACGGCGAGCTGCCCCTGCGGATCCAGGCCACCGGCATCAGGCGAGAGCGCACCGGCATCCATGCCACCCTGCACATCTACCTGCGCGACCGCTGCCTGGCCTGGAGCCACTTCAACCTGGAACGAGACGAGGAGCGCACGCGCCTCGCCCGCAAAGCCCACCGTGTCCTGTCGGCCCTCAGCCAGGAGGTGCTGCCCGAGGGGCAGCTTGTGCACTACCTGGACCTGTTCTGCTACCGGCTCTGGCCTGCGCACGTGCAGCGCTACAGCGCTGAGCTGCTCTCCCCTGAGGACGGCCCGCCGGCCGACCCCATCCTGGACCCTCCCATCCTGGTGGATGGTGGCGGCACGATCCTCTACGGGCCGCCCGGCCGGGGAAAATCGTACACCGCCCTCGCCATCGCCCTGGCCGTGGACGCCGGCGTCGCCGTCGGCCCCCTGACCCCTCTGCAACCAGGCAGGGTCCTGTACATCAATCTGGAGAGGTACAGGACCAGCATCGCCCGGCGGCTCCACGCCCTCAACTGCGCCCTGGGGCTGCCACCCAATCGCCCCATGCTGGTCATCAGCGCCAGGGGACACACCCTTCTCGACCTGGCGCCGGCCATCGAGGTGGCCATCAGGCAGCACCGCATCAGCCTGCTGGTGCTGGACTCCCTCTCCCGCGCCGGCATGGGCTCCCTGGTAGAGGACATCAGCGCCAACAGGGTGATGGACATGCTCAACTCGTGGGAGGTGACCTGGCTCGCCATCGCCCACACTCCCAGGGCCGACTCCTCGCACGTCTACGGCTCCATCATGCTGGACGCCGCCGCCGACATCTGCATACAGGCCATCACCCAGACTGCCGACGGCCGCCTGGGCGTCGGCCTCAAGGTGACCAAAGCCAACGATATCGCCATGTCGTCCTTTCCCGTTCTCTGCTACGAGTTCAGTCAGGAGGGCATCCTGACGGCCATCCGCGCCGCCCTCCCTCGCGAATTCGCCGACATCGACAGGGAGCGTCCCCAGAGGCTGCCCGACCAGCTCCTGGAGCTGCTTCACGACCAGGGCCCCATGAGCGCTGAGGAGGCAGCCGCTGCCCTGGGCTGCTCTCGCAGCTATGTGGCCGAGACCCTGAGCGCCCTGGAGCGACAAAGGCAGCTCACCTCCTTCCGCTCTGGCCGCAGGACCATGTACGCGGTGTGCCAGACCGACGGCCACGAGGAGCAGATGTAATGCCACCGGAGCAGAGTTCCACCCCTTCCTCTGTCTGCCTCCGTCGCCGTCTGCTACCTGTCTTGCGGAGGCAGAAGCTCAGGCGCCAGGGCATCCCGGAGGCAGTGATGCCAGGACAGGCTGCAGGGCCAGCTGTCGGAAGGGACCGGTCTCCGACACTTCTTCCGACAGTTGTCCTGGAGGCAACTGTCGGAAGGGACCGGTTTCCGACAGTTGCTCCGACAGTTGTCCTATGGACAAGTGTCGGAAGGAGGCTGTTTCCGACAGTTCGTCCGACAGTTGCCTGGCGACCATGCCTGGCCCGGCCCAGCTCCAGCTTCAGCCGGTCGGCCTCCGTCTTCGCGGCAGCAGCCCGTATCCCTTTATACACAGCTCCCGTAGGGGAGCCAGTAATAAGGGGAAACAAAAGGTGTATAAAAAGGGGAGAAGAGAAGAGAGGTTTCGCTATCTTAAAGCGTTACGTGTCAGGCAACAACGGTATATCTCTACCGAGAGGGGTGAGAGCGACAGAAAGATGGACCGCTCAGAGCATAAGCGTTACCTCAATAGCTACGGGAACCCTAAAGGAGGGATAACTATGGGCGTTCCGACGACAGAAGTCACAGCGCCGGCACAGGACGCTCCCTGCCGCAGAAGGAGGGCCCCTGGAGGCGGGGGTTCCCTTGCCTCCCGCTACCCCCTCATCCTGCGCATGGAGGAGCCTCCTTCACAGACGGCCCTCGTCCGAGAGCTGCGCCGCCTGGGCACACGCCACCCCCACCTGCTCATCTACCGCTACGGCCTGCGCGATGTGGCCGCCGCCCTCTACTACGTCCTCTCCCAGAGGGGGCGCTACCAGCCCCGCAACCCCGGCGGGCTCGTCACCTGGCTGGTGGACGCCTACCACCGGCGCAAGCTCCAGGGATGGCAGCTCCAGCGCCTCCTGGGCTTCGTGCGCCGCTTCGGCAGCGCCCCCGCCTGGGTGCGCATGCGCCTCCTCCTCTGGGCCCAGAACCTGCTGCGCTTCTGGCTGGGCGCCCCCGGGTGGCGCCGCCTCCTCGGCTGCTACGGCAGGCATGCCCTGGAGGACGCCTTCCTGCGACAGCCGCAGGCAGACCTGTGGCGCGCAGTCCGTTACCTCCTGGCCCATCACTTTCGTCCGCTGCCGGCCCAGCTGGGCCTCATCCTGGCGCAGGGCGCCCGCTGTCAGGCCCGTCAGGAGGTCCTCGCCTGGGCCAGGCGGGAGGAGTTCGTCGACTCCCTCTTCCGCTTCTAGCTGGATGACTCCGGGGGGGCCGATAGCCCATGCAGCAACACGGCGGGACGCCCGTCTCTCAGGGCAGGGGCCAGGACGCCGATGCCCGGCCCACAGCACAGCGGGTCGCCGGGGGCGCCGGCAACCGCACCCAGCACGGCTTCCTGCGCAGCCGCCTGGGCCGGCCTGTTGCCCTGCACCTGCTCCTGCCCGGCATCGTCCTGGAGGGGACTCTTCTCGCGTACGATGACTATACCCTGCTGGTGCGGGCTGCGCTGGAGGATGGCGAACGTGACGTCCTCCTGTTCAAGCACGCCATCGCCTTTATTTGCTGAGACGGCAGGCCAGCAGCCGCGAGGCCGGCTCGTGGCCTCCTATCTCAGGGCCTGCCGGGGGCAGCATGTCCTGCTGGTGCTCCGTGACGGCCGCGTCCTGGAGGGGAGGCTCCTGCACGCCCGCCGGAGCTACGCCCTGCGTGACCCCGACGCGGTGGTCGTGGCTGCCCGCGCCGAGGGAGAAGCTGCCGTGGCCATCTCCCTCTCCCTCAGCATGGTGGCGGCAGTCATACCGGCCCCGGCCTTCCCCAGGCCCCGGGCCGGCGGCCCCGGCCTCGCCGGAGGAGAGCAGCGGTGAAGAGGCCGTCCCGCGCCTTGCCCCCGTGGGGGGACACCCGTCCTGGAGCTGCCCCTCCTCCTGCCGCCTGCGAGCCCCGCCCGGCCGGCGCCCTCGTCAGGGCGGCCATGGCCCTGGGCGCTCGCCCGGCCATCCGCCTCACCCTGCGCGAGAGCGACGACGTCGAGGGGGACATCGCCCTCCTGCGCTCCCTGGCCGACCTGCTGCGGGCCTACCCCGGGGAAAGCCCTCTGGTCATGAACATCGTCACCGCCGGTGGAGAGCGCCACGCCTTCCTCTGGCGGGTGGAAGCATGCCGCGAGTTGCGCCTGGCCCTCGCGGCTCTCCTCCGCGCCCAGGCCGTCAGAGAGCCGAGAGGAGCAGGCAATTAGCGCCGGCGTCTCCCGGGGGGAAGTACAGCGCTGGCTACCCGCCTGCCGATGGCCCAGGCTACAGGCGAGGGGTGGCTGCTATGTGCTATAGTGGAGCGTGATGGGTGTGACCACGCAGACTACACATCACTCACCGTCCTCCCTGCCGGCGTCGCCGCGGCGGCTGGGCCTCCCCTTCCCCCGCTGGCGCCCCCTCCAGCGGGAAGCCCTCTCATGGCTTCTCTCCCGGGACGAGCCCTATCTTTTCCTGGAGGCGCCCACGGCCGCCGGCAAGAGCCTGCTGGGGGTGGCCCTCGCTCGCCTTGCGGGGGCGCGCCTCCTCTACGTGGCGCATACCCGCCAGCTGCAGGAGCAGCTGGCGCAGGACTTCCCCGCCGCCGTCATCATGGGGCGGGCCAACTACGCCACTGCCAGCGCCCCTCACCTCGCCTGCGACGCCTGCGAGCTCCGCCCAGGACGGCGCCACTGCCCCCACTGCTGCTCGCCCCGCCTCGGCTGCCGGGGCGAGACGCCTCGCTGCGATGCTCTCGCCAACTGTCCCTACCTCCGTGCTCGTCGGGAGGCGGAGCAGGCCGACATGGCGGTCACCAACACCGCCTATCTCCTGCAGGACCTGGAGGCCAGCGGGAACCTCGCCGACGACCGCGGCCTGGTGGTCATTGACGAGGCCGACGAGCTGCCCTCCGCCCTGGTCCAGCACCTGGCCCTGGAGGTCGCCCTCGCCGACCTGGAGCTGCTGCGGCTGCCATTGCCCCAGGACCCCCTCTCCGCCCGAGACTGGTCCCTCTGGGCCCGGGCCGCCCTCGATATCCTCCCCGAGAGACGCGACGCCCTCTCCCATGACCTGGACCAGGACGACGACCCCGATGAGCGGGCGAGGCTGGCCCTTGCCCTGCGCCGCCTGGAGATGCTCTCGCCGCGGCTGCAGCGCCTCGCCGAGGACGACCCTGACTCCTGGGTGGTCTCCTGCGACGACCCCCGGCAGGGGCCCTTCCTGCTGCGCCCTCTATGGCCGGCCCGCTATGCCCCCTTCCTGCTCTGGAGCAGGCTCCCTGGCCGCGTCCTCTTTATGAGCGCCACCCTCCTGGACGCGGCCGCCCTGGCCCGTGAGCTGGGGCTGCGCCCCGGCAGCTGGGCCGCCCTGTCCCTGTCCTCGCCCATCCCGCCCGCACGGCGGCCGGTGCGCTACGTCCCGGTGGCCTCCCTCAGCCATGACAACGCCTCCGCCAGCTGGCCCCGGGCCCTCGCTGCCCTGGACGAGACCATCGCCCTGCATCCCCACGAGAGGGGAGTGGTCCACACCCAGAGCTATCGTCTGGCCCGCTACGTGCTGGAGAGGAGCCATCATCGCCACCGCCTGGTGGGCCACAGCTCGGCCGCAGAGCGGCGCCAGGCCCTATCGGGCCACCATGCCCGCCGGGGGGCGGTCCTGGTATCTCCCTCCATGCAGCGGGGAGTGGACTTCGCCGGCGACAGGGCCCGCTTCGCCGTCGTCCTCAAGATGCCCTTCCCCAACCTGGGCGACCCCTGGGTAGCCGCTCGCCTGGCCTCACCCGGCGGGCAGGAGTGGTATGCCCGCGAGACCGTCCGCGCCCTGGTCCAGGCCTGCGGCCGCGTCTGCCGCGGCCCCGACGATTACGGCATCACCTACATCCTGGACGCCCAGTTCGGCCGTTTCCTCAGGCGATACCGGCGGCTCTTCCCGCCCTGGTTCCTGGCTGCCCTCGCCGGTGGGAGCGGCGCATATGACGGCCCCGCGGAGGATGGCGGCCTGGTGATGGCCCCCTTGCCCCCGCAAGCTTCTGCCGCCCCCGCGACGGCGCTTCCAGAGGAGGAGGGATAGCCCATGTACGTCGTGACGCCCTGTGACGTTGCCAGCTGTGAGGACGTCCACCCCGGTCGCCCATGGCATCTCCACCTCCTGTGCGACCTCTGTGCCGCCTCCCTGGAGGGGGACGACGCCTCCCTGCTGGTGCGCCTCCTCCCCGCCGCCCGGGAGATAGGCCCTGGGGAGACGCGCTGCGCCCTGGTCCTCCCGGACGGCAGGGCCCTCTACGGGGCCACCTTCGCCCTGTGCAGCCGCTGCGCGGCGCACGTCCATGAGCAGACGGCCTGCGTCTCCTGCCTGCCTTCTTCCTCCTGGGCCTACCTGCCGCTGGTGGAAGCCATGGCAGGCATCGCCCTGCGCCTGGCCGGCGCCGGCCTCTCGCCGTCCTCTGGAGCTGCGAGGTGATGGGCATGCCTGCTGTGCCCCCGGTGATGCTCATCGACCCCGACGAGGCTGCCCGCGAGGAGGTGCGCCGCCTCCTCTCCGTCTCAGGACTGGCCGTCACTGCCCATGCCGGCTATGGCCCTGAGGCGCTCCGTCTCCTCCGGGAGACTTCTCCCTCGCTGGTGGTGATGGCCCTGAGGGGTATCCCCCAGCGGGCCCTCATCATGCTGGAGCAGGTGCGGGCCCTCGCTCCCGGGACGCCCGTCCTCCTGTATGGCATGCCCTCCCTGGCCGCCCAGGCCATGGCCCTGGGCGGGCGCGCCTGTCTTTCTGACCGGCCTGGCGAGGCGCTGGTGGAGGCCGCCCGCAGGGTGCTGGCCGTCGAGGAGGCCCTGCGCCGTCGCGCCGGCGAGGCTGCCGCCGGGGGGACGACCCTCGCCGTGGTCTCTGCCCGCGGCGGGGTGGGCAAGACCACAGTGGCCGCCGGCCTGGCCGCCGCCTTCGCTGCCCGCCTGGGCCTCTCGGCCGTCCTGGTGGACTGCGACCCTTACGGAGGGGCGGCGGGGCTCCTTCCCCGCGAGAAGGCCGCCCCGGCGACGCTGCCCCCTTCGGCCCTGGAGGAGGCGCCCCAGCTGGCTGCCCGCCACGACTTCGTGGTGATAGACACGGCTGCCGGCCTGCGGGAGGAGGCCCTGCAGGCCCTGGAGGTATGCGACCTGGCCCTGCTGGTGACCACGCCAGAGGTGGGCGTCCTGCGAGAGCACGCCCGCGCTCTGGAGCAGCTCGCCGGCTGGGGCTTCCCCGCCGACCGGCTGCTGCTGGTGCTGGACCGCACCCACCCCTCCCACAGGGCATCGGCTGCCGAGGTGGCCCAGGCCCTTGACCGTCCTCTGACAGCCGACATCCCCTATGACCGGCAGCTGCGGCGGCTGGCCGAGGAGGGCATTACGCCCGTGCTGGGAGCATCATCGTCGCCGGCCGCCAGGGCCCTGGTGGCGCTGGCCTGCCGGCTCGCCGGCGTCGACGGGCGGGGAGGCCAGCGCCACAGCCTTATGCACAGGTTGCGTTCGCTGCTGTGGCGTGGGAGGAGAGGATGAGTGCTAACCCTTACTTAATCTCACATATGACATGATCGGTCACGAACCATCTGGCGCTGGAGGTGACAGCTGTGCCCACCGGGTGGCGAATGCCGCTGCACGATAGAGGCTGGCCACAACCCCGGGCTGGCCTCAGCCCGGAGAGATCGCCGGCGCAGCACGCTTCTCCTGTGGAGACAGACGAGGAGCCTGCAGGACGGTGGGCCCTTCCGCTCGACCTGGAGGAGGCCGCTCTCAACATCTACGAGCGTCTCCTCCAGGAGCTGGACACGCCCCGCCTGGCGCGCATGCAGCCTTCCGAGGCCGAGGAGGCCGTCCGCGAGGCGGCCAGGCGTGAGGTGGAGGCCCTCCTGCCGGACCTGCCTCCCCCCACCCGGGAGCAGGTGGTGCGCCGCATCTCCTGGGAGGTGCTGGGGCTGGGCCCCCTGGAGCCGCTCCTCTCGGACCCCGAGATCAGCGAGATCATGGTCAACGCCCCTGACGTGGTCTTCATCGAGAGGGACGGAAAGCTGCGCCGCGTCCCCGTTCGCTTCAGGGATGCCGCCCACATCATGCGCATCGTCCAGCGCATCCTCGCTCCCCTGGGAAGGCATGTGGACGAGGCCTCCCCCATGGTGGACGCTCGCCTGCTCGATGGCTCCCGCGTCAACATCATCATCCCGCCCCTGTGCCCCCGCAGCCCGGCCATCACCATCCGCCGCTTCCGGGACAGGCGCTTCTCCCTGGACGAGCTGGCGGCCCTGGGCAGCATGCCGGCGGCGCTGGCCCAGTTCCTTGCCGCCGCCGTCCGCGCTAAGGCCAACATCCTCATCTCGGGCGGCACCGGCTCCGGGAAGACCACCCTGCTCTCTGCCCTCGTCGCCCATATCCCCGAGGAGGAGCGCATCATCACCATCGAGGACCCCATCGAGCTGCGGCTACACAGGGAGCACGTCATCCAGCTGGAGGCGCGCCCTCCCGGCATCGAGGGACGGGGCGAGGTGACCCAGCGGGACCTGCTGCGCAACGCCCTGCGCATGCGCCCCGACCGCATCATCGTCGGCGAGGTGCGGGGCCCCGAGGCCTTCGACATGCTCAACGCCATGAACACGGGCCACGAGGGCTCCCTCTCCACCATCCACGCCAACTCGGTGGAAGATGCTCTCCACCGGCTGGAGAACATGGTGCTCATGGCCGGCTTCGATCTCCCCCTGCGGGCTGTCCGTGAGCAGGTGGCATCGGCCCTGCACCTGGTGGTGCAGGTGGCCCGCCTGGCCGACGGCCGCCGCTGCGTCGTCCAGGTCATGGAGGTCCTGGGCATGGAGGGCGACCAGGTGTCGCGCCAGGAGATCTACCGCTGGCGCCAGACAGGGATCGGCGCCGGCGGCAGCATCCTCGGCCACGACGAGGTGGCGCCCCTGCGGCCTCGTCTGGCAGAGCGGCTGGAGGCAGCCGGCCTGGGCGACGCGGTGTCGGCCCTCATGGCCATGGCAGAGGAGGTGGAAGCCTGGCGCTGATGGCCTCTGTCCTGGTGGGCCTCTCCGTCCTCCTCCTGCTCTGGCCGGCGCGCCGCGCCACCCTGGCCGACCTGGTGCGGGGACGCCCGGCCCGCTCTTCCCGGGGCCGCGCGCCCCTGCCGGTGCGCCCTCCCAGGCATGACCCCCTGGCGATAGCCCTCGCCCAGGCGGGGCTGCCCCTGTCTCCCCTGCGCTTTCGCCTCCTGGCAGCGGCGGCGGGCTTCCCCCTGGCAGGCATCGCCTTCCTGCTGGGGCTGCCCCTTCCCGTCCTCGTCGTGAGCCCCCTCGCGTCGCTGCTCGCGGCCTCCTGGCTCCTGGGCCACCTCGCCCGCCGCGCCCGCTCCCGCCTGGAGGCTGCCCTGGTGGCTGCCCTTCCGCCCCTGGTCTCTTCCCTCCAGGCGGGCATGGGCCTCGAGCAGGCCCTCGCCCAGCTGGCCGCCCGCACGGCGCCGCCCCTGCGCGGCGAACTGGAAAACCTTCTCACCCAGGTCCGCCTGGGCGCCACCGTCCAGCGGGCCCTGGAGTCCATGGCCAGCCGCTGGCCCCTGCCAGCCGTCCGCACTCTTGCCGTCGCCGTCTCCCTCCAGCGCGAGGTGGGCGGCTCCCTCGCCGGCGTCCTCCAGGTGGCCGAGGAGGGGATCCGGGCCCGCCATGAACTCCTGGGGGAGGTTCGCTCCCTCACCGCCCAGCAGCGGCTGACGGCCTACCTCCTCCTGGGCCTGCCCTTCGCCGTCATGGGCGCCCTCTCCCTGTTCTCGCCGGACTATGCCTCTCGCCTGTTCGCCTCCGGCGCCGGCCGCCTTATCCTGGGCGGGGCCGTCCTTCTGCAGGGCGTGGGATACCTGCTGATGCGCTCATTGATGCGGGTGGATGCCGATGTGGGCTAGCGCCGCCGCTGTCCTCGCGGGCCTTGCTGTCCTGGTCTGGCTGCTGCCGTCACGGGAGCCATCTCGCCAGGGCGGGGGGCTGCGCCCCATGCTGGCCGCCCTCCAGGCCCGCCTCGGGCGTGCGCTGGCGCGCCTCCTGCCCTCCGCCTGGGCGGCAAAGCTGGCTGTCGACCTGGAGAGGGCCGGCCTGCCCCTGAACCTGCCGTCCTTCGTCCTCCTGTGGCTGCTGATGGCCTCAGGCCTGCCCCTCCTGGTCACGGTTGTGGCCGCTGGCGCCGGCAGCCTGAGCCGTCTTCTCCTCCTGATGGCCATCGCCGCAGGCGCGGTGGGGCCTCACCTGTGGCTGAGGATGCGCATCCAGGGGCGGCGCCGCCGCGCCCTGCGCGACCTGCCTGTATTCCTGGACCTGCTGCGGGTGGCCGTCGAGGCCGGCCAGGGGATAGATGCCGCCATGGCTCACGTCGAGCCCTATCTTCTGCCGCCCCTCGCCGACGAGGCGCGGCGGCTGCTGCAGCAGCTGCGCCTGGGCTACGACCGCGAGGAGGCTTTCATCGCCTTCGCCCGTCGCCTGGATCTGGAGGAGTCCCACTCCCTGGTGGCGGCCATCCTGCAGGCGGAGCGCACCGGCGGGGGTGTTGCCCGCGCCCTGGCCTCCCAGGCCTCCTACCTGCGGGGCAGGCTCAGGCAGCGGGCCCAGGAGGAGGCGCGGCGCGCCCCCATCAAGATGCTCTTTCCCATGGCTCTGTGCCTCCTGCCGGCCATGATGCTCCTCCTCATGGGGCCCGCCGTCCTGGACCTCATGCAGAGCCTGCGACAGGCGAGGTGACGGGCATGTCCTGGCATCCCGACAACGGCCTTCCCCCCGCCGACGGGGACCGCCCTCTCTGGCTGTCCGCCCTGCTGGAGGAGGTCATGGCCCAGGGGCGCGAGGCGCGCCTCCTCCTGCGCGAGGCGGCCTGCCACCTGCGGCGCCCCCTGGAGGCCCGCCCCTGGCAGGAGGAGACGGCGGCATTGCGCCGCCGCATCGAGGAGCTGGAGCGGGAGCGTGATGCCCTCTGGCAGGAGGTCTGACGGCTGAGGCAGCGTGTCGAGGAGGCCGCTCTCGTCCTCTCCCTGCCCGCGGGGCATGGCCCTCGCCAGGGACGAGCTGGCCGCCCTGGGCAACGAGCTGCACCGGCTGGCCTGCGCCATCGAGCGGACGGCCTCCCTTCTGGAGGAGGGCCAGGGGGCCCCTTCTCCGGCGCCGGACGCCGGGAGGCCATAGCATGCTCCCCGGCGCCATCACCTCCCAGTTCGGGGAGCTGGCGCCCGAGCTGCGCCGCGGCCCCCACACCGGGGTGGACATTGCCGCTCCCCTGGGAGCGCCCGTGCGCGCCACCGCGCCGGAGAGAGTCCTCCTGGTGGGCTATGACGAGGACGGCTACGGCCTCTACGTCGTTATCGAGCACGGCGGGGGCCCCTCCACCCTGTATGCCCATCTCGGGATGGCATTCGTCCGGAGGGGCGACCAGGTCATGCGGGGACAGGCCATAGGCCGGCTGGGCTCCTCGGGCAGGAGCACCGGCTCCCACCTCCACTACGAGGTGCGACTTGCAGGCAGGCCCATAGACCCCGGGCCCTACATGGCGCCGGAGGGGGGATAGTGCCCAGGAAGCGCGCTCCCGTCGCCCCGCCGGAGCTGCCGCCTCTCACCGAGGAGCAGGAGGCAGTGGTGGAGGCCGTCCTGGCAGGACAGGATGTCCTCGTCCAGGCTTTCGCCGGCGCCGGCAAGACCACCACCCTGCTGGCGGTGGCCAGGGAGTACCTTTTGCGCCGCCCCGACGCCCGCGTCGCCTACGTCACCTTCAGCCACAGGCTGCTGAAGGAGGCGCGGGCGCGCCTCCTCGCCCTGGACGCCTCCCTGCCCGGCGGGGGGGCCGGCCGGCGCATCGACGCCTACACCAGCCACGGCGTCGCCTTCCGCCACCTGGGCTGGCGCTACCGGCATCGCCTCCTGCCCTCCGGCAGCCTCCTGCAGGCGCGCCACCTGCTGCTGCAGGAGGCGGCGCCCCTCCTGCAGGGCTTCCGCCCCCTCGTGGACCCCGAGGACGTGGCCATCGCCGTCCTGGAGGGGCTGTCCCGCTTCACCTACTCCTCCGACCCTCAGCCGGACGTGCAGCACCTGCCCGAGCTGCTGCAGTTCACCCTCGCCGAGGCCGAGTTCCGGCCCCTGGCCCAGGCCCTGGTCAGGCTCATGAGGTACGCCTGGGAGGAGGTATCCCGCCCCGACGACGAAAACCCATGGCCTGTGACCCACGATGTCTACCTGAAGCGCTTCCAGCTGGGGCCTGCCCGCCTGGACTATGACCTCATCATGCTGGACGAGGCCCAGGACGCCAACCCCGCCATGCTGGACATCCTGCTGCGCCAGCCTGCCCAGAAGGTCTTCGTCGGCGACGAGCACCAGCAGGTCTATGCCTGGCGGGGCGCCGTCAACGCCATGTCCTCCCTGCCCTGGCCGGCCTATCCCCTCACGGTCTCCTGGCGCTTCGGGGAGGCCATCGCTGCCTACGCCTCTTCCCTCCTCCGGTCCTTCAAGGGGGAACGCCTCTCCATCAGGGGCGCCCCCGGGCAGAGGTCGTACATCGGCCCCCTTGTGGAGGCCCAAGCTGTCCTGGCCCGCAGCAACGTGGGCGCGCTGCGGGAGGCCCTCTCCCTCCTCGCCCAGGGGCGACGGGTGGCCTTCGCCGGCCCCCTAGCTGACCTCACCGACACCCTCTTTGCCGCCTACCGGCTGTGGCGAGGCTGGAGGCCGGCCCATCCCGACCTGTCCTTCTTCCGCTCCTGGGACCACCTCCTGGCGACGGTGCAGAGGGTGCCTGCCCTGGCCAACCAGTACCGGCCCTACATCAGCATCGTGGAGGAGTTCGGCGACCAGGTGCCTTCCATATGTCAGCGGGTCAGGTCCCTCGTGGCCGTCGACGACGGCGGCGGCGCCCGCCGCTGGGACACCACCGTCTCCACCGCCCACCGCGCCAAGGGCAGGGAGTGGCGGTCGGTGCGCCTCGCTGCCGACTGGTCGTGGCTGCCTCTGGTGACCGACGACGGCTGGGTCAATCACGAGGAGGCCAACGTGGCCTATGTGGCCGTCACCAGGGCCATAGAGGCGCTGGACCCCGCGGCGCTGGAGGAGGCCCTGAGCAAAGCGCGGGAGAGGCTGGCCCCGCCCTGATGGACCCCTCCTGGAGCCAGGTCATGTCGCTAACGGCGCGCACGGGAGCCAGGCAGGGAGCGGGAGTAGGGGGAGCGATGGACGACGACCAGGTGACTGCGGCTATCGCATGTACGGTTGGCGATTTTGGGGAAGGGGAGGGTGCACGCAGGCCCTGCAGGCCCTGCCCGTGCGTGGGCGCCTGCAGGCCACATTCAGGTGGCGGTAGGAAGGCGCCGGCCAGGACTTAATGCCCCGCACTGCCCCGTCCCTGATGGAGAAAGCGGAGGAGATGTTGGCCATGCTCAGATGTTGGGCGGCGCATCGCACATCGGCCTGACCCTTGATGGGCAGGCTTCAGTAGTCGCCGGTCCCAGGGCCCGCCTGGGCGGCGCCCGCGTCCGGCGTCATGCCCCTGAGGGTGATAGCTCCCTCAAGATCCCCTGGCGCTCAAACAGGACGACGCCCTCGGTCAGGGCAGGGCGCGCCACGCCCCACCCCTCGGCCAGGGAGCTTTGCACCTCGGACACGGTGTAGGGGAAGACGTCCGCCCCGATGCCCAGGTCGGCAGGCAGGTAGCGGGGGATGCGGTGGTGGAAAGGCTCCTGGGAGTCAGCGAGGACGATGAGGACGTCGGCGTCGCTAGCCGGCGTGGCATCGCCGCGGGCCAGGGAGCCGAACAGCACCACCGCCAGCACATTCCCGTCCTCTGAGAGGCGCTGGGCCCATTCTTGGAGACGGGCCAGCACCCGTTGACGGTCAAGCCTCCACACCCTTGCGCTCACAGAACTCCAGTACCTCCCTGGCGTGGGCGATGGCCTGCCTGGCCTCCCCCTCGGTGTAGTGCTGGAAGGCGGGCCCCTCGGGGTGGGCGCTGGGATAGCGGGTGGGGATGTAGAACTTGTCCAGCACCTTGGCCTTCTCCACCAGCTCGGGAGGGACGTGGACCTCCTCCGGCAAGGCAGCGAGGAGGGTGGCCACGGAATGGCCCCAGGCGATCTGGCCCAGGCGCATGTGCAGGGCCTTCACCGCCATCTCGGCTGCCTGCTGGGCGGCGAAACAGGCCCAGGCGTGGTCGCCCATGGCGGCGCTCTTTTCGGCGTGGGCCAGGTCGGCCTGCGCCTGCTGCAGCCAGTCTCGGTAGCGGTTCAAGGCGCCCCCGCTCGTTCTTTGCCTGCCACAGCAGTCTACTATAGCAGGAACAGCCTCCCTCGCGCCGTCCGCCGGCCCCGGCGCTGCTGTCACATGTACGGTTGGCGTTTTTCGGCAGGGAGAGGTGGACGCTGGCGCCCTAGACCTGGTATGGGCCTGGGCGCCTCTAGGCCACCTTCAGGTGGGGGCGGATGAAGGCCGCCTCCAGGCCAGCCCAGGACCGGATGCCCCACCTGGCCTCGGCCCGGATGCGGAAGCGGCCTATGGCCTGCTCGCTGGGACGAGGGTGGTGGGCGCCCGGGGGTCACGGCGATGCGGACAGTAGCCCTCCCAGCCCTCCGAGAGACGCAGGAGCAGGCCCCTGAGCCTGCCCAGGGGGCTATGGGGCTCGGGGCGGGCCCTGGCGAGCCCCTGCCACAGCCGAAAGGGCCTCGTCCCCCCATCCTCGGGCCTCTCCCTGAGGATGCCCCTCACCTGCACGAGCATAGGGCCCACTCCTCTCCGGCTACCGAGAGCGATGGGTAGTGGAGAGGGCCTTCGCCTGGCTGGGCAACTTCCGGCGATTGGTGGTGCGGCGGGAGCGGAGGGCCCCTGTCTATCTCGCCTTCCTACTCCTGGCTTGCATCCTCATCCTGCTCAGAGCCATTTCGGGATGAGTTCTAGGGGCTCATGACCGCGAGACCAGCCACTCGGCCGAACTCTGCCAGGTTGCGGCTCAGCAATGGCAGGGAGCGGGCCAGGCAGGTCCCGGCCACCAGGAGGTCCAGGGCGCCTATGAGTTGTCCTTTCTCCCTCAGCTCACGATATACGGCTGCGCTCCTCAGGGCAGCGGCGCTGTCGAGAGGCAGCGCCGATACAGCGGCCAGCAGGTGCTCAAGGTCCCGGCGCTGACCCTCCGTCGCCACGCCACAGGCCAGCTCGAAGACGGTCACAGCCGTAACAGCGAGCCTGCCGCTCTCCAGGAGCTCTGCCACGCGCCCGGCCGACGGCTCCACACCGGCGAAGTAGTCTATGAGGACATCGGCATCGACGACGACATCTCTGTCCATCGTCGTAGCTCGATGATGGCCTCACGGACCCGCTGCGCCTCCTCGGGCGTCCAGGCGCCACGGCGACCAAGAAGGCGCTGTCGCGCCTCCTGGGCCCCGCTATGGTGCTGGAGGTAGAACTCTATGGCCTCCGCCACCACCCGGGAGAACCCCCGCCAACCCCTCGTGGCTGCTATGGCATGCAGCAGGGCCCGGTGCTCTTCCCTGATCTCCACGGTGGTCCTCATGGCATGTGCATTATAATATGCAGATGCCGCAGCCGGTCAACCTTCGCCGTCGTTCGGGACTGTCACATGTACGGTTGGCGATTTTGGAGAGGGAGGGGGTGAAGGCTGGCGCCCTAGACCTGGCATGGGCCTGCGCCTCTAGGCCACTTTCGGGTGGGGGAGGATGAAGGCCGCCTCCAGGCCAGCCCAGGACTGGATGCCCGGCATGGCCTTGGCCTGGATGCGGAAGCGGCCTATGGCCTGCGCTGCGAGGTTGAGCAGCAGCGCATTGACGCGAGAGACGGGGCCATATCACCCTAACCTTCACGCCTCGATGGTCTTGGGCGCCTCACCCACCCTGAGACATCCCCCTACCGCCCCCAGCATAAGCCCTGGCCCAGACCCAAGGTACGGTCTCGAACGGGGAGAGCGTCAGAACCAGATGCGTCACGCTCGGACGTGTTGCTCTGGCCACAGCGGACCAGCACCAGCGTAGGGAGCGCCTGACCCCCGTGGCGCCCCGTATCAATCGCCAAAGTTACGGTCACTCTGGCCAGGCGTCACTCTGAAGCCCTGGGCCACGAAGTCCTGGTCCACGGCGAAGGCCACCTCCATGCCCTCCCGCCGCATGAACAGGAAGCTGGTCCAGTCCACCAGGCTCAGCTGCCTCTGCCCAGCGGCCACGAGGTAGGCCAGCGCCAGCTCATGCAGGCGCTCGTCGACGAAGGCCACCTCCAGCACGGGGACGACGTCCTCCACTACCGCCCGCACGGCCGCCATGCCCAGCCGCCGCTGCGTCAGCGCCAGCGTCTCCACCAGCACGTAGTTGTGGGTGACCAGCGGCTCCTCCCCCTCCATGAGCTGCCGCCAGATCCTGGCTGCGGCTGTATGCCAGTGGTCGTCCCGGTCGAGAACGGCGTAGAGGCCGGAGGTGTCCACGAAGATGGGCAACTCAGCCCTCGGCCAGATAACGGTCGTGCTCCACGGCGACGTCGCCGCAGCCGGAAGCGAAGCGACCGACCACCGATAGGGCGCGCTGCCGCGCCCGATCCCTTGCGCCCTGCCTAGACTCGAGGTAGCGGTTCACCGCCCGCCGCACCATCTCAGCGAGCGAGACCCCTTGCTCGGCTGCCAGGCGGCGCAGCGCTGCCAGCTGCTCGTCCGTCAGTATGATCTGAGTCCTGGCCATAGCTAGTTACATTATAACGCCAATGAGTGCTGTAAGCCACCACCAGATTCGCCCTGTCACCGTAACATGAGCAGTCGACGAGTGTGGGAGGGAGGCGCCAGGACGGCGCCCTGGCGGTCCCTCAGTGCTGCTCGTCCCCCTGGGCCACCTTGAGGTGGGGGAGGCTGGCGCCGCCTCCAGGCCAGCCCAGGACTGGATGCCCCACCTGGCCTCGGCCCGCCTGCGGAAGCGGCCTATGGCCTGCTCGCTGGGACGAGGGTGTTGGGCGCCCGGGAGTCACGGCGATGCGGACAGTAGCCCTCCCAGCCCTGGGCGAGGCGCGGGAGCAGCCCCCTGGGCACGCCCAGGGGGCTATGGGGATCGGGGCGGGCCCTGGGGAGCCCCTGCCACAGGCGAAAGGGCGTCGTCCCCCCACCCTCGGGCCTCTCCCTGAGGATGCCCCTCACCTGCACGAGCATAGGGCCCACTCCTCTCTGGCTACCGAGAGCGATGGGTAGTGGAGAGGGCCTTCGCCTGGCTGGGCAACTTCCGGCGATTGGTGGTGCGCTGGGAGCGGAGGGCTCATATCTATCTGGCCTTCCTGCTCCTGGCCTGCATCCTCATCCTCTTGAGGGTTATTTCGGGATGAGTTCTAGCGAACCAGAAGCGCTCGAAGGCCGCCTTCACCGCCCGGAAGGCCCGCATCCCCCCCAGAAGGCGGCAGTCGGGGTAGGGGGCGCGGCCATAGAGCTTGTCGGTGAAGTCGCACCAGACGGCAGCCCCCAGGTAGCCCACGTCCATAACGCAGACGCCCACCATGGTGTACAGCTCGCCCATATAGGCGCCCCGCACGCGGTCCAGGATGCGGGTCACCACGTGCTCGGCCTGGAAATGGGCAAAGACGCCGGCCATACCCAGGCCGATGGTGGGGGCCACAACATCGCCGATGCCGAAGACATTGGGGTAGCGTGGGGAGGCCATGGACGGCAGCTCCACGGCCATGTAGCCCGCGGGCGTCGCCAGAGGCGATTGGCGCACGGGGGATGGCGCCTCGTGGGGCGGGACCACCACCGCCAGATCGTACTCCAACTCCCGGCCGTCCCTCGCGCGCAGCACGCGCCGTTCGCGGTCATGCCCGGCCAGCTCGAAGCCTCCTTCGAACCGGACCCGAAAGCGCTCCAGGAAAGTTCGGAAGCCCCAGACCATGAGGGGCCCAAAGGTCTCCATAGGCTCCCGCCAGGGGTGGAAGACGGTGATCTCCGTCTTCTGGGACACATGCCGCTGGTCAGCCAGGTAGCGGAGCATGAAGGCCACCTCGAAGGGCGCTGGCGGGCAGCGGTAGGGTCAGGAAACGGGGCCCACCACCACCTTTCCCCCCTGGAAACGGGCCAGGCGCTCGCGCAGGGCCAGGGCGTGTTCCAGCTCCCAGGGGGCCTCCACACCCTGCACCATGGGGTCGTCCTTCAGCACGGAACCCGGGGCGACGATCAAGAAATCGTAGTCCAGGGTCCCCTGGGCCGTGTCCACCTTAGACTCGTCCGGTCGGATGGCCCTTACGGTGGCCTGCACTACTCGATGCCGTAGCGCTTCTCCAGCAGCTTAAGGGGTCGCCGTACCTGGTCGGGCTCCCGCACCCCCATCATCACCCACAGGTAGCTGGGGCGGTACTCGTGCCAGGGGCTGCGGTCCACCAGGGTCACCCGCACCTCCCCTGGGCGCGCCCACTGGGTAAACCTGCGGGCGGCGATGACGCCACCGCTGCCCCCTCCTAAAATCAGCACCCGTGCCATCTTCACCCCCCGGCGCTCATTATACTGCCCAGGGAGCCTCCCCCAAATCCTGGGAAGGGTGGGAGGCCGGCGGCCGCTGCAGGCGCGCCCCCTGCCGGCTGGGGAAGTCCCCCGTGCTGGCCCCGGCCCAGGGGGCGCTGCAGGAGGTGGGGGTGTTGGGGAAGGCTGCCGTTAGGGGCCCGAGCGGAAGAGCATAAGGCCCTCTGAACGAAAGGACAGACAGGCCTCAGACGGCATATCCTGGCCGACCACCAGGGCCTTCACCTGGTGCTGTCCCTGACGGTAAGTGGCGATGTGCGCCCCCCGGGAGGGCCTCAGGTCCACCAGCCTGGCCTCCCCTCCTGGCGAGATGCGCACGTCCTCGGGTCGCACGCCCACCAGCACCGGCCCCTCGACGCTGTCGCAGGGCGGGCGGTCCCAGTAGGCAACGGGGTCAGACCAGCCATCCACCTGCAGGGACCAACCCTCAGCTACGCGCAGGAGCCGCCCGGGGAGGAAGTTCACCTCCCCGAGGAGCGCCGCCACAAAGGGGTCGACGGGCCGGCGATAGACCTCGAAAGGCTTCCCGTACTGGAGCAGCCTTCCCTCCCGCAACACCGCCAGCCGGTCGGCCACCGTCATGGCCTCGTCCTGGTCATGGGTCACCCAGAGAGTGGTGACGCCTAGTCGGCGCTGCAGGAGCCGCACTTCCTCCCGGGCCGACCTCCTCAGCAGAGGGTCAAGGTTGGAGAGGGGCTCATCCAACAGGAGGAGGCGAGGCCTCTTGGCCAGCGCCCGGGCCAGGGCTACCCGCTGCTGCTGCCCGCCCGAGAGCTGGGATGGCTGCCTGTCCAGGAGGCCGTCGATTCCCAGCATGCGGGCGATCTCCATCACCCTCCGCTCGCGCTCCGCCCTACCGACCCCCTTCAGCCGCAGAGGAAAGGCGATGTTCTCGCCGACGCTCATGTTGGGGTAGAGGGCGTAGTTCTGGAAGACCAGGCCCACCGACCGCTCACGGGGGGGCAGTCCGTTGACCACCCTGCCATCGAATCGGACCTCGCCCGCCGTCGGCTCCTCCAGCCCGGCCACTATCAGCAACACCGTCGTCTTGCCGCTGCCCGATGGCCCCAGCAGACACACGATCTCCCCCGGCTCCACCGTCAGCGTCACCCTCTCCAGGGCCACGACCTGACCGTAGTGCTTGCTCAGCTCCCGCAGCTCGAGGCGCATAGCGCTGGCACCTACTGGGCCTGGACGCGCCCGCCCAGGGAATAGACCTGCAACAAGTATCGCTGGCCGAGGGCGAACAGGGCCAGGGGGGGAGCGGCGTAGACCAGGGACGCCGCTGCCACCACCCCGTAGTCCACGAAGCGGAAGTCGGCGATGAGGGCGCGGACGTAGACGGGCAGCGTCCACTGGCTGGAGGAGGGCAAGAACAGGTAGGGCAGCAAGAACTCGTTCCAGCCGGAGAGGAAGCCGAAGGCCCCCACGGCCAACAGCCCAGGACGGGCCAGCGGCAGGCATATCCTCCGGAAAGCGAGCCAGCGCGAGCCGCCATCCACCAGGGCCGCGGCCTCCATCTCCCACGGGATGCGGTCGAAGAAGCCCTTCAGGACCCAAACCCCCAGGGAGACCTCCGAGGCCGTCTTTATGAGGGCCACCCCCAGCAAGGAGTCGTACAGGCCAAACCAGCGCAGGACCTGATAGACGCCCACCAGGAGGGAGAGGGTCGGGAAGGCGTGCAACAGCAAGAACAGGACCAGGAGAGCCCTGCGGCCCGGCAGGGACAGGCGGGAGAGGGCATACGCAGCCGGCACCACCGCGGCTAGCAGCAGCAGGCAGTAGAGGGAGGAGAGGACAAGGGACCTGGCCAGCGCCCCCAGCAGCGTTTCCCCGCCGAGGGGTTCCAGCAGCCTCCTCCAGTGCTCCAGGGTAAAGCCCTCGGGCCGCAACCCCACCGTCCGCTCGGCGAAGGCGGCAATGGGGAGCCAGGCGTAGAGGGCCAGAAGGGGGGCCGTGATGAGCAGCAGCGCCCCCGACGCCACCAGGCGCACTCCCCGAGATGGTCGCAGGCCCATCAGACCGCCCTCAGCCTTGGCTCTGCCGTGAGTTCGGCAAAGCGGAAGAGGCGCAGCGCCACTAACGAGGCCACCGCCCCAAAGCCCACCAAAAGAGAGGCGATGGCGGCCCCGTAGCCCATCTGCAGGCCGCCTGTGTAATAGGAAAAGGCCTGGTGGTAGGCGTATAGGGACCAGACCTCCGTCTGCCAAAGGCCGGGACCCCCGTTGGTCAGCAGCAGGACGAACTCGAAGGAGGCCAGCAGCGAGAGCCCCTGGTAGGTGGCCACGAACATGATGGGCCACCGCAGGAGCGGCAGCACCACGTAGCGAAAGGTCTGCCAGTAGGAGGCGCCGTCGGCCGCTGCCGCCAGCCATAGCTCGCGGGGCACGGCCCTGATGGCGGCGGAGAACAGGATCGTGGCGAAGGACGTCCCCACCAGCCCGTCGGCCACTATCACCACCGGCCAGGGGTAGGACAGAAGCCAACTACCCCCACCCACGCCCAAAGGCGCCAGGAGCTGGTTGAGGGTGCCATAGGGGGCGGGCGCCGTCAGCCAGACCCACAGCAGCGCGTAGACCACCGAAGGCGTCACCCGCGGCAGGAGCCACAGGGGCCGCACCAGTCGCCCCAGGCGCTCTTCCCAGGCAGCAGTGAGGGTAGCCACAGCCAGGGGCAGGAAGAGGTTGAAGATGACCAGGTTCACGCCCACGAACAGCAGGGTGTTCAGGGCGATCTTGGGCAACTCGGGCCGCGACAGGAGGCGACGGTAGTTCTCCAGCCCCACCCATTGGACGGAGCCCAGGGTGCTGAGGCTCATGTCCGTCATGCTGATGTGCAGGGTGAGGGCCGCGGGCGCCACCAGAAAGGCGGTCACCAGGGCTAGAGCAGGGGCACACATGAGGGGCCCCAGCCACCGCCGCCCCAGCGCGGCGGGACGGGGGGCGGCGGCCACAAGCCTGGTCCAGGCCTCGATCATCCTCTAGCCACCGCCTGCCCCGTCCCCGACAGCCCAGAAGGGGAGCCTGGGGTTACCGGACCACCAGTTCAGGCACCGCCGACTGCAGGTCGGCTATGGCCCTCTCCACCGCCTGGTCCACGTTCAGCTGCCCTGCCGCGAGGGCCAGCAGTACACGTCCCAGGGTGGCGTCGAAACGCCCGTAGTCCGGGTTGTTGGGCAGGAAGAAGGCGTGCTCCACCATGTAGCTGGTGGCAGCCAAGAACCGGTCACGGGTGTAGGTTGGGTCGTTGAGCTGGGTGCGCAAGATGGCCAGGTGCTTGGACTGGACGGCGTACTCCGAGTTGAGGTCAGGGCTGGTGGCCAGGGCGATGAGGCGGAAGGCCAGCTCCTGGTTGCGCCGGCCCGATGCCTTCTCGGACGTCACCATGTAGGCCAGGGGGTGCGACAGGGTGGTGGGTCGGCGGCCCGGCTCCCCCGCCGGGATGAGGGCGAAGCCCACGTTGTCCCACAATCGTCCCTCGTCGCCCCCCAGGTAGCCCTGGGCCCACTCGGCCCACTGCCAGACGCCGCCGTTCCAGAACAGCACCTGGTCGCCGCGGCTCACCGTCTCGTGCCACTGCTTCCACTCGGTGCCGCCGATGACGGTCCGGGCCGTCACCCCGTAGCCGAAGATGGCGTCGTGGTGGAACCGGAAGAACTTGCGCAGGGCCTCCCGATCCACGGTCAGGCGTCCCGACTGGGGGTCCCACAGGCTCCCGCCGAAGGCGACGTAGAACTGGTAGAAGTCGCCGCCCCAATAGTTGTCGCCGAAGACGGGGCGGGTCCAATAGCCGTAGCCGGGCCGCACCACGCCCCGGTCCTGGGCCTCCTTGGCCACCCGCAGCATGTCGTAGAGGGTGAACTGGCCGTTGCGGATGCGGTCTGGCAGCGCCCCGATGTCCGACTCGCTCCAGCCCAGACGCCGCAGAAGGGGCTTGCTGAAGTATAGGGGGCGCGCCTCGGTGTCCTGGGGCACCGCCCAGGTGGCCCCCCGGAAGCGCATGGGCTCCCATAGGTTGGGGATTATGTCCTTGAGGTCTGTGCCGTCACGGTACTTGGCGATGTACTGGTCCAGGGGGACTATGAAGCCCGCCTGCGCCCAGGCGGCGATGTCCGCGTGGGAACTGTTGACGATGTCGGGAGCCTGGCCCGCCTGGGCCGCCAGCACGAACTTGCGCGCCATGTCCCCCGACGTGTCCAGGATCCCCTCCACCCTCACCCTCACGTTGGACCCCTCCCGCTCCAGCTGGGCGTTGAGCCTCTCGGCCGCCTTCTCCAGCATGCCGATGCGCCCCCGCTCGGTCTGGGGGTTGCCACCCGCCCAGGCGGTGATGGTGACGATCTGCACCTGTCCCGGCGCCCTCTGCATCTGCGGCGCCGGCTCCCTACCACCGCGGCAGGCCACCAGCAGGACCGCCACGGCAAGACCCAGGAGGACTATGGCTATACGGCGCACGCGACACCTCCCTTGCAGAGCATCGCCATCCATTATAAATGCACTAGACCGCTAATGCAATGAATTGCATCTGTGAACTACAGCATGTGCGAAAGCAGAGATGCGAGAACTATAGTCAGAGAACTCATCTCAAAAGCCTCCAAGCGATGAGGAAGCAGGCCAGGTAGACCAGGGCGGCGAAGGTGCTCGAGAGCCTCTCGTAGCGCAGGGCCAGCCTCC